>SDBV01010579.1_pt1 | contig 12065 bp, 14 predicted proteins | sample 2277081 | NCBI WGS metagenome assembly SDBV01 (sample SAMN10402039, study PRJNA504765) | marine sediment metagenome | isolation source: marine sediment core GS10_PC15, 223 cmbsf | place: Arctic Ocean: Southern Knipovich Ridge | collected 2010 | reverse complement strand
CTCTAGCCCTTTGGCATGAGTTGGTCTTTAATATCTGGGTTATTGTATGGAATATCTTAGTCTCTGAGTCTCTTAGGCTCAGCAGTTCAATATCTTGGAGTTTTAGTTCAGGATTTCCTTCACTCAGGGCTTGGAGGTCGTTTATGGCGCTGCGCAGATCCCCGTTGGCGTTTGTGGCGATGATCTTTAGTGCTCGCTCGTCAGCTTCTACGCCTTTTCTCCTGCAGATGCTTTTTAGGGTTTTCAGGATCGTTCTCTGGTTTATCTTTCTAAACTCCACCATCAGGCACAGTTTTCTGAAGTCTTGGGGTAGGGACCAGGGGTCGTTGGCTATGAGGATGATGGGTTGTTGTGTTTTTTTTATGGCGTTTTTAATGGCGTTGAGTCCTCCGTAGTCTTTCTTTCCGTGTATCCCGTCGATCTCATCGACTATGATGATCTTTCTCTCTTTTTCAATATTTAATGTCCCTGAGGAAGAGGCGGATCCTATGATTCTGTTGATGACGTCTTTTGTCCGTGTGTCTGAGGCGTTGAGCTCTATTCTGTCGAAGTTCAGTTCATTGGCTAAGCTGTATGCGCAGGATGTTTTCCCGGTTCCAGTGGGGCCATAGAGTAAAACGGCTTTTTTATTTGTTTTGCCCTTTTCCCAGCCTGCTATCCATTCCATAACGGCGCTTACAGCCTTTGGGTTGCCCACAACATCCTGTATCTTTTGCGGTCTAAGCTCTTCAGACCACACTTTAACGGTCATAGGTTCCTATATCTTGTTTCATTCCATATTAATATTGGTAAAAAATAGTGGTTTAGAGAGGTTTTTTTGTGGAAGATGTTCTCTTTTTAATAAAAAAATTAGAAAAAAATAGGGGGGAAGGAGGGGAGAGAGGGTGTGGATGGAAAAGAAGGAAACCTCCCCTCCTGGTTTAATGTATTAATGAGTAGTGGTTGATGCCGTTTACTGCCTCTTTTCTGATGTGTTTGTAGATCATGCGGTGGTATATGAACATTCTGATGTTGGCGTCGTTCACTTTGTATCCTCTGGACTTTAGTCTCCTTGAAATTTCAGTGCCTCTAAGGGTCTCGTTTTCTCTGAATACGCTCACAATTGCGTTTACCTTACTGGCTACATTGCTGAACTTTTTCATTCAGGTACCTCCTTTTTGGCTTTTTAGAGGTTACAAGGGACATTGCGATACCAAGGACTGCACTTCCCATTGTAATAACCATTGTCCATATTGTTTCGTTCATTTTGATTCCTCTTAATTGATAATATTGTGATGATAAGAGGTATATTTATAGTTATTCGGTAACTATGGGATTTTTATCGTAAAAAAGAGCTTATTTAGGGCCTGTTATGTTTTTAAAAGTTTTATTATGTTTATTTTTGTTATTGGATGGCATAGACACCCCCCATAAAGGCCTCAAATAACTAAAAACAGAATTTTATGCATTTAATTGTTTCATTTTGTTCATTCAATCTTAATTTTAAAATAAACCTTATTTAATCCATTTTTTAAAGCTTTTATCCGAAATAACTATGTTAATTATGAAATTGTCGTATTTTTATTCTTGATCTTTCAGTGTCATGTATCCTTCATGGACTATGGCAACGACAAGCGGGCCTAAAATAAATCCTTTTATACCAAATATTATCGGTCCTCCAAGAAAAGCTATAAGGATTAAAACTGGATGGAAAACTTTCCGTGAGACAAGGGGTTTGATGATAAGATCAGGGAGGGTGCTTATGAATATAAAACAAGCTACAAAGAATATCACCCCAGCTTTGATTCCGCTCCCGTAAATGATGTAAAGACCTAATGGCAGGTATATCAGCCAGGTTCCTAATAGCGGAACAAGGGCTACTATGCCCGTGACTATTGAGAGAAGACCGGAATAGCTGATATCAAACACACTATAGATTACAAAAGACAGTATACCCGTCACAATGGCTGTGGATAATATACTAATAAAGATATAATGCAGAGAGTTATCCATCCTCTCCATGAAATCATCGTATTTAGCATGATATTCACTCGGGACACCTTTTTTGATACCTTCAACGAACTCGTTGCCGCTCTTCAAGAAATAGAAGGAGAAGATAAAGCCCATTACTATCTGTAATATTGCGCCTCCCAGGAAAGCGATGGCTTCAGATATATTTTTAAACACGTTTGAAATGCCCAGCAGACTGGTTAAGTTTCCAAGAGTTAACTCTTTCTCGATCTCTCCTAAATACTGTTGATATTCTCCGAATTGTCTGAGAATAGATTCCACGATAGGTCCAAGGGACACCTTGCTTAGCTCTTGTATTAGGACCTCTATTAGAGCCAGTGAAAACAATAGGAGAGGCACTATTACTATCAGTAGGCTGATGATGGCAGCAAGGTTCTCGTTCTTTGTTTTGTCCAGTACGGTTTGATATATGGGTTTTGAGCTGTATGCAACAAAAAGCGCCAAGAGCAATGCTGGCAGGAAGATATAAAGCATTTTCAGAAATAAGATGGCGAAAATTATAGCCGATAAGAGGACAAGGGCTTCAAACACCCTTTTGCCTATGTCGGGATTTTTGGTCATGCTATATTTCTTTTCTATCTTGATATAAATCTTTTTCATATTTCAAATATTCTTATATACGAGGGATGTTTCAGTTAGAACGTGGTTTGAATGGATAATAAATGGATGAAGATCAATTTAACCCTGATAATAGCGGTTCTATTATTCTTCACTATGGGGATTGGCATTTACACTGATTGGCTCTGGTTTAAGGCTGTTGGATATTCCTCAGTTTTTGTTAAGATAATTTCAACTAAGGTAGCGATTGCTTTGGCCGTGGGTATTGCTTTCTTTATTTTTGCATATGTCAATGCCAAGATCGCGAACAAGCCCTATTATATTGCCTCGAGTGATGAGGGGGAGGATACTCCTATAGTTGATGTTGAGCAGGAGGATCCTGGTAAGCTTGTGGTTGTGGCTCTGCTTGCTCTTTCCTTCTTTATTGGTTCTATCGCGACTGTAGCGTGGGACACGGTCTTGCTTTATTTGAACCGGGTACCGTTTGGTGTCACCGAGTCTTTTCTGGGGAAAGATGTGGGGTTCTATGTTTTTACCCTGCCTTTCTATGAGTTTCTCTGGAACACTGTTTTCTATGGTATCCTTATCACGATAGGCGTCACGTTGGTGGTGTATCTTATTAGGAGTAAGTCGATCCTCCTAAATTACACGACCTCTGAGATCAAGTTTGAGACTCCACGGTTCACGTCCAAGGCAAAGGTGCATCTCTCGTTTCTGGGCGGATTGGTCTTTTTGTTGTTCTCTGTTAGATATTGGCTTGATAGATATTATCTGCTTTATTCAACCCGGGGTGTTGTGGCTGGTGCTACGTATACGGATGTGAATGTTCAGCTGCCTGTTTTGAAGCTTTTGATTGCTCTTGCATTTTTCTGTGCCCTCATCTTTTTTGCTAATATGAAGTTTAAGGAGACGAGCTTGCCTGTAGTGGCGATAATCCTTTTGTTTGCTGGCTCTGCTATTGTTGGTGGTGTTTATCCTGGTTTGGTTCAGCAGTATAAGGTGAGGCCGAATGAGGTGAAGTATGAGGCGCCCTTTATTGAGAGGAATATTAAGTATACGAATCTTGCCTACGGTCTTTCAACTATTGAGGAGAGGGACTTTCAGGTGAGTTATGACTTAACATGGGATGATATCCAAGTTAATCTGCCTACGATAGAGAATATTCGTCTCTGGGATAATCGTCCTTTAAAGGACACTTATAGTCAGCTGCAAGAGATCAGGCTCTATTATGACTTTGATGGCGTGGACATTGATAGGTATGTTATCGACGGTGAATATACGGAGGTTATGCTCTCAGTGAGGGAGCTTAATCAGAGGAAGCTGAAGATTGAGTCGCAGACTTGGCCTAATAAGCATTTGATCTATACACATGGGTATGGCATTGCGATGAGCCCTGTTAACATGATCTCAGAAGAGGGCCTGCCCGAGTTTATAATAAAGGACATTCCGCCTGAATCCGATTTTATAGACATTGATAGGCCGGAGATATATTTCGGCGAAATAGCAGAGGGCTATGTGATAGTTAAGACAAAGCAAGAGGAGTTTGACTATCCAAGCGGCGATCAGAATGTCTTTAGTACATATGAAGGAGAGGGTGGTGTAAGGATAGGTTCGCAGTTTACAAGGCTTGTTATGGCCACGCGGTTTGGTAGTCCTGACATGATCCTGAACCGTGATATAACATCTGACAGCAGGATTATGTTTTACATGAATATAAAGGAAAGGAGCAAGACCATTGCTCCATTTTTAAAGTATGACTATAACCCTTATCCAGTAATATCTGATGGAAAAATATACTGGATCCGGGATACCTATACAACCTCGGATAATTATCCTTATTCTCAGCCGTATAAGCCGCAATCTTACAATCAGTTTTCTGGTATAAACTATATCAGGAATTCTGTGAAGACGGTTATCGATGCCTACAATGGCGGGGTGACATATTATATTATGGATGAGAGCGATCCGATAATCACCGCTTGGGCCGGGGTCTTTCCGGATCTTTTCAAATCTATTGACGAGATGCCTGATGACATAACTTCGCACATCAGATATCCTGAAGATATGTTCCAGATACAGGCGCTGACCTATGCAAAGTATCATATGAATGATCCCCAGGTTTTCTATAATCAAGAGGATCTCTGGGATATACCCACGGAGAAGTTCGGCCAGCAGGAGCAGTTTGTTGAGCCGTATTATATCATAATGAAGCTACCTGATGGTGAGAGGGAAGAGTTCCTCCTCATGCTTCCGTTTGTTCCTTTTGGAAAAGACAACATGATCGCCTGGATGTTTGCCAGGTCGGATCAGCTGGATTATGGCAAGCTTGGTGTTTATGCGTTTGATAAACAGGAACTAATATACGGGCCCATGCAGATTGAGGCAAGGATAGACCAAGACACAGAAATTTCTGAGCAGCTGACCCTCTGGGGCCAGGGGGGCTCGGAGGTTATAAGAGGCAACCTGCTTGTTATTCCTATTGAGGACTCTATTTTGTTTGTTGAGCCGCTGTATCTTCAGGCTGAGAAGAGTCGTATACCGGAGTTGAAGCGGGTTATTGTAAGCTATGGTTCCAAGACTGTTATGGAGGAGGATCTGATGACGGCTCTTGCAGCGGTGTTTGAGGTTGAGATTCCTTCGGCAGAGGTGGCGGAGATTATTGAGGTTGGGGGTAATCGTACGGTAGAGGATATTCTTTCATCTGCTATGAGGCATTATGATCAGGCGCAGGCGTATCTTAAGGAGGGTGATTGGTCTGGTTATGGCGAGGAGCTTGGGAAGCTTAGAATTGATCTGTTGGTGTTGAAGGAGAATCTGTAGAGAAATTTTCGGCTGGAGATAATCCGATGGCGTTTTTGGAAGGGATTAGAAACAGCGGTGATTTTGGGCCTATCATGATTGCTGGGGCTGTTATTTTGATAATAGTTGGTTTGACTATAATGGCCATGGGTTTTGTCGTGGGATATGTTGTCTTTGGTGTTGGTGTTATACTGATTGCTGCAAAGATAATGGGTCTTTTTTAGATGTGTGTTTTGAAAAAGAGATTTTTTTGTTTTCTTCTATTTATAGAAGCTATATTTGGGGGGGGTTGTTAGGCGCCTGTTCCGTCTCTTTTAGGCAGTTTTTGCAGTCCTTTCTTCACATCCCCTATGGGTGCGACTATGAGGTCTGTGAGGCAGCTCTTGCACTTTATGATCACCCATCCTCCTCTATCTGCTCTTATAATGGAGGTATCCAACATTTGGCTTCCGCAGATCCAGCAGATGTCTTCTTGCATGTTCCTCACCTATATTGACTATTATATCTTGTCTGGGAGATCATATAGGGGTTGAGTTTACGGGGCTGTATCATATTGGCTACAGTCCCGCACTATTTGGTTAGGGTGTGTTAATAACTCGATAAAGGTGGTTATAAAAGGAGTATTATGATATTATTACCTGAGGTCTTTGAGGTATATCTTATGTTTTCCTAGGCTTCCTCCGTAGTTGCCTGCGGATATCTTCTTTACCCCCTGGATGTCGTTTACGCTTTTCATGGCCGCGGTCATTGCTTCTTTAACCTTTTCTAAGCTAACTCCGTTTATCACGATCTCGGGTATTGATTCAACATTCTCTGGAACCTTTGTGTCTTTGATTACATCTTTTAGGGTGGGGCAGTAGGGGTGGTTTGTTGTGGGTCCTATCTCGGGGTAGTTTGTCTCTACTTTGGATCCTGCTGAGCAGATGTCAAAGGATGTGATGACGCCGTCTATCTTGGCTACTGCAGCCACTGCCTTGTCTCCTGCTTCTATTGCGGTGTCTTGGCTGTCGCAGAGGAACAAGATGTTTCCGCCCATGATTCCTTTGGCTACTCCTAGTTTCCGCTCTATTATGAACTCACCCATCATGAGTGGTATGTTTATGACCTCTCTGCCGTGGCGTTCTTCTGTTTCTTCGTATCCGTCGCCGCAGTGGCCGACTTTGTCTGTCATGTCTATTTTGTCTTCTGAGTCTAGTGCGTTATAGATTGCGGTTGTGGGTACGACGAGGATGCCTTGTCTTATGCGTTTTCCTAGTTGTTGCTCTAGGTTTTCTCTTGCGCCTTTTTTGTAGTTCACCCATATCTGTATTATCGCTCCTATTCGGTTGTCTGGTGTCTCTTCTTCTGTGAGCCATTTCTCCACTCCGCCTTCTGCCTCGCCAAAGACTGTGGAGGGGAGCGCTGTTGCGCTTTGTACTGCGTTTTTGAGTCTTTTTTCGTCTCTTGCTGTTACTATTAGACGCGAGTATAGGCCGTCGAAGGCCTCGCAGTATGTGTCTTCTACCTCTTTGTCTTGGATCTTTATCTCTATCACCTTAAGCGCGTGTTTTCTGCGGCCTCTTCAAAGTCTGCTTGGAAGAGCCGTATTATTGCGTGCATGCTTATGATTGCACCTATTATGGTGAGGATTATTGAGTAGGTGTGTGCCTGTTTGAAGTTGCTTATATATGTCATGGTGTTTTGGTATTCTATGGGGTTGTTTGGGTTTTTCATCATGGGGATTAATTTATTCATGAGGCTGCCTGTTAGAAAGTAGGTGAGTCCTCCAAGGATTGTAAATGATCCTCCTATTATTAGTTTGAATCCGTTGTAGAGCTTGTTTGTCATGTCTCTTATTCTTCCTGTTTTCTAAAAAGGTTTTTTATAATCTGTGCACATAAATAAGGTGCGGTGTAGGAGATGGATGTTCTTTGGCTAAACAGTAGCGAGATCCGGGAGGTTCTTGACATAGCGGATGTTGTCGTTGCTGTTGAGAAGGCCTTTGAACAGCATGGTTTTGGGAGGACTCAGATGCCGGCTAAAAGCTATCTCTCTTTTGACAGATATAATGGGGATCTAAGGACGATGCCTGCTTATATTGAGGGGTTGGAGATGGCTGGGGCGAAGATTGTGAATTCTCATCCTGATAATCCGTCTAAGGGGCTTCCGACGGTGATGGCGGTTTTGATATTGAATGATCCGAAGACAGGCGCGCCCCTGGCTGTTATGGACGGGACTTATCTTACGGATATGCGGACCGGCGCAGCTGGTGCTGTTGCGTGCAAATACCTAGCAAGGCGGGATTCAAAGGTTTTGGGTTTGGTTGGTGCTGGTAGGCAGGCTAGGACGCAGCTTCTTGCCATATCATCGGTCTTTGATCTGGAAGAGGTGAGGGTTGTGAGTATGGGTCGGCAGGGGTCTGAGTTGTTCAAGAAGGAGATGGAGGGGGTTGTTGGTGTCGATGTTGTGGTTAAAGAAAGCATAAGAGCGGTTTGTGACTCGGATATCCTTGTGACGACCACGCCTGTTAGATCGCCTATTGTTAAAGAGGCGTGGATTGGTGAGGGTGTGCATATCAACGCAATTGGTGCTGATGCTGAGGGTAAGGAGGAGCTTGATCCTGGTGTTTTGAAAAAGGCAAAGATTGTGATAGATGACATTTCTCAGGCGGTGCATTCTGGCGAGATCAATGTGCCTTTGTCCAAGGGTCTGCTGGGGGAGGATGAGATTTATGCTAGTCTTGGCGAGGTTGTGGCTAGAAAGATGTCCGGTAGGATGAGTGATGATGAGATAACGGTTTTTGATTCTACTGGTCTTGCTATTCAGGATATTGCCGCTGGAAAGCTTGTTTATGAGAAGGCGTTGGAGGCTGGTGTGGGGCAACGGCTGAGGTTGTTTTGAAGTTTTTAAACCGGTAAATTGAGCAAAACGGAGTCTTCTTCCTTTATTTTTCCTGTCCTATCTCCTCGATTTTGGCGATGATCTCCTTATAACTTGTTATGTCACATCTCCAGCCGTTATCTATCATCGTGTTAATTATATCAATGGCCCTACGCTTATCAATAACTTTCTTTTTCAATGCTCGAAAGACTAAAAATGTGGAGTGAACGACTGTAAGATTTAGACTTTTTCCATAAGCCCTAGCCAGACGGTCATCAATCACAGCAATAGAATCAGTTTCTTCAGCAAGTGAGATGACACTTACTTCACCAATATGTGTGCCTTTGACGATTTTTCTTATCTTTTTTGGGTTTTTGATTTTAATGTTTCCTGATTTAATCAGATCCTTTATTGTTACATTCTCAAAAAGGTCTTCGTCAACTCTAATCTCTTTTAGGATTTCATCTGTTGTGAAGAGTTCAATACTGAGTTTTTCAAAATAATGGCCGAATCCTGCTTTGATTAGATGGATTAACGGGGTGGCATCCAGAATCAAACGCATTTAATCACTTTCTGCCAACGATGCCTCTTCTTCTATGTCCTTTGGTGTTATGTGAATGTAATCCATCTTCTTCTCTTTTACAAGTTCGATCATTTCGTATATCGAAAGGGCAGCGATTTCGGCAGCTTTGGCTAGTGTTGCTTTTCCCTTTTTAAGCGTATCTAATGCCCTTTCTTTTCTCCATTCTGAGATGCCTAGTTCCAAAATTCTCCTGGTGGTGGCTGATTTATCCAATCTCTCTTCTCTCATAATTTTTTGGAGAAATTCATCTATCTCTTTGGGGACCCTTGTTGCTATTGTTTTATATGTCATTTGTATCACTATTTACATTTGCTAATAATTGTAAACATTCTAGTATATAAAGATGACTGATAGCATTATCTGAATTCTTATCCATACCAAATTAACCAGGTCATTACAGCCGATCTTTGCCCCTTCTTTGTGGTGTCCCCAGATGTTTATTCTAAGGTTAAACGTCTTTGGATGCTTTCTTTATCATGCCGAGCTTGTTTGCCTGGTATTCTATCCAGTATCTGAGTTCGTCTCTTCTGTCTTTTCTGGTAAAAAATCCTATTGTTGCAAGGCAAAGTCCAAGGGCGGTTATCTGCTTTTTGTTTATCCTCATTTTTTTTCTTCCTCAAAATATGGTGATCTGGTTTTGTGTATATCTCTTTTTCCCATGGGGGGTTTATCCCCCCGCTATAATGTCTCTAGGAATTCGTCTAGGGGGATTATCGGTAGTGTCTTTGTCCTCAGGGTGCCTCTTGATCCAAGCTCAATGGCTGCTTTTGCCATGGTTTGGGTGTCAGGTGCTTCGACGATGTTTAGGAAGTCGAAGTCTCCAAGGACTGCGTATTGGTCCAGTACCTTGACTCCCATCTTGGCGAGCTCTTCGTTGACCTCTTTTACCCTTCCGGGCTTCTCTTTTAAGGTCTTTGCACCCTCTTCTGTCAGGCTTGAGAGTATGACATACAGTGCCATATTTTTCCACCTCCTTATCGTGATTTTATTTTTCGCTCTATTAAGATTGGCTCTGTTATTATTTATCTTTTTTCGATGATTTTTGTGTAAATGGAAATCTTTATTATGCCATGTCCTATATTCAGAAGATATGGGCATTGATACAGATAAAGTCCGAGTTCCGTCCTTTGTGAAGTGGGCTGGGGGTAAGACTCAGCTTTTAGCGCAGTTTAAACCTTTTTTTCCTGAGAAGATCGACCGATATATAGAACCATTTGTTGGGGGCGGGGCGGTGTTCTTCTATGTTAAAAAAAGATATGATCCTAAGGAAGTTATTCTCTCTGATAATGTTGAGGAACTTGTTAACTGCTACGTAGTCGTAAGGGATAATGTTGATGAACTAGTTGAATTCCTAAAGGTGCATAAGGGGGGCCATTCTAAGGATTATTACTATAAGATCAGAGCGATGGATGTAGCTGATCTAGACGATGTCGAGAGGGCTGGTCGTTTTCTTTATCTGAATAAGACGTGTTATAACGGGCTTTATCGGGTTAATTCGAAGGGAATGTTCAATGTCCCTATGGGGAGATACAAGAATCCAAGTATATTAATGGAAGATAGGTTGATAGAAGCCAGTGAATTATTACAGGCTGTGACCATAAAACTTCAGAATTTTGATGGGGTTTTAAACGACGCAGAAAAAGGGGATTTTGTCTATTTTGATCCTCCATATTATCCACTTTCGGCAACTGCCAATTTCACAAATTACACCCCTCATAACTTTCTAGAAGAGGAGCAGACCCGTCTTGCCGAGGTTTATAGAAAGTTGGACAAAAAAGGATGCTTTGTCATGGAAAGTAACAGTGATACTAAGCTAATAAATGAGTTATATGCTGGATTCAGAATCGAGATAGTAAAGGCAAGGAGAATGATTAATAGCGATGCAACAAAGAGAGGAGCGATAAACGAGGTTCTCATTTTAAACTATTAAGAGGCGCCAATGTCTAGATCGATATTAGATGAGGACTGGAAAGGGATCTTTGATAGCTATGTGGATATTTCTAAAGACATCAATTTGATCCACACAAATCAGATTAAAAACAGGTCCAGAAAGGACTTAAGATTAATGACGAAATTTGATAGCTATAATTCGCAACCTGAGATCTTTAAAAGACACGGGTATTTTATATTGCCTATGAAAAATAGGGGCAACTTTGCTTTGGTTAGAGGAGAGGGATTCGAAAAACTTGAAGACATAGAAAATGATCCTAGCATTTATGTTTCTAGATTAGGAGAACAGCTTGTTTCACTTTCAAAGGGGCAGGGTGAATCAAGGTACATCGACACTGCATATTATACTGGTTTGATAGAGGAATTTTTAGGAATTCGAGGCCTTTACCTTACAATAAGGGGAAGACAGTACTGCAATTCTTTCTCTTTTATGGTGGGAAATGTAGGTCCGATCAATGTCGAGTCGGTTCAAATGGAGGTAGATGCTGGCTTTGAAAATCTGGATAATCTCGTTTTGATGGAGGCCAAAGTTGGGAATCCAGAGGATTTCAATATCAGACAGCTATTTTATCCTTACAGGCATTGGTTGATAAATGTGAAAAATAAGCGATTTAATCTTTTATTCTTCACATTTAATCCTAAAGATGACACTTACTCTTTTTGGAGATATGACTTTGAAGATGAGTTTCATTATAATTCAATCAAATTAAGAGAAAAATCTTCTTTTAAAATAACAAATCCACCTGAAGAGAGGCTATCAGTCAGTGAGGTTATAGAGAAAAAGGAGGGCGATAGGTTAGTTCTCAAGGATTGGAAGATCCCTCAAGCTGATGATTTCGAAAAGGTTGTTCAGTTCCCGTTTGTAGTTTCACTTGGTATTCAGAATAGTAAAGATATCTCAGATTATTTCCGATTTACAACTCGACAATCTAGTTATTACAGGCATGCTACTGAGGCATTGGGCCTTGTTAGCCTTGACACTAAGACAAAAACATATAATCTGACAAGAATCGGGGGAAAATATGTTAACATGAATGCCTTGGAGAGGAATACTCTGCTTTGCAGTCTTCTTTTTAAATTGCCAATAATGTCAGAGGTTTTGGAATACGTAGAAAAATCTGGTAATGGTCAAATAACTGAAGACGAAATTGTTAAGATAATAGAGAAAAATACGAAATATAATATAACAACATCAAGGAGGAGGGCTCAAACGATAAAATCATGGTTTAAATGGGTGCAGGAAACTCTGGGAATAGTAGAAGTCAAAGGAAGACGTGTCTCCGATAACTAAATGAACGAATAGTTG
>SDBV01010578.1_pt1 | contig 12065 bp, 15 predicted proteins | sample 2277081 | NCBI WGS metagenome assembly SDBV01 (sample SAMN10402039, study PRJNA504765) | marine sediment metagenome | isolation source: marine sediment core GS10_PC15, 223 cmbsf | place: Arctic Ocean: Southern Knipovich Ridge | collected 2010 | reverse complement strand
GGCTTTGTCAAGGATTGTGAAGCTCTGCGTCTCGATATATTCAAAGTCGCCGTACAGCAGCCCATTGAGCATGCCCGGCTCAGTTTCTTCGGGATACTCTTTCAGGTCGAGCAGCGCGGCGTATCGCGTCGCAGCCGGCATGCGGATCTCCACCTGCTCCACGCCCACGAACAGGCGCGATGTCGGCAGTGCCTCCCGAATCGCTCCGGCAGGAATCGGCTCCGGCTCCCAGACGGCGTTGACGAGGTAGCCGAGCAATTCCAGCGCGGACGAATACTGGCGCGGCCGCTTTGTGAAGGGACTCGATCTGCGATAGACCCCGAGTGCCACCGGGTCATAGGCCTTCAGCCCCGACTCGACCTGGGCGCCGAGTTCGTCCATCGCTTTCAGCGCCTCCTGCTGGTCGCGCCGGATGTCGTCGCGTGTGCGGCGTGCCGCACGGCTGAAGACGCGTCCGAGCTTCGTGCGGTTGGGGCGATAGACGAGCGTCAGATACAACTCGTTGGCCATCATCCGGTAACCCGCGAAGCTCGCGTAGTAGCGTGTCGCCAGCTCCTGGCAGAAGCGGTTGCCATAAGGCGTGGCAAAGTGGTCCGAAACACGCCGGCGCAGACGGTGTGACCAGAGTGCGACGTGACCACCGGGCAGCGCACGCACGAGCTGGTTGAACCCATCGTGACGAACGAGGATGTCCACCGGATCGGCGGCCTCGAATGCGATGCCGGCGAGCTTCCAGATCTGCAGGTAGTCACCTTCCCGCGTCCTGATCACATGGTCCGTGACGTGCGTCGAATACGGAATGTGGTCAGCAATCGCCACCTCGCGGTGGGCAACCGCACCGTGTCTCGTATCGGCCCGCATGTCAGGTCCTCCTCTTCAGGCGAACCGGCGTGTAGGCGTGCATACCCCAGAAGCGGCGATTGCCCTGCCGCAGGACCATGCGCAGGCGCAGGGCGTACTGCGCGAGACGCTGGTCGTCGCGGCGCGTGACAACGCGCATGGCGACGAACACCGGGATCATCAGGAACAGGAGCCCGACACCGAGCGGTGGGCTGGCAAGCAATCCCCAGATGGCAGGAATCAGCATGCCGCCACCGACCATGAGGAATGGCACAAGCGGCACACCCCAGAGCATCGCGGGCCGCGTGCATCCCTTGAAGACGGGATCCCTAAGTGGGCTAATAGGCGAATTCATGATCGGGTTCATGGTTGCGGGCCCCGGATCAGCTCGTCGGAATCAGCATGCCGGCGATCACCGTCGCGCAGCCGACAAAAAGACCGCCGATGAACACGTTCGCGATGTCGCCGAAACGGGCGTGCTGGAACATCATCCGGAAGCCCGCCCAGATGATCGAAATCGAGCAGATCACGCCACCGACCCCCAAGAGGGTCGTCTGGATCGTGCTCAGTAGCGTATTGACCTGCGACAGCTGCGCCCAAGCGGGCGACGCCACCAGCAGCGCAGTCGCGATGACAGCAGCCCGCCGCGCCACCCGACGGTCAGAAGAAAGAGTGACGGGCATACGTCCAGCTCTCTTCTTTATGATATGGATTCCTGAATTCATGAAAATCTCCTTTCCATCATGATTGGTTCTGCTATCGCCAGCTAGAAGACCACTGCGCTTGCCCGTGGCTCGCCGGGATTCGTATCGGATGCGTTGCCCGGCGGCTCCGATACCTGATGACCCGCCGGTTGTGACCGCGCCCGGTCCGGGGGCAAGGCCGGAATGACCGGAATGGGCTCAATCGCCGGCACGACTGTCTGTGAGGGTGCCGACGCAGGCACGCGAGCGTTATCGACCACCCGCTGCACATACCCGGTGCGATAGCCCGTCGAAAAATTGCCGCTGGCGTAGCACGAGAGACCTGCCCGCAGTGCAGCCTGTGGATCGCGCCTGCCGTCAATCTGCGCAGAGCGCGCCGCTGTGAAACAGCCCTCCAGAACCGCCGCTCCCGCAGCCAGGTTGTGACAGGGGTCGAAGGCGCTCTGCTCGGTCAGTCCATACGCACTCCAGTTCGCACGGTTGACCTGTGCGAGACCCACGCTGAAGTTCCAGCCAGCGGCCGCAAGTGCGTGCGCCGTCGCCACCGCTTCGGCTGCGCTCCCCGGCTGACGTAGCAGCCGGCCACGCACAACACCGATCGCGTAGGGATTGAATCCGGACTCGGTCCGCACGATCGCCGCCATCGTGACCGGCGAGATCTGCGGTGCGCACTGCTGCGCAAGCGTGGCGAAATCGAGCGGCAGCATCATTGGCCCCCGCCGCCGAGGCTGTTCGACTGTTCGATTCGCTGCAGGAAAAGCGCGGCTGACTGTGACGGGTCATACGGCACCTGCGTACTACCGGCACCGTAGAACTCGGTGATCGTCGATCCCGCGCCCGCTACATCCCACCAGACACGGGTATAGAGCTGGTTATCGATGTCGACGTTGATTGCACCGGTGGCACGGCACAGCAGTTCACTCTGCTCAGGGCCACCCCAGTACAGGAGGTCCTCCCGGCAGTACCCACCGCTTGCGAAGGTGTTCGCCGCGAACGTCCCCTGCGAGCCGCCCGTGCCGAAATCACAGGTCGGAAAAGGATCACCATGGCGCAGTGCACTCCACAGTCTTTCGATCGGCGGCACGCACGCGCCGTACTGCTCCGGGCCGCCCGGATTGGACAGGCAAAGCAGTACCTGACAGCCCCAGTCATCCGCGTAAGCTATGCCAGGCGCGAGAAGCGAAACACCGGCGAACAGTGTCAGCGCAAGCGCCCACCGACGCGCCACGCCGCGCATCACAGGCAACCGCACTCCATCCTTTTTCAATCGAAACAATTTCATGATCCGCTTCCTTCCATCGATGCAACGCCGAGGTGTCGAACCGGATGGAGAAAAAGGAACCCGCGGCGCCAGGGAGGCAAACCGCGGGCTCAAGGGGGATCAGGCGTCACAAACAGAAAGACCTGCGAACGCAGGTCTGGGATCAGAAGACAACCGCCATGCTCACACGCATCCGTCGATACGTCGGGGCCGCTCATGCGTACTCGGCCGTGCACGTCGCACGTTGGCCGGAACAGGTTGTCGAACTTCCACCGGGACTTTGCTACCAGAGCGCGGGGTCGTGCCGCATCATACGGCCGCGCCTCGTTCCGGCGTGCACCCGGACACTTCATGGTTTCTCCGCCAGCAGGCCCGCCAGCGCCTGCTTCGCGGATGACAGTTCAAGCTCATACCGGCGCCAAGGATGCCTTGGAATCCCAAGCCGGCGGCATATCACCTCGCGACCTGCGCGCCACAGGTACGCCATGCGTAAAAGGTCACGCTGACGTACGGATAACCGCCGCCATGCACGCTCGATACAAACCGCATCAACCGGATCGTACGGACCTCGGCCAGCGCTCGCCCAGTTATCCAGACGCGCATCAAGGGACCGTTGAGAGGCGCGCTCACACATCGCAGTCCTCATCTGCAGGCGGCGAGACGCGATACCCGGCAGGGTCTTCGAGAAATCGTTCGATATCCGATGCGCGCCAGCCCACCGCGCGCTCGCCAAGGCGGATTGGGCGCGGGAACGTGCCTTCCTGCATCCGCTGGTAGATCGTCGAACGCTTCAGACCGACTTCCCGTTCGACCTGCCCGCGCCGTAGTATTGCACCGGTTCCTCTCAACTGGACCGACATGGCCAACCTCCCGTTGTCCTGTTCGAAAGAGTTGCTGCATGGGTCTCATTCAAGCAGTCGGGAAGCCTGACGGGCAATTCCGTCATATCGTCGGAAGTGCCCGTCGGAAGTCCGGTTCAGTGGTGACGGCCATCTGACTCGTTGACCGAGTCGGGCCTCAAGGCAGCAGCAAAGGTTTGGGAACTGCGCGACGCCTCGCCATTGGCCTGCCCCTTAAGCCCGAGTCTTTCATCGATTGCGCGCGCAACGGTAGACGATTTCGGCGGCCGGTCGGGTTCCCATTCCGTCCAGTACTCCCGCATGACTTCAAAGAGCGCCTCGAGCGTTCGCGTCAGGTGAGGAAGACGCACCGTCACGCCTTGCGCATGCTCAGCTACTACGGCCGGTGTGTCGTCGGCGACGGGGGTAACAGTGAAAGGCAAGCGCTCGAGCCTGCGTTCAAGATGGGACGCCCAGACGTGATGCATCACCACGGTGCGGGAGATGGCGAGCTCCAGACGGGCGATACGGCGCTCGCGGCCCCTGAGACGGGTCGTCAGGCGCGCAATCAGAGCCTGCAATTCTTCGGTATGTCGCTGCCAGTATTCAAGCTCGGGCGTCGAGCTCTGGTCCTGCGTCCCTTGCGCCGGGCGGCCGTCAGTTGATTCGAACATGCTCCCTCCTCTCCAGCGCGGCTCGGAACCGTTCGATATCGCCGTCGATACCCCAATCTCGGCATGACAGGACATCCCTCCTTCACAGGGGCCGCACCGTACCCCTAATCTTCCATTAATCTAATGATTGCGTGCACACACGGCAAGCAAAAGCCCGCCCGGGATATAAAAGCTACTCGCCGTACAGAAAAAATAGCAAACCTGAACTTCGTGCCCTCACATCGGGGCCGCTACGCGTCAGCCGGGTGACGCCGCGATTTCGAGCAGGAGCGTCATCGCTTCTTCAGCCCGGTCGACCGGCACGAGGATGTGATCGTGGTAGTAGCCCGCGACGACATTGCATGAGATACCCGCCCCGGCGAGCCTGCGGCTGATCACCGCGATAAACCCGACCGCGTCGAGACTCGAATGGACCGACAGGGTGATAAGCCGGGCGTCGTAGGTATAGGCGAGTCCGCGCCGCAGCGCTTCATCACGCTCGATGATCGCCGTCAGACCTTCGCGCTCGCGGACGATGCAGAAGGCCGGTAAGCCGGTCGGCAACGTGAAGTCCGGGAACGAACAATAGACATAGGTCGCCTCCGCCATCACAGGACTAAGCGTCGCACACAGCTTTGCAAGGTCCTTTTCACTCAACTTTTCCACCCTCCCCAGATGGTGACGTTATGCCATGGTCTGAAGGGCAAACGGGTCGCGAATTTAAAAATTCTGCACACCGGGCAGCATTTTTAACTGCCGCCGCAAGGACATGAACGACCGCCTAAGATCAGATCAAAGCTTTTTCTGACACAGATACGCATCCAACGATCGGGGACCACCGGGGACTTCACGTAACCACAAGGAGCCTGCGATGAGATCACCCGCATCATCATCCGTTATTGCCGATCAGGCAGCCATGCACGCCGCCCTGGATTCAACATGCATCGACTGGAAAACCCCGCGGGCCAGAACATGGCGATCACTCTCGGACATCGCCGCGGACTGGGCAATCATATGCCTTACCGTCTGGCTTGCCTACCGGATAGGGGTCTGGGCAAGTATCGCTGCGCTCTTCGTCATCGGCAACCGCCAGCGGGCGCTGGGTAACCTCCTGCACGAGGCCGGACACCAGAACTTAAGTAAAAGCCGCGACGTGAACGACCGGATCGCCTACGTCTTTCTTGCGCCACCACTCTTCAACGAGCTGACGCTGTATCGCCTTCAGCATGCCTGGCATCACGGTTCACTCGGCGATCCGGTTCACGATCCGGATTATCTTTCCAGCGTCACGCGCGCGGGCGATCACTGGTTCCGCGTCTACCTGCGCGTGCTGACTACCCCCTCCACCTGGGCCGGCTCGATCTTCGGGCATCTGATCAGCACGCGCCTCGCCCTGCGCCAGAAATTCGTCATCGTACTGTGGTGGGCCGCATGCGAAGCCCTGTTAGACATCACCATCGGGACGCATTTCGCACTGCTGTTTTTTGCGCTATGGATAGTTGCGCGCGCGACGGTGTTCCACGCCATCACAACATTTCGCGAAATGACCGATCACTACGGACTCCAACCGGTCGGCATTTTCTCGTACACCCGTGACATACCAGATCATGGCATCAGCTCGGTCTTCATGCACCCGCATCACAACGGGTATCACCTAACACATCACCTGTTTCCGCATGTTCCCTATCTTGATCTTCCCGAATTTCACAGCCGCTTGAGACAGATTTCCGAGTTCAATCGACGCGCGATCATTTGCGAGACCTACATGTGGGGCAGTTGCGCCAGCGTAACGAAGTGGGGGGCAACTCATGCCTGAACGGATACTGAAGACGGTTCAGATCGCGAGCCTGCTGGTTTCCACAAGCTGCGGTACGGGGTTTCTCCTTGGCACCGGCGAACTCGCGCTCCATGGCGGCATGGCAGGTTGTCTCTATGCAATTGCCAGCGCTTTGGGCCTGCTTGCGCTCGCCGCAGTCGCACGTGGCCTTTCGACAACGAGGCAATCCATCTGGGCAAGGTTTGACCAGATCTACGGTGCCTCAGTTGGCCGCGCAGTGGCCGTGCTGTCCCTTGTCTGGATGACCGGCGTGCTCGCCGCACAGATTCGGGGAGGAATAGCAATACTGACAATGGCAGGCATCGGCCCGACTTCCGCTCTTCTGATTGTTGACGGGTTGTTAATCTGCCTTTCGGCATTGCGACTGTCGTGGCTTGCTGCAGGGTTCGCGATCTGCATGCTCGCATGCAACGTCGTGCTCGTGCGCACGCTGCTCCTGACCGATGGACTCGACGTGTGGCTATCTGCTCCCGTCCAGTTTCTGGACGGACTTCGGGGCTCGACGCTTGACCATACAGGGTCCACGGTGGCCTCGGTCGTGCTCATGGTCATCTGTGGCGCAGACTATCAGCAGTTCCTACTAGCGGCGCGCACGCCGGCGATGGCGCGAAACGGGTGCCTTCTCGCGGCAGGGTTCGTGTTCCTGATCGGTTTCCTGCCAGCTTCCGCGGTAATCGCAGCGTCGCCGGTCTGGCATCTGCAGTTCCTTGCCGACCCCGTTCAGGTCATTCCTTTTGTGCTGATGCACACACTATCTGCATACGTACCCGATACCGCAAAAACGCTCGTCATTGTCGTTCTGCTCGCAACCGCCCTGGGCGCCGGCTGCTCGATTCTGAGGGCCATGACTGACGCTACGGCCTCTCTCGGCCCGCATTCTGCCGCTCGGCCCATCTGGTCGCGCGTCTTATCGATTGGCCTCGGTACACTCGTGGCTAAGCATGGCCAGAGTCTGGTCGACATGATGGTCGACCTGAACATGGTCTACATTACCGCCGTCGGCCCTTTGCTAGGATTCGCGCTGCTGAACCGTCGAATTTCCGAGAGATGCGCTAAAGCGACGCTGGCGATTGGAGGAAGCATAGCAATCGCGATCTACTTCGCGCGGTGGACTAGCCTGACAACGGTCCCGGAGACCAATCCGCTGACCGTTTCCTTTCTTCCCCTGATCCTGATTTCAGTGCTGCTGTGGCGCCGCTCTACTGCCATGGATTCCTGACAGTTGGTTGATCTACACCGACCGAATACACTACGCGCTCATCCAGCGCGCCGGTGCGGCTCATCACAATCTGATGCCGAATTCCTTGAACACCGAGTTGCCCGTAGCCGGAACCTGGGAAGATGCTACCGCGCGAGATGTCTTATTCGACGGTGAACCGTCCAATAGCCGACCGTCATCGGAACCGTTATTGATCGAAAAACTTGTCCCATACTTTCACGACTGATAGTCGAGTTGCCCGAATCACTACGTGAATTTCACCGTTCCTTGAATCGCGGTGCTTAGCGGGGGAACCCCTGTCGCGGCTCACCGTCCCCACCAGCAGGATGGTGAGGTAATTCAGATGTCAGTTGATTCAGTGCCGCGCGAGCGTGACGCAATATCAACTCGCTGATCTGCCGTACGTTTGGCGGAGCAGCCTTCCAGTGATGCCAATACAGACTCACCGCGATCCTGTGTTGCGGCGCCAGCGAGATCACATCACCTGCGTCGATCAATGACTGAATCTGCATGGATGGCACCAGTCCATATCCGACGCCAGCGCGGATCGCCATCAGTAACGCAATCGGAGACGGGAAAAAGTGCATCGCGTATCCGTTTACGGGGAACCCAAGTACGCGCTCAAGGAAGACAGCATGCAACCCGTCCTTGCGATTAAAAAGCACTGCGGGCGCAGCTAGAATGTTGTGCAACGTGACACCCTCAGCAAAATGAGCCCTAGCAAACTCAGGAGTCGCGACACATTCATACTCCATCTCGCCAACCGCTTCCGCCACAAATCCCGTCGGCGCACTGCTCGCTGTTGACACACACCCCATCGCCTCGCCGCGCGTCAGCACCGACAGGGTGTAATCCTGGTCATCCACGATCAATTCGAGCGAAAAATTGTCTTTTGCTACGGCGCACGCGACCGGCTCAAACCATGTCGCCAGTGAATCCGCATTGACCGCGATTGCAATCCTTGCCCTCCCCTTTTCTGCGGGCTTGATCCGCTGCAGGGTATCCGCTTCAAGAAGCTGCAGCGCCTGAACATGGCGCAACAGCATTTCCCCCGCAGGGGTCGGCATCATGCCATCGCGAACAAGCAACGGCGTGCCGAATGCTTCTTCCAGAGCAATGATTCGTTGCGACACAGCCCCTCGAGTGACATTCAATGCGCGAGCAGCGCGACCGAAGTGCCGGGCTTCAATAACTGTGGCAAACGTTTCCAGTTGCTGCCTATCAAAATTCATATCGCTCGGTTTTTTTGGGGAAAATCGGCGCCTTTTGCCAACCCATACGTCTAAAGTGTCTGACTGCTTCTCGCTGCGATTGCCGCATCGCTCACCACCGTGAGGCAGTGAGTGGCCGAAACCATTATGAGTTTGCCGTGCGCTAAAGCAACGGTACGTTTTCGGTCAAATGGAAGCGCCCAACTACCTCTGCCAGTTTGAACGACTGCTCTTTTAGGAAGTCGGCGGCAGCGGATGACTCTTCGACCAATGCCGCATTCTGCTGTGTGACTTCGTCAAGCTGCGCCGCCGCCTGATTCACCTCTCCAATGCCGATGCTCTGCTCGCCGGTCGCGCCCGTGATTTCCGCAATGATATTGCTTACGCGCTGCACACTTTCAACAATCTCCTGTATCGAGTCGCCGCGTTCGACACTAGTTGCGTACCACCTACGGGTATGCCGCAGCTCTGAGAGGGCCGTCTCCCCTTCGCCAAAGCAATAATTCTCCCGAGTGATCGTGCAAGTGACTATCGCTGGCTGGCCCGCGGCAGGGCGAAACCGACACAGACCACGGCATGGCCGGTACGTTTCCGCACTGCAGTTCGGGGGCTGAGACATCGGGAGCGAGGCCGTAATCTTCAAAGGACTCCCGATTTGCCTTTTTAAAACTTGTGACGGATGGCAACTCGTGCGACCACCTAGTTTTGTGTGGATGAAACGTCGTCAGCACCCGGAACGTATGCGAAATCTAGAACGGTAGCATCTTTGGCTTGGTGCTGGTGACGACACTTCCTACATCAGTTCGATTCCTCTAACCATGCTACTCAACCTAGTACCACCTCCGCCTGATGCTGGCAGAGAACAACGCCCCCTCACGGGAGCATTGCAGCTCCCATGAGCAGGTTACATTGTCAGGGTGGCTTCACACAGGGTCGTTACCGACCTTGCATGCACCCTTAGGTTACTGCTGATGGAACAGACGGTTTCGCGACCCCTGTATTAGCAGGTGAAACAATCGTCCACGTAACCTCACGTCGCAACGTACCAACCAGCCTAGCCCGATCCTGGATGAAGCTTCCAGGTTCGCGTCTTTCCTCACGGAAATATCTGCGATTCGGTACATCGTCGCTTGAGCTCCGCACCCCGCAGTTACCCGCGACGCGCGTCAAACTAGGCTACTTCCCACGGAAGGGAAGCTCCCCGGCCGAAAGAATTTACATTTCGCGGCCGGAACAATTACACAAGCGACTTCGAGTCGCACAAAGATACCGGGCGCAGAACCCGTTTTTAAACGCGATGGTCAGGTTTGCACGGACTCGACGCTTACTGCTGGAAACCCGTTCCAATGCATTCGTATGTTATGCCCTTTCCCACAACTCTGCTTTGTACATGCTCGCCTTTGACACGTATTCGGCAGCGTTGGCATGTATGCCTTTGATCTCATCGTCGGTTAGCTGTCGCACCACCTTTCCGGGCGCTCCCAGAATCAGCGACCGGTCCGGAAACATCTTCCCCTCCGGAATTACTGCCCCAGCGGCAACAATACAGTTCTCCCCTATCACTGCATCGTTGAGGATCGTAGCGTGAATTCCGATTAGCGACCCACTGCCAATCGTACATCCGTGAACAACCGCGGCGTGTCCAATGCTAACTCCCCCCCCTACCGATAAAGGGTGGTTCGCATCGGCGTGCAGGATAGCTCCATCCTGCACGTTGCTTCCTCGCCCCACGGTAATCCTGTCATTGTCGCCCCTAATGACCGCTCCCGGCCATACACTGCTGTTACCCGCGATAAGGACATCTCCGATAATTGTCGCGGCGGTACTCACGTAGGCACTCTCCGCGATGACCGGCTTCTTTTCTTTCAATTCAAATATTGTCATGATTCTTCGTAGGTATGTTAAAAAACTTGGACGAAACCCGGCGCGCTCTAACCCCGAAGCGCGCTTTTGGATACTGACTTTCCATTCCCTTTCGCACGACGCCCCTTCGGAATAAGACGATCAATAAACATAACAGCCAATGGGGTTACCAAGGCAACGTAAATATTATCGATTCCGTACGGATCTCCCATTAGATACCAGATAGTGGTCGATATCACTGCAGCAATCAGGCCCAACGTCGCCCCGCGGTTACTGCTGAAAAACGGAAGGTAAAAGCCAATCACAGCAACAACAGAAATCGATAGTCTTAGTGCTCGAGTGAAGAACGAAAGATGCAATACCTCCGGGAAGAAAAGCACAAAGACTAGCGGCACAAAGCCTATCGGGATAGACAGCAGACGCGACATTCTGAATTCCGCCTCTGGCGTGGGATGCCGCGCGGGAACGTAGAAGTCGCGCACAATCAAGGAGGATATGGCCAGTCCCACACTGCTCACTCCGACGAACACGGACGCTGCTAGAGATGTCGTGACGATCCCCGCCAAGACTGGGCTCATGTGTACCAAAAATATTGGAAAAGCATACAGACTGCCTATTCCAGGGAAAAGAAATTTTGCGGCAACACCTATCAGGCCCAACGCTATGCTAATGGGTACACAAAGAATTGCCGCAATGTAGGCCGAACTCCTGACACTTTCCGGGCGCTTCAGGGAGGACACCGCCTGAATGATGTATTGCGTTGAGAATATTGCCCCCACGTTGGCGATAATCCACGCTCCGATCGTCGCCATGCCGATTTTCCCGTTCCACGTGAAATAGTCATGCGGCATCTGCATGAACATTGGCTTAACTCCGTGTGTCATGGTCAATGCGACGCCGAGAACAATGAAAACGCCAACGTATTTTATGGTCGTGTGCATTACCGATACATACGCCATACTTTTCATACCACCTATTGCACAATAGAAAGTACTGACGATAGCGGTGATCACCGCCGCCGAAAGAAGTGAAATATGCAGAACGCTGGAGATTGCTGCGGCACCGCTGACGTAGTAGCCGACGTTCACAAGTAGGAGCGCATAAATCATGATCAGCGAAACGGTCACCTGCGTCGAGCGACCATACTTTCGAGCAATTGCTCCAGAGATTGTAAATTCACCTGAAGCGTAGAGCTTCTTTGCGAGGAACACTCCGAATAACGGGAAACCGATGGCAGCGCTCAGTACCGCCCATGATGCAGCCAGACCAGATTCAAAAGCAGACTGAGCCGTTCCGATCGTCGATTTTGCACCGACGAACTCCGACATCATCAGAATTCCAACCACAACCGCCGGCATCGATCGGGCGGCAACCATGAAGTCCCCTGCATTCTTACTTCGTAACCTCACAGTGAGCCAGACGGTTATCGATATATAAATTATAAGGATTCCTACTATTACTGAAGTGCCAGCCAAATCAAATTGACGCATACTTGTCTCCTGCATATCAGTATTGCGAGCGTTATTTCGGCTTTTGACGACTCCGCGTTCACGTGTCAGAAGCCCCGCGACTCAATCAACGACCTGCGATATTTTCCGCAGTAAGCGCCGTTGGTCCGCAACAGCGAGCACAACATCA
>SDBV01010577.1_pt1 | contig 12066 bp, 9 predicted proteins | sample 2277081 | NCBI WGS metagenome assembly SDBV01 (sample SAMN10402039, study PRJNA504765) | marine sediment metagenome | isolation source: marine sediment core GS10_PC15, 223 cmbsf | place: Arctic Ocean: Southern Knipovich Ridge | collected 2010 | reverse complement strand
TGGTAGTATTGAAGTGGGAATTCATTTTCCTTCACCTGAAGAATGATGTTTTCAATAGCTTTAACAGTAGCCGGATTTTCTCCTAAATAGAGCAACACATTAGCTGCCACACCGGGTTCTGTATCATGCTGATCAAGCATTTCAGAATCAAGTACGGGCCGGATCTTTTTTAGATCTTTTAGTAAGAACCAGTAAAACGCAGGGAACTTAATAAATCGCCGGCTGGGCAAGATCCATGTATTGAAGGTTCCCCTTTCATCCTGGTTTGCCAACAAAATTTTTTTATTATTGAGTTTATAGCCACTTTTTTCCAGTATAACAGAACATAGACAGGTATCATCCATATCCAGAGGCACGTTATGAGTTCGTCCACCATGCGGCCAGAACCTCCAAAAACACTTATTCTCCTGCAAAGACTTTATAAACGCAATACCCTTCTCAAGCATTAACTGCGTTTGAGGCTCTTTTATCTGCATCAGGGAATAAATGATATTAGCATGAATAAAAGGGGAAGGATCAGTATAACGCCACCCGCCCCGGGCCTCAGGATGGCCTTCAGGATAGGACTCGAATGACTCGAATTCTCCATTTGGTTTCTGTCTTTCTTTCAGATAATTGATTATGTTATCCTGTTGTTTTTTAATTTCAAACTTCATTGCTTTTGGGAATTCGAAGGACGCAATGTAGAATTACGCTCTGTCAGGAATTTTTAATAAATTATTTGATCAATCCATTTAATGTTAATCGGTAAGTTTTTTTATGCATAAATTCCATGGTTCCTGTATCTCCTGCGCTTTATAATATTAAATTTTTTCAACTTCTGATTCCATATTTTTTTATTCAATGATGAAAGTGTTATCTCAGGAAATGGATCCTTGACAATCCCCAGACTTTTATACCCACTGGGACGCGAAACATAATCATAGTTGTAAAAGAAATCCCCGTCAACTTCAAAACACTCAATAGTATTATTTGTTTTATTATAGTAATAGTGATGAATGGATGAGGTATTGGGTTTAAGTCCCAGAAATATTGAGCCTCTTCTTAATTTACTTTGGTTTGGGGTGGTTGAGTGTATAATGGCATGATCAAAAATTATTGCCTGGCCTTTGCTAACTTTTAATGTGGTTTTATTCTTATCGATCAATTGCTCCATTCCATCGGTATTAAATGGCCAGGGAATTGTGCAGCTTCTATAGTTAGCATAAAAGCGATGGCTTCCTTTCAGAATACAGAATGTGCCATTGTTTTCATCAACGTCCAATAAAGGGCACCAGACACCATAGGATCTGTATTTGGTTTCCTCAACCATGGTCCAGTCCTGGTGACTGGCGAATTTTTCGCAGCCTGGTGGTTTTATCACAAATACTGCTTCCAGCCAGTCAGCGTTTTCAAAGAATTGGTTGACTTTTGGCGTAAGAAATCGCCTGATTGTTTCTCTTGCTTTTTCCTGATATTCTGTGTCCCTGTATAAGTTGCTGAAAAAGATGTCTTCACCGATATCAAAATTGTGAAGGTCATCGAATGCTTTCACCAGGGCAGATATCTCGTTCCGGTTGAAGAAATCGATAACAAGAAATCCATCTTCATCAAATTTTTGCTGAAATATCCGGTCTTTTAACATTATTATTTAGTAAATACTCTGAATTAAAAAGTTACTGTATTCTTAAAACATCTCTGGGTGTTCGAGTATTTACAATGGTAAAAGCACTCAACTAATTTGAATGTAAACTCCATAGTTTGACACTTTCTAATTTCTTTAAAAGTAATGTTTTGAACAAGCCTTTGCAACAGTTGCTGTGATCCTGTGGAGGTTTGACTATTGTTGATCCTAAGTTATTCACTGATTACCTAATAAATGACAATTATCCTTTGTTTATGTTAAAAATAATGTTCATATTGATAATGGATTTTTGGCCAGGTACTTGTACCCATGCTGGGTACAGTAACTGTGAACTACTAACCGAGGAGGGTGAAATGTCTTCTAATGAGTACTACAGCCTCGTTACAGTGAACATCAAAGGTTTTCCAGGTGAGAAGATCTGTAAGGGAATTCTTTTGATTTCGCACATTCTTGATAACGGGATGCTTCGCACTCCCCATCTTTTCATATTACTACCGTAACTAACATGATGGAATAAAATAATATTTGTATATACCATAATTTCTTTTTTACTTTTTACTTTTTTACTTGACAACATCTTGCGCAGAATATTCATTTTTTCTTTAACCTAAACACATTTATTATGAAAAAGTTATTATTATTCCTGTTTCTGGGATTGTTTTTGTTTAGCTGTACCGAGCAGGAGCCGGTCGCTCCAATAGCACCCAAGTCCGATAATGCAACAGTTATCCCGGACCAGCCATCCGACGTACTACCCGAATCCAATGAAAGGGCGATTAACCATGCCGTTAATCCCGGTGATTTAATTATGAATGTACCATTGCCGGTTACCGGATTTGGTGTTAGCGTAGCCGTGGATTGCGAGGGAAACGTTTATTACACCCTGTCTGGCAATACCAATTTAATCAAAATGGATAAAGACGGTAACCATCTTTCCACTACCCCAATTGTTGACGCAGGTAGTGGACAGGGATTGATTATTGATGAATTTGCCTGGGACCAATCAAGAAATGTGCTTTGGTCGCAACTACATGGCAGCAATCCAGTCGAAGTTTATACAATTGATCCTTCTACCGGAATTGCAACCCATGCATTCACAAGTCAGACCATCAGTATAGGATCCTTCCGGGATGGACTTGCATATGACGGCACCGATGACACCATTTGGCTGTCGGGTGATGTAAGTTCAACCATCGAACATTACATGGCTGATGGCACCTTCATCAACGCGATCACACCCAAGAATGCCGGGGGAGGCACGCTGGGTCTTATCAGTGGGGTCATTGTAGGTGTCGGCGACCTGTTATACCTGGGCCGGAACGGTGCGATTCAGATTGTTCAGGTGAAAAAAAGCAATGGTGATTTTATTGGCAGCTTTGCTTCTCCAGGTGGCGCCCGGGATGAAGGACTGGAATGTGACCCTGTAAACTTTGCGCCCCAGTTAGCTCTTTGGTCCAGGGAGTTTAACAATCCGGGATTTATGTCAGTGATTTTACTCGAAGAGGGCACCTGCCTCTGTGGAGGAGGAATACTACCGGTAGATTTTGACATCAAACCAACTTCCTGTCCCAATCCATTGAATGTAAACAGTAATGGAGTACTGCCGGTTGCTATTCTTGGTAGTGATGATTTTGATGTGAATGATATCGATGTTTCAACTGTGCAGCTTGCAGGGGTAGATCCTTTGCGCAGTTCTGTTGAAGACGTCACCGCACCGGTGGGCGATCCGAAGGAAGAATGTGAATGTACCACCGATGGCCCTGACGGATTCGATGACCTGACGTTAAAATTTAACAATCAATTAATTGTAGATGCACTTGGTGCTGTTGCCGATGGAGATGTAGTCGCTCTTGAAATTACAGGAGAATTACTTGATGGAACTCCATTTGCAGGAAGTGATTGTATTATAGTCAAAGCCAAAGCCAAAGGGAAGAAATAACCTAGTTGACTATTAACTTTCTGTTACAAGCAGTTTTATTAAAATTACTGGTATTAGCCTCGTAGAAATACGGGGCTTACCTTTTGTACCTGTTGTAGAACAATTATAATTTTTGCAAATAGCAGGTGAAATCATGCGATAATTTTTTTTATAAATCACATCGGTAATGCACTTTTGGCAGTTACGGCATATTACCCTCTTCTAATCTCTTTCAATCTCTCCATACTTACCGGTAATTTCCTGCGCCCGGTAAAGCATATCCGCACTCTGCAGGATCTTGTCCCTCAAATGGTGGTTGTATTCAGGATAATCATTTAAGAATTGTCTGACGATATCGGCCGCTTCCCTCGTTTGATGTCCCGACAAGGTAGCATCCAGCCATCTTTTTGGAAAAAATATGTCTCCTGTAAGTTGAACTTCTTCCAAAAGCTCCAGGCTGGGTAGAATGTATTTTATCGATTCATTCGACCGCTCAGGATGATGGAGATATTGCAGGCTTGTAATCACCCAGGGTTCGTGTTCCCTGTATTCCGGATGTTTCAATGATTCAAAAAACAAATCCCGAACGGTTGGGTCATTACTCAAGGCCGGCCGGATAAATGCAAAACGTTGTTTTCTGTCAGGATTTTCGATCCTTTCCTCTTGCAATGCCATCAATACATCCGCATTATTAAATCCTTTAACGGCAAGGGAATAAACAAGGGTGATATAATCATTTTCGCCTAAAGGCAGCCCATCGATTTTGAATTCGCTATTCCATAACCCGTACATGTTGGCCAAAGCGTTTTTACTCCTACCTATATTTACATAGGTCCTGAAGAAAGCAGTTTTCAATTCATGGTCGATTGGGCTGTTGATCAGTTTCCATAATATATCTTCTATTTCTACTCCAGCAACTGTGCGACGCTGTTGAGGCAAAAATTTCCAAAACACTCTTCGAAATTGCGAGAGAAGTGTATTTACTATTTGTTTGTCCCTCTCCAAAGGTATTGTGTGCTTAAGGGCGTTAAAATAATTTATCGGATCAATACGACCATTGAGGAGGGACTCGTAAAGATCCAGCCATATTTTTCCCCGGTTATACGCATCAGGTTCAGATACAACATTCTGCAACAAATAGTCGATACTTTGATCATCAAGGATAAACCCTCCATACTCAAGACCGTCCCCGTTGAGAATAGTGTAATTGATTTTACCCCCGGGCATTTCACCCAGGTTTATTTCATCCAGTAGTTTGGTCATATTTAAATTAAATACTTTAAACCCATCATTATATGAAACAGTTGGCTGCAAATCCTGGATCCACAATTTATTACCATTGTTCGCATCGTATTGATTTATTTTGAGAATTTTATTATCAGATAAATACGTGTAATTGGGCATTCCCGGTGTCTCAATCCAGGTTTTGCTCCATGATTTCAGGTCCTTTTCTGTTTTCTCACTAAGAATAGATATCAGATCGTTCCAATCTGAATTTTTATAAGCAAACGCCGATAGGTAGGAGCGGAGGCCATCCCGAAATGCCTCTTCACCGGTTAGATTTTCCAGGTGTTTCATCATCACCGGCGCTTTATTATAGATGATGGCGCCATACATCATTCCTGCCTGTTTTAAATTTTCAAGCGGTTGTTTAATTGCATTAGCCCCTGCAGTTCTGTCAACGCTATATGCTGCTGGAAAATGACGCAAAAGGAACTTTAAATGAGGATTGATATCGGGAAAGGAAGGATTGACAATTTTATCGGCCATGAAGTTTGCAAACACTTCTTTTACCCAAACATCATCAAACCAGTTCATAGTCACAAGGTCGCCGAACCACATATGGGCGGTTTCATGCGAAATAAGGCTTGCCCTGCCTAATTCATCATTTAATGTGGCAGACTCATTTAAGAACAAGGATGACTCCCTGTAAAAGATCGATCCCGGGTGTTCCATACCTCCATATTGAAAAGAGGGGATAAGGGCAAAATCGAATTTGGTAAACGGGTATTCGATATCCGTATATGATTCCAGCCAATCCAATGCTTTGGAATGGAGTTCAAAGACTTTGTCTGAATTTCTTCTCACTTTCGCAGTATCTGTCTCCCTGTAAAACATTGTCATCGTCCGGCCATTGAATTCGTGCGTTTCTGTATGAAATTTACCTGCGGCAAAAGCAAATAAGTAGGAGCTGATGGGCTTGCTTTTACCAAACTTGATTGTTTTGCGGCCATTCTTTGAGGTAGCGTTGAGAACAGGTGTATTGGTAATCGCTTTCCAATGCTCAGGAATATTTAATTGTAATTGATAACCGGCTTTCAGATCGGGTTGATCAAAACAGGGAAATGCCGATGATGCACGATCCGGCACGAATAAAGTGTAGAGATATTCATCGTTCCTGTTGAGGGAAAGATCGCCGGCGATAAAATCAATTGTTAGTGTGTTAGCCCCCTCGCTAAAAAACATTGGTTCAATTATAATATGCTCATTATAAAAGGTATAAGATATATTACTTCCACTGATACTTATATTAATAAGGTGCGTGGAATCTACATTGAAATCGAGGATCAATGGTGTACCGGTATTGCTCAGATCAAATGAAAGCTCGAGCTTCCCCCGGATAGCACCAGCTTTGTTCTCTGGTATATTCAACGACAGGCTATAAAAAATATTGGTGAGTACCTGTTTCCTTTCCCAAGCGATCTCTTCTGATACACCCGGAACTATTTGCAACGATTCATTCGGCCCTGTGGTGCACGAAAAGGAGATCATTACCACATAGAAGATAGCGATGGTTTGTTTCATTTGGAGGAGTTTTTCCCAGTTCTCTATTTAGTCCTGAAGAACATTCCAACCATCAAAACTAAACGAAGGTGTGTCGTTTTTCAACGCTTTATTGTAAAAATAACCTGAAATTTCTTTCTCTTCACCGGGTAAAACCGATATATAATTATCATCCCAGAATATCGGAAGAATTGTTTCCGTGCTTTTTTCTCCTTTCACCACGAGTTCAATAAAAAAGGCCAGTTTGTCAGAGGGGTTTTTAATTGTAACATTTACCTGTTGTTTTTCTCCCAGATCACTAAATTCATGTGTAACCTCGATTCTGGTTTTTGGCATGGATTCTATTCCTTTCAGGTCGGCATAAGAAGTATTTCTTGTGATAAACCATTCTGAATTTTCAAAATCAAGGACATCTTCTTTGGTCGACAACCAGTAAAAATTATTAGCCACATTGCTACCATCCGCTCCTGTTAATTTCAGGTCAATAAAATATGTGTTTGAGGTAATTTGCAGTTCAGGTATTTCCAAAATTAATTTCGACATATTTTCCCCAATACCTACCTCTAAGGACTTATTAAAAATTGCCTTGCTATTAATATCCAGTATGCGGACTTCAGCCACCAGGTTTTCTTTGGGTTCGTTATAGCTATTGGTCAAATAAATGTTTTTATCCTTATAATTATAAACGATGTTTAATGGCTGACAAGCCTTTCTTGTTCCGTAAAATGCTCCTGTAGGACGCAGATACCAGTCATATAACTGCCACAACATTCCCGGTTGGGAAGAGTTCAGCATCCATTGAATTAGCCCGGTAGCATTGTGTTTATTTACTTCAAATGACTCAAACATAGGTCGTATTGCCTCATAATTAGACATTTGTGCTTTGAATGTGAAATCCTCAACATTTGTTGATTCACCATAGCGCTTCTTAAAAGGTTTGATCCAGTTTTCAAAGGAGGCATATTCGTTTCTGCCTGTATGGTAATCCCATATATGGTCCAGTGGCCACAAGTTTTCTTCGGGGATCATCTTTATAATACTTTCATAAGGTGGAGGTTGTAACCCGGGGCCGGTTTCTGTATTGAAACCAAACGCGCCACCTCTTTCATCATCGATAGACCAGTAATTGGGCGTTACGTATGCATAGGGCCCGTTCATCTTCACACCACTGGGTCCGCTTACCTCACTGCTTACAGATCCGCAACTGGTTAATACCGGCCGGGTCGGATCTTCGGTTGAAAGGATTTCATTCATTTTATTTTCAAGATCGGAAACCAGTACCTTATCACTTCCATAGACCCAAACGAATATACTTGGGTGATTTCTTAACCAGCGCACCTGGTCCAGGTAAGCCCGTGAATGTAAATCGATTTCTTCAGGAGTACGAATGGCCATATATTCATCTTCCGGCCTGTTGCAATACCCTTCCCATTCCCACTGGCAGCTCCAGCCAATCATAATCAGGATGCCGTTTTCATCTGCATAATCATAGATTTTCTCGTTTTTACCCCAGAACCCTTCCAGCCGTATCGTATTCAGGTTCATATGTTTCACATACTTAATCTGTGCTTCCACTTTTTCGTCCGGATCATCCAACAACACATCATCGACCCAACCGGCCCCCTTGATCAAAACTTTTTTACCATTGATCATATAGCCCCTGTGGCCTTGCTCGTTAATATAATCTTTTACATCCCTTATTCCGAACCGGGTTTCCTGATGATCAGAAGGTTGGCCATTGACCATAGCACTCATCTCCATTGTATAAAGTTCAGGCTCACCAAGATTGTTTGGCCACCATATCCTGGGATTGGAGATAGTAAGTTCCGGATAACTCTCCGGATTGAATATCATCTTTTTCTTTTCGTTGGGTTGTAACGAATACGTTTGTGAAATATTGATTTCACCTATATTACAGGTAACCGTTCCCGAAACTTCCATATTGGATTTATTAACAAGATCGGCCGACAGTGTTAAGGTTGCCTCCTGTAAGTTATCGGTATTCAGATGTGGTTCTACAAAAACATTTTTTATTCCAACCGTACCTGTCCTGATTAATTTTACCGGACGCCAGATACCCATATTGTTGTCTGCCGGCCACGGGTTCCAGTCAACCCACCCAATGGTCAGGTCATCATCCTTTGGAGGTATTACTTCTACAGCCAGAACATTCTCGCCAGGCTTTACTAATTTCGTAACCGGGAAATCATACATTCGGAAAGGTTGTTCAACGCTATCCGCTGATGCTACCAGTTGACCATTCAGCCACACATTCGTCCGGTAATTAATTCCTTCAAATACCAGGTTGTATTGTTCGCCGGCACTTAAATCGTTAACAATAAAATTTTTACGGTACCACCAGGGAACTTTAAATTGTTCCTTTGGAATTTTATCAAAATTGTCACCCAGGAAAATATCTTTGTAAACTTCATTCCGGACCAGGGCAGCCAGTACAGTTGAAGGTACATCTGTTTTATACCCGTTGTCTGTATTAAACGAGGAAGAGGATATTTCTGCACCATTCATTTCTGTATCTGTTGAAGAAAATATAGTCCAATCCTTATCCATGTTGATCGGAACGAAATCTATTTCTGCTTTCTTTTCACATGATAAAAGCGATAAAGCGATAAGCAAATAAACCGGGAAGGAGATTTTATTGAAAGATAGTTTCATGATAAAATTTTGAAAGTTTATGATCATTTAATTAAAGTAATATACAGAATTAGGAGCAAATGTTTTGTGCAAGATTAATGCAATTATCTATACCCTAAAATACGAAAGGATGCGTGCTTTTTTATCAATATTCAAAATCATTTTTTATCCTGAATATTGGAAATGATACCGAATAATGAAGTGGGTGGTTAGCAGGATTTTGTCAATAGAAAATAGAAAAACGAAAAGTCACTTTATAATATGTCATTCGCTGCTGAATTGCTGAATTCGAATGCATAACTTTGCCCCATGAGAAAAATATTTATACTACTTCTATTTTCTATATTCGTTACGGCATGCAGTGTATCAGTAAATACATCCTATGACAAAAAAGTGGATTTTAGATCTTATAAGAGTTTTTGCTGGATGCAGGGATGTGAATTCAGGGTTACCGGTCCTTCAGGTATTGACGATAGCCTGTTCAGTGTGTATGTTAAAAATGCGATCGTTCTGGATTTGAATGAAAAAGGTATTACCCAGGACAAAGATGCACCCGACCTGCTGATCGATTTTCATATGACATTCGAAAACCAAAGCATGGTTGTTTATCATGACGACGAAGATAATCAGAACTACTATGAACCTTTTCCTGAGATGGAAACAATCGTATTTCTGAAAGGGACAATGGTCATCGATATTGTGGATGCCCGGTCGGAGCGCATGGTTTGGCGCTCACAAGCAGTGCGTTACATGGATATTCATCCTGAAATATCCGAGAAAAATATAAGCAATGGATTTTCCCGGGCGCTTCGTGATTTTCCTCCCGGTTTATAACCCGTCCAATCTGATAAATCCGTTAATTATGAATGTGAAGAAAATAATTTTATGATTGAAGTGGGAGAGTACTGCACGTTGGAGGTGCTTAGGGAAACACCTCATGGACTGTTTTTAGGAATAAAAGACGGCAAAGAATCTGTTTTGCTGCCCGGAAAAGAAATCCCTGATGGTACTAAAACGGGGTACACAATAAAAGTATTTATATACAATGATTCTGAGGACAGGATCATTGCAACAACAAAAACACCCTTACTTAAACGGAACGAATTCGGGGCGTTGAAAGTGAAGGATGTAAATAAAATGGGGGTGTTTCTGGATTGGGGGTTGGATAAAGATCTTCTCGTTCCATTTAAGGAGCAACATAAACGAATGCTGATAGGGGAGTCTTACCTGGTATTTCTTTATTTTGATGAAGCATCGGAGCGTTTGGTGGCCTCGGGAAACCTTAACCGTTTCGTCTCCAATGAAGTTCTGAAGGTGGAAGAAGGGGAGGAGGTTGATCTTTTGGTATGGGATTTTTCAGATGCCGGCATCAATGTGATTGTAAACCTTCAGCACAAAGGGCTGTTGTACAAGAACGAAGTATTTCAAAAACTGAAGCCGGGCGATAAGGTTACCGGTTACGTAAAAAAGATCCGGGACGATTATAAACTGGATATAACATTACAGAAAACCGGGTTACCCAGAGATGATAGCCATATGAACCGTATTTTGGAGGTTTTGAAAGAGAATGGCGGCATGCTGAATATTACCGACAAGAGTAAACCCGGGGAGATCTATGAACTGTTTGAAATGAGCAAGAAATCATATAAAAAGGCCGCTGGGGCGTTGTATAAAGATAAGCGTGTTTTTTTGACCAAGGAGGGGATTGAGATAACAGCTTGATAGAATTTCGGCGAATAGGCGATGAGGATGATTTCCGCCAGACAGGAGTGGATTATTTTTATTTTTCTGTTGCTTGAAACCCAGACCCCTTTTATTCTTGACTTTCTGTATAGCATGTAGTAGATTCACACTGATGCCGCTATTAGCAGTAGAATAATATGTTAGGCTTTAAAAAACATACATATGAACATAACAAGAAGAAGAGGGATATCGAGTGAGTATACCTAGTGAAGTATGGCCAAGAGGAATACCGAAGGTAGGGCAAAAAGCGCAGAGGTCACGAACAGTGACAACTCGTGACATTGAGTTATTTACTGATATAAGTGGTGATAAGAACCCCTTGCATTATGACGAGGAGGCAGCGAAAGCTACAAAATTTGGCGGAATCGTAGTGCAAGGTGGGGTTACAAGCGCAATATTAAATGCAGTGGTTGCAGAAGATCTTCCAGGCCCCGGTACTGTATTCTTGCAGGTAAACTGGAGTTTTAAAGCCCCAGTACGCCCAGGTGATACTATCACTGGAGAAGTGGAAGTTACGAAAGTGAGAGAAGACAAACCTATTTCAGAATTAACTACTCGCGTTGTGCTATCAGGCGGCACTGTTGTTCTAGAAGGCGATGCTGTCTGCTACACAATGCAAGTATAGAAATATGAGGAGCTTAATATTAATGCGGAGGCATCTGTCGGTCAGAAAGCCTAACAAGGCGCTTAAGTCGTTCGCTGCGCTCACTGGGACGCCGCAAAAAACGCGGCGCACCTCAGCTTAATCGTTAGAGCATGATTTTACCTAAGGAAATTTCTGTGTCAGATAAAGTATAGTAAAGAGTATGACCATTTCGTTTCCTATTATAGGGTTTGGTACGACTTATTTGAACATTCTAACGATGATTTAATTAAAGAGGCCGCAAATGAAATATTCAGATCTTTAGAGTTGAAGGCACGCCAAGAAGTAGGTAAATTCTGGAGCAATGTTAGCGAGTTAGGCGATCGCTTAATAAAAATTGCTAACTCTCTTGAGTTATCCAGGGAAAATTACAGAAATTATTTTTGAAATTGCCTCTTTATAATGACACTATTGGAGAGGTACAAGGGTATGCACCTTCTATTGTTGGAACGGCCCAACCAAGAACCTCCTGAAGGTCCCATCCGCATCCGAACCCCCGATTCCATATGGTTTGACTCTTTAAAACTAGTGGCAGAGTTGGCTCAGGCCATTATTGTCATCGGAAACTTCGGTTTCCATTTAATTAGGGCTTCCTCAAAAAGTAATACCCATTAGGGTAGCCGCCCTGGAAATATTGAGTACAAACAGGATTGCAGCAATCCATGTCTGTGAGGTTGATTTAAGTTTGGCCTTGATTTCATT
>SDBV01010576.1_pt1 | contig 12068 bp, 8 predicted proteins | sample 2277081 | NCBI WGS metagenome assembly SDBV01 (sample SAMN10402039, study PRJNA504765) | marine sediment metagenome | isolation source: marine sediment core GS10_PC15, 223 cmbsf | place: Arctic Ocean: Southern Knipovich Ridge | collected 2010 | reverse complement strand
GATCTCGGCCATGCCGTAGCGGAAGGCCGGCTTCGACAGATCGACGAGCGGCGTGGGCGCCTCATAGTGACGGCCCTCGTACCAGAACGCGCGCGCCCATTCGAGCGGGGCCTTCCAGCCCCACGTGAAGAACGAGTACCACGGCACTTCATGAATCCGTCCGCGCAAGGCCAGCACCGACACGTAGACGTTCGGCCCCCATGCTTCATTCACTTTCAGCTCGACGGTCGGATCCTTGCCGTCCAGTTGGACGACGTGCGTTTCGATAATGCCCTCGCGTTCGACCGCGACCAGCGCGGTGGCGAAGCGGAACGGCATGCGCACCTGGAAGCGCGCGGTCTCGCCCGGTTCATAGGAGGGCTTCTCGGGCAGCACGTCGATGCGGTCGGTGTTCTCGCCGCCGAACCACAACTCGTCTTCGCGCGTGACCCATACCGAACTGCTCGCCGTCGACACATTGCCGTCGCCGTCTTTGGCCGTGACGACGAGATCGATATTGCCCGCGTCGCGCAGCTTCGCGTCGCAGGCGAGCAGGCCGTGGTCGTCGCTCGTGCCGCTGCACAGCGAACCGAGGTCCTTGGTCTCGGTATGGTTGTCGTAGGCGTAGAAGCCGCCGACCATGCGTTTTCTCGAGGTCGTCGTGATGCGCGCGTAGCCATGCACGTCGAGCGCCACGCCGGCGCGCGGCTTGCCTTGCAGATCCACGGCGAGGGCCTTGACCGGCACCGTGTTGCCCACCGACACCCATTGTCCCGACTTGATGCCCGCCACCACCGCTGCGGGCCATAGCGTCGCGCCGCCGGAAATGGTCTGCACCTCGCCGTTCGGATCGGCGAAGGTCGCCTCCAGCGCGAGGCGTTTGGGGGCGTCGACATGCGGCAGGTTCTTCAGCGTGAGGCCGCCGGAACCGTTGCGATCGAGCGTGACGGCTTCCTTGTCGGCGACCAGCTTGGCGCCGTCGTCGGCGGGTTGCTGCGCGTCGCTGTCTTCGTCGTCCGAGGCCGAGGTGTCGTCACCGGTTTGCGGCGTGTAGGGCGTGAAGCTGAAGTCCGGGAAGTTGTCGGTGAAGCCCGGTGTCGTGCTCCTGAGCAAGGCCGACACCTGCACCGGCAGATTGGCCGCCGCGCCGCCCGACACATAGTCGATCTGCAGCGTGAGCGGCGCCTGTTTCGCGGCGACCAGCGGATGGGTCTTTTCATCGCGCACGGCAATCGTGCCCTTGAAGACCGGCAAGCGGAATTCCTCGACACGGAAGCTGCCGGACTCGTAGCTCATGTGCGGCGAAGCGCTGTTGCTGCTGTTATCGCTGTCGTCGGCATTGTCGCCATCGTCGCTGTCGTTTCCGTTTGCCGCGCTGGAGGACGCGGTTGCATTCGGATCGCCGTCGTCGAGCGTGACGCTGTATTCGCCGAGTTTTGCCGCCACCGGAATCGTGAAGCTCGAATCCGCGCTATGGTCGGCGGACCATTTGAGCGGCAGATGATAGGTCTGGCCACTGCCCAGATGACGGATTGTCACCCGGGTCGGATACTTCTGCGGATACGCGAAACCGTGCAGCGTCTCGACGCGGATCAGATGCTTCATCGAAACCGTCTCGCCGGCGCGCAAGAGCGTGCGGTCGAACACGGTATGGGCACGCACCGTCTGTTCGATGCTGGTGTCGGTAGGCACGTTGAAGCGCCAGGACTCGATGCCGCGATTCCAGTCGGAGCGCACGAACGCCATGTCGGCGCCGGTCTTCGGATCGTCGACGCGGGCCGATACGAAGAAGCCTTCGAAGCTCGTGTCGCCGCATTCCTTCACCGGTGCGAGCGCCTTGTCGATGGTCAGCACGCCATGCGCGTCGGTCTTGCCGGAGGCGAGGTCGGCGCCATTGCAGTCGCTGACCTGGATGACGGCATTCGGCACCGGCTGGCCCTTGTCGAGCGAGGTCACCCACACCACGCTATTTTCGCGCCCTTGCTTGAAGTGCACGCCCAGGTTGGTGACGAGCACCGCGGTGCGCACGTACATGGGCGCCTTCTTGCCGAGCAGCGAGGCGCCGAGCGCGGGGGAGGCCAGCTCTATCACGTAGAAGCCGGGCTTCGTCACCGGTACGCCGACCACTTCGAACGGCCGCAGGGCCTTCGGGTCTTCCTTCGGCAACGCCAGTGTTTCGACACCGCGCTGTCCCGCGAGCAGCGAGAGCGAGCGGATGTCGATCTCCGGGTCCTTCCTGTTTTCGTCATCGGCCGCCTGGCCGGGCGTGCGCTGCACATAGACCGGATTCTGCGAGCGTTGCAGCAGGCCTGGCATCAGCGAGTCGATGGTCGAGCGGTTCATCGAATAATCGTCGAAGCGCTCGACAAGACGCATCCACTCGCGGATATCGGTGTCCGCATCGACGCGCAGTTTGCTGAACTGCGCGTCGCCCGCATTGAGGCCGGCCACATGCAGGTCGGCTTCGACGTTGCGCAACGTCACCGGCACCAGCGCGGGCATGTCCGGCTCCGCGAAACGCTCGACAATGCCGAAGGTCCCCGACGAGAACTTGGCAAGAGGCGGCATCGGCGCCGTGGTGGTCTTGAGCGGAAACAGATTGGCATTGGTGAGCGCACGGCCGCTGACGTCTTTCAGGTTCGCGGGGATGTCGATGGTGAGCTCGGCGTGCTCGGGCAGCGGCGCGGCGAATTCGACCGCCGTCGTTTCGGAATCCTTGTCGTCGGGCTTGAAGGTCGGTGAAATCGTGCCGCCGGGGCCCTTGAGCGTGAGCTTTTCGGCATCGGCGCGGCTGATCGGCGCGTTGAACTGCACCTGCACCGGACGCAACGGTGTGCACGGCGCCTTGGCATTCTCGCGCTCGCACGAGAAGCTGGCGGCAAAGGGATCGCGCACGGTGTAGTCGAAGCGGCGCTCCACGTCGTTGGCAAGGCCGCTCGGACTCGCCACGCCTACGCCGTACACCAGTTGCATCTTGGCCGAGGAGGGCAGCGTCTGCTGACATTGAAGCGTCAGGACGCGAGCAGCATCCTTTTGCAGATGGAAATGCTTGAGGAGCGCCGCGCGCGCCGTGTCGTCGAGTTTCTTGACGGGGATGCGATTGCCAAGGCCGCTCGATTCGCACCACACATGATCGTGCACCGACGCATCTGTCGCCGGTCCATTCAGTTGCAGCACGAACGCCTGGTCTTCTTCGATCTCGCCGTCATCGGGCCGGGCATTCTGCACGAACGGACCGCCCGTTTGAAACGCATAGCGGTGCGGCCCCGTGATAGCGTGGCCGGCAAACGATTTCAACCCGTCGTTGAGATCGACCGTGCAACTGAGGCCGGGCGGCAGGTCCGCGGTGAAATCCCACGCCCAGGTCTTGTCGTCGATCCAGTGCGCCTGGCCGCCACTCGCGGCTGCATCGTTGCAATGCACCTGGGCAGGCGCCGCGGCCGCTGCCGAGCCGAACGCGATCATCGCTTCGTCGAACTTGACAACCACTTGCCGGACCTGTGCGACCTTGCCTTGCGGCGAAACGCTCGTGATGCGTGCTGCATCGGCTCGCCACGATGACGCGCTCAGCAAGCCGAGCGCCGCTACCGTCGCCCACATCCACTTCCGTTTGAGTGTGCCGCTTCGCATCGACCGCGCTCCTGTCGCTTTCAGATTGCTGGCGATTCTACCGGACGATCCTCAGTATCCCCAACCTTGTCGGATCTCAAAAAACAACTCGATTGCGGATGACGAATGACATCGTATGCCGCTTGACTTAGAGTGCACTCGAAGTCCTAACCTGAGTTCCGTCATGTCACAAGCACTCACCATTGGCCAGGTCGCCGCAGCAACCGGCGTCTCCACTCACACGCTGCGCTATTACGAGCAAGCGGGCCTGATCCGGGCCGTCGGACGCACTGGGGCGGGACACCGTCTCTATTCGCCCACGGACCTCGACTGGCTGCAGTTCGTGATGCGCTTAAAGGCAACCGGCATGCCGATCGCCGGGATGCAGGCGTTTGCCGCGTTGCGTGCGCAAGGGGAGACGACCATTGGCGCGCGGCGCGAATTGCTGGTCGAGCATCGCGATGCGGTGCTCGCGCATATCGCCGAACTGCAGACCAGCCTGGAGGCGATCGTCGACAAGATCGCTTACTACGAGGCGGCTGAGCGCACGGTGACACGACAAGCCGATGACACCCAATCAGACAAGGACTCACCATGGAATACGCACAGAACGACCGCTACACCCGGGGCTGGAACAAGCTGAAGGAAATCGACGGCGCCGCCGGCGAAATGGTGATCGCCGCGCTCGCGCCGATCGCTCCGGATTTCGGACGGTTGCTGATCGAGTTCGGCTTTGGCGATATCTACAGCCGGCCGCAACTGGACCTGCGGGCGCGCGAGATTGCGACGATTGCGTCGCTGGCGACACTCGGCTGTGCGCAGCCGCAGTTGAAGGTGCATATCGAAGCGGCGCTCAATGTCGGCTGCACGCGTGAGGAGATCGTCGAAGTGTTTATGCAGATGGCGCTCTACGCCGGCTTCCCGGCGGCGCTCAACGCACTGTTTGCCGCGCGCGAGGTGTTCGAGCGGCACGATGCACAAGCGCACGGCGGCGAGGCGCCGGGCGGAGCGGCGTGATGGGGTGGTGTGCCCGGGCAGGATGAGTTTGCCGGTGGCGAGACAGGGGAGGGAGGAGGCCAGGGTGGGGCTTGGGACGCGTGCGGCGTGGCGGGTCTCGGGATGAAACGCAACTAACGGTCCGACATTGCGGCGCCCCCCGATAAGCGGGACAGCGCGTGGCAACCGCCTGTGCCGTCCACCTACGCCACCTCTACGCCACCCTATCCGCCTGCGCTTCCAGGTCTGCCCGCAGATAGCGCCGGCTGACCGTGCGCAAGTAGAGCGACAGCCCGCCGCCGGCAATCGCGAGACTCGCCATATTGGCGACCCAGAAGCCGCGTGCGCCGGTCAGCCAGACGGGGACGGCGCCGCCGATATCGAAGCCGAGCAGATACCCTCCGCCGATCCCCATACCCCACAGCGCCACCGCATAAATAATGGTGGGCACGATCACTACCTTGTAGGCGCGCAGCACGAACGCCGTCGTCACCTGCAGCGAGTCGAACACGTGATAGAACGCCACGATCAATACGAGCGGCATGGCCGCCGTCATGACCTGGGCGTTCGGCGTGTAGCCGGCGATGATGAGCGGCCGCAGCACCAGCACGATAGCCCCATAGCAGCAGGCGATCATCACCGCCATCAGGATGCCGTGGCGCGACAGGGTGCGCGCCGCATCATGCCGATGCGCACCGAGCGCCTGGGCGACGAGCGTGGAGGTAGCGATGCCGATCGACAACGGTGTCATATACAGCACCGCGCCGACGTTGCCGGCGATCTGATGCCCGGCGAGCGTGGTCGTGCCAAAGCGCGCGATAAACAGCGCCATGAAGGTGTACGAGGTGACTTCGATCAGGTACGAAAGCCCCATCGGCAGGCCGAGCTTCAACTGCGCGAGCTGCAGCCGCCACACCGGCCAGCAGAAGTGCTTAAAGATTTCGAACGGCTGGAACACGTCCAGACGCGTGAGCAACAGCATGCCGAGCGCCGCCAGCACCCAGTTGATGATGATGGTGGCGAGCGCACAACCCGGGCCGCCGAGGGCCGGCACACCCAGGCCGCCGAAGATGAGCCAGGTGTTGAGCGGCACCTTCAGCAGCAAGGCGCAGATCTGCAGGATCATCACGAGGCGCGGTTTGCCGATCGCGTTGGCAGTCGACCCGTAGACGCGAAACACGAGGCTCGCCGGCAAGCCGAACGCGAGGATCTGCAGATACGCGACCGTGCGTTCATGGAGCGCCGCCGGCACCCGGGCCAGATGCAGCACCGGGCCGGGGAAATACAGGATCAGGAAGCCGAGCATCATCAGCGCGAGAGCGAGCCACAGCGACTGGCGCACCTGCTCGCCGATCTCGGTGTAGCGGCGCGCGCCATAGAGTTGCGCGGCAATCGGCTGCAGCGCGGTGAGGATGCCGGTCAGGCCGATAAAGACCGAGACGTAGATCGACGAGCCGAGGCCGAGCGCGGCCAGATCGACCGCCGAGTAGCGGCCGACCATCGCCGTATCGATCACGCCGAAAGCGATGATCGCCAACTGGCCGATCAGCACCGGCCATGCGAGCCCGGCGATTTTGCGCACGTCGGCGAGCATCGTCAGTCCGGATTGGCCGGAGCGGCTTGCCGGGGGCGCCAGGCGCGATGTTTGGCGGGCGGCTTGGGCCGGTCGATGCGCACATAGAGACGGAAGCGTTCGTCGCGGTCGGCGACGCGGCGGCCTTCCCACACCAGCTTCCAGACGAAGTTCGACATCGAACTGGGTTCGCCGTAGTCCTGCGTGTCCTGGCGCAGGATCACGTCGCAGTCTTGATCGAACGCAAAATGCATGTGGCCGAAGTAGGCAAACGTCGCGATCTGCGCATTGCCGAGACGCACCGGCGAGATGCAGCTATAGTCGTCCGGCAGGTGGCTCGCGATCTGCTCGGCCACGTCCTTATAGGTTCGGCTGTAGTTGACGATGGGCAGCCACAGCGTCATCACCAGTACCCACATCAGGGTCGTCCCGGCCGAGGACAGCACCACGCTGCGCCACAGCACTTTCGGATGGCGCGCGAGACGCCAGCGCACCAGCACGAACCAGCACACCGTTACCGCGACCGCACAGACGAACGAGAGCAGCTTGAACTGCGGCACGAAACCCGGCGCGTAACGGGCCATGTTGCGGGCGAGCGGCGCCGGAAAACCGGTGAGACCCGCAATCCAGAACAGCCACACAGTACTGCCGAGGATCGTAAAGCTGAGGAGCGCGAACCAGTCGATTGCGTTGATCGTGCCGCGATTGAGGGTGGGCAGCGCGAAGGTGGCCAGCACGGCGAGCGCCGGCAGCAACAGCATGAACAGCAGGTTGGTCTGATGGCTCTGCAGGACGACGAGGACCAGCAGCGGCGCGATGACCGACAGCGGAATCGCGACGTGCGGGGCGCGCCGCAGGCCGGACCAGCTCACCCAGGCCCAGATCGCCAGAGGCCAGGCGGGCCAGGTAAAGAGCGGCAGGTTTTTCAGCGCATAGCGCGCCACCGAGCCGGGCGGGCCGGCAAAGGCGTTAAGGCTGCTGCTGACCCACTGGTTGAGATACCAGACGGCGTCTACGGGATAGGCGGAGAGGACCGCCACCGGCCACGCCATCGACAGCACCAGGGCGACCGGCAGGCCGGCAAGCAACAGCCAGCGCGTGCGCGCCTCGGGTACGACGATGGCCATGACGAGCGTGCCGACCAGCAGCGCGCCCACCAGCACAGGGTTGCTCGCGAGCGCCACCAGGCCCAGTGCGAGACCCCACACCAGCGCGCCTTGCACCGGCTTGTCGATCATCCGCACGAGCCCGTAGACGAGCATCGCGATGCAGGCGAACTGCGCGAGTTGCGGAGTGGTTTCGTGGCCGCGCTCGGCAAGGCCGAAGCAGGCGAGCAGAATCAGCAGCGCGCCATCGGCCAGCGTGCGGCCGTAGTCGCGCGGCTCCGGCTCGCCGCCGAAGGCGTACTTGAAGGGCTGGACCTCGGGGCGGCGGCCAAGCAGATAGGCGGCGTACCAGACGAAGGCGCAGGCGCCGCAAAACATCAGGCCCGTGAAGACGCGCGAGGCATTGCTGGCGTCCACCCAGGGCGCCAGCGCGCGGATCGAAATGGCGCCGAGCCAGTAGCCCAGCGGGCCGTTGTCCGTGAGGTATTTGCCGACCAGATTCGGCAGCATCCAGTCGTGGGCGTTGCCGTTGGCCATTGTCCACATGACGCCGAAGCCGGCTGCATCTTCGTTCTTCCACGGATCGCGGCCGAACAGCCCGAACGCTGCGTAGACAATACAGATGGTCAGCAACAGCCAGCGCGGCAGGGCGCTCGTGGCGGATGCTGTGAGGCGAACGACTGATCTCATGCGGATTTGTTGATCTCGGATAGGCGCTTCGGCGAGCGCTGGGCAGGGTGCCCGGCAGCATGGCCGATTCGCAGCATCCGGCATTGTAGACGTGGCGCGCGCAGCGCGTCACGGCCGGTAACGGAGCGCAACGTTGTGCGAAGTCCTGTCACCATGCGCAGAAGGTTCGCTTGGGAGCCCGGCGGAACCGGCGCATTGCGCAACGCCTGGCGACAAAAAAGGGCAGCTTACGCTGCCCTTTTGTGCTTCGCTGCGGCATGTAGCCGGCGACGAGGCGGGTATTACTTGGCTGCCTTGCCGGTAGCGCGCGCGCCGAACTTCTTGTTGAACTTCTCGACGCGGCCTGCCGTGTCCATGATCTTTTGCTGACCGGTGTAGAACGGATGCGATTCCGACGACACTTCGATCTTTGCCAGCGGGTATTCCTTGCCGTTGAATTCGGCAGTTTCACGCGTCTGGATGGTCGAGCGGGTCACAAACTTGAAGTCGTTCGACATGTCAACGAACAGGACTTCGCGGTAATTCGGGTGAATGCCTTCTTTCATGGTAATTCCTTTAGTCTGGCGGTAGCCAACCCGCGTGCAGCCGCGTCCCCTGTCCGCTGTAAAGCGCTGGATTCGCGAAAGCATTTTGGCGCGAGCCACTTGCCTAAGGTCGAAAAACCGCGATTATGCCAGAAAATCAGTTGGTTGACGATTTTTCCTGAGGTTTTTTCGCTGCCGAGAGGTGTTCCCGCCCCGTGGCTAGGGGCTGCCCCGGTAGGCCGGACAGCCGGTAGCCTTCGGCAGCCGCAGCCGCAGCCGCAGCCGCAGCCAGCGCCACCGGTACATCTGCCGCCATTGACGCAGCCGTCGCTAGCCGGTTAACCCCTGCAACGCGCCCACCCGCGCTGGATCCTGCCGGTAGTAGCGGGCCAGCAGCCGGTACAGCTCCGGATATTCCGCCTCAAAGGCGTGGGGCTGGACGAACAGCGCCTCGCTGCAAACGGCAAAAAATTCCGATGGATGGTCCGCCGCGTACGGGTCGATCAGCGAATCCCGCTCGAAACGCGCCCAGCGGCGCTCGGGTACCGCGTCGACCCTGGCGCAGAAATGATTGTAGGCGTGGTCGAACACGTCGGCCCAGGCGGCGGGGTCGAGCGGTGCGTGCCAGCGGCGAAAGAGCGGCGGGTGGCCGTCGGTTTCGCCGCTCAGCATGTCGATCTTGTGAGCGAACTCGTGGATGACGACGTTGTAGGCGTCAGCGCCGTCAGTCATCTGCGCGTCTTCCCATGACAGCACAACAGGGCCGCCTTCCCAGGCTTCGCCGCTGGCGTCGTGCTCGACTTCATGGACCACGCCGTCTTCGTCCTCGACCGTTTTGCGGATCACGAATTCGCCCGGATAGACAATCACGCCCACCCAGCCGCGATACAGCTCAAGCCCCAGGTTCAACACCGGCAAGCTCGCCTGGGCGGCGATCGCGACGGTCATCGCGTCGGTCAACTCCAGGTCGTGAGCGGTGGAGAATTCCTTTTGCGCGATAAAGAGACTGGTCAGCTCGCGCAGCCGCGCGAGGTCCGCCGGTTCCAGATGGGCGAGAAACGGCAGGCCGGCAAGCGTTGCCTGCCAGAGCGATTCGTCAATCGGATAGTCGCGCAGCGCGCGCTCGCGGCGCCGCGAGTCAAGCCAGTTAGAGAGTTTCGATAACATTGCTCAGTCGATCTGTTTTTGCCACGCGGCGAAGATCCCGCCGCAGACCGCTACGCCAATCAGGTAATAGAAACCGTCGAGCGAAGTCAGAAAGCTCGCCTGCTGCGCGACCATCCGCGCGATCTGGCCGATCGCCAGTGCATGCGCTTCGGCGAGCGAGCGGCCGCTCGCCGCAAAGCCACTGGTCAGCGTGGCAAGCGTGTTCTGGAACACCGGATTGAACGGATTCACGAACTCCGCCAGCCGCGCCTGATGCAGCGCCTGACGGTGCTGCTCGATGATGATCATCGACGCGGTGGCAAACGAGATCGTCAATTGCCGCACGATGTTCTTGAGCCGGTAGCCATGCGTGAATTCCTCGATAGCGAAGATTCTAAACGTCAGATTGGCAACCGGCAGCACGATAAACAGCAGCAGCAGTCCGCGCAGCAGCAGTGGCACCAGCAGCGCCTCTTCGCCGACGCCGGGCTCCATGCGCGTCATCCACGCCGCGGCGAAGGCGGCGAGGGCGAAGCCCGGCACGATGATCCATTTCTTGCGCGGCAGCAGCTTCGAATAACGCAGGTAGACAAACAGGGCGCTGGCGGAAATGAGCGAGGTCACGCCGGTGAGGCGCCCTGTGTTCTCCACCGGATAGCCGAGGCCGCTTTCGAGGAAGCGTGAAATCAGATAGCTGAAGGCGGTCGACTGATAGTAATAGAACATGTAGAGCACGATGCCGACCTGGAAGGTCTTCTCGCGCAGGGCATGCAGCCGCACCAGCGGATTCGGCTGATGCCACTGGTGATAGGCGAACCAGGCCAATGCGCCGATTCCAAGGATGGTGAGCAGGATCAGTCCCGGCGAACTGGTGAACAACTGGAAACGCAGTTGCTGCATGACAATCTGCAGCGCGCCCTGGGCGAAGGCGAAAATCATATACGGCCAGAAGTGTGCCGAGCCGCGCTCTTCGGGTAGGCGGCCGCCTGAATCCGGCAGCGCGAGCAGGGCCAGCACCGCAAACAGCACGCCCACGGGCGCGGTACAGGCGAATAATGCGCGCCACTGGAAATGCGCGAGGAGTTGTCCGCCGACGAGCGGCGCCAGCGCGCTGCTCAGCACGATCAGGATCAGGAATGCGCGCGTGGCGGCGGGACGTTCCCGCGCCGGGAAGCTCATCTGGATCAGGATGCGGCAGGTGCCCATCATCGGGCCGATGAAATAGCCCTGAAAGCCGCGCGCGAAGGCGAGTTCGAAGGAGGTCTCGCACAGCGCCGCCGCGACCGCCCCTGCCGAATAGAGCAGCATGCAGCCGGCCACGTAGCGCCGGTAGCCGAAGCGCTCGACCCACCATTGCTGTTGCAGGATGCCGAGCACGGCGGCTACGGCATAGCTGCTCGATGACCACACCAGTTCGTCGGGCGAGGCGTTGACGCCGCCGGCAATATAGCTGGTGAAGAACGAGAAGATCGCGTTGTCGAAGTAGTCGAGGCCGGTGACGACCGCCAGCACCCAGGGGAAGAAGTCGCCGCGCAGCTTCTCCACGCTAAAGAGCGGCACACGCGACGAAGCAGCGCTCATGCCGATTCGTCCTGCGCTTTGGGCTTCTTCTGCGCACGCTTTGCATGGGCTTCGCGCCGCTGCTTGAGCAGTGTTTCGGCGTTTTCGCCGGCGAGGCGCCGCTCGACGTAGTCGAGATCATGGCTCAACTCGCCCTTCAGGGTTTGCGCTTCCTTTAGCTCGCGGCGCATGGCTTCGATCCGCGCGTCGAGCGCGCCGACCTGTTGCGTGAGTGCGTCCCGAATCTCTTTGAGCGAGTCGTTGGAAAAGCGGTTGTGACCACCTTCGGTGGGTTCGAGCGGGCGCTTGAGCATTTCCGTGATCCCGTGCAGCGAAAAACCCAGCGAACGCAGCCGCAGGATGCGGCCGAACCGTTCGAGATCGTTTTCATCGTAGAGGCGGTAACGCCCCTCGCTGCGCGTGGGGGAAACGAGGCCGCGTTCCTCGTAGTACTTCAGCGTGCGCGGCGTGACGTTCAGGCGCTCGGCGGCGTCGCGCACCGTCAGCAGGGTGGGCCGGTCTTGCGGCATGGTGGCATGGGGCTGAGATAGGTTACGTGCATTATAGTACAACGTGTACGTTCACGTACATGTTTGCACGAGCGCGTTCCGTTGCGGCTTGCCCCGATTGGCGGCTGTGGCCATGCCGCGCGCTTGCGCCAGGCGCGCATTGTCGAGGCGAAAAAAAACCGCCCGCGATAGAGGCGGGCGGTTTTGCGGCGCGGGCAACGCGTACAGCGTGCCGTATGCCGAGGATGCGCGGAGCGGGTGGGACGGTTATTCGGCTGTCATCGGGCAGCTATTAGCTGCCGCCGCCACGACGCATCATGTCGAAGAACTCGGAATTGCTCTTGGTCTGGCGGATCTTGTCGAGCAGGAATTCCAT
>SDBV01010575.1_pt1 | contig 12068 bp, 5 predicted proteins | sample 2277081 | NCBI WGS metagenome assembly SDBV01 (sample SAMN10402039, study PRJNA504765) | marine sediment metagenome | isolation source: marine sediment core GS10_PC15, 223 cmbsf | place: Arctic Ocean: Southern Knipovich Ridge | collected 2010 | reverse complement strand
CACCCCCGGTCCTAAAGGTCGCGTTTGGCCTCGTGATGAATACAAAAAGAAGATGCAAAAAGCCATCCGGGCTTTGAAGGCGGCCGATCCAAACCTCAAAGTGATCGCGGCCATAGAATGCGATTGGGTAGCGATCCATCCGGAGAAAATCAAGAATGGGCACTTGCTGCCGTCCAAAAGGCCGGGGGATCCCTCTAATGATCATCCCCTTACCGCGGAGCAGACCCGCATTGTAGAAGCCAGTTCGCCATGGCGGGACAGCATGAAACTCGACAAGGACGGTAATGGCAGAATAGAACTCTTTGGCAATCAGAAGGCATTGGGGGTTTATCCCATTGTAGGAAACTACCAATATGAGTTTCTGATGGACCAGGTAGAATTTGCACTCGATGAGGTGGGTTTTGACGGCGTTTATATTGACCAGTTCTCGATGGTCAATTCCACCATAAAAACTTATGACAAGTGGGATGGGTTCAGTGGAGAGCTGGACCAGGAAACCGGTCGGATCAAGCACAAGTACTTCGATGCCAGCATTGCCGGTATCACCGCCAGGGTAAATCTTTGCAAATATGTTTTGGATAGAGGCAAGATCCTCGTCGCCAATACGTACGCAACTTCGGCAGAGGAACGGACCTTACCGGTATACCGATTCTCGGAAGTCTGGAATGCCTTCGATCCCATGGCCACACCCGACGGCGAAAAGCCCCCGCTTTCGTCGTATCTTCTACGTGGCGCACTGGCCAGCCCCATCGCTTTGGGATTATCAGATGGCAAAAAAGGACTACAAGACACTGCCCAAAGGACAATTAAGGGCGTGATCGGTTACTTGCGTCACGGGCTACTGTACTACCATTACCACATCAAGCCCATACCAGTCACGGGCCCGGGGAGCGGTAAGAATGGTCCGATTAATCACATGTTCCCCATTACCCCCGTCAGCCTAAATGAAGGCTGGATCGAGGGCAAAGAGCGTACCATCACCTGCATTTCGGGCGATTACAATTGGAAAAACGAAAGAGAACCGAAAATTCTTTTGTTCGATTTGAACGGTAGGCAGCTTGATCATCAATTCAAGTCCGTACGAACGGAGGATGGTTGGCGTGTGAAAATTGATCTGAAGGATTGGGCTCAGATTGCTGTGATTGAATGATAGTTGTCTGATGCCAATTGGATGGAACATATAGTCCGCTATTGCAGGGAATGAACACTGAAGCCATGGTGAAAAAATTGGATACCAAGGAGATCTCCTGATGACAGAATCTGCTGGTTGGATGATGTTGACTGTCGTATTAACCGTTTGTATTCCTGCATTGTGCGCCGATCCGGGACTGGTGGCTTATTACCCTCTTGATGAAGGTTCAGGTAACGTTGCACGCGACATGAGTGGCAACGGCAACGACGGGGTCATTCATGGAGCTAAATTCGCCGCAAACGGTGATGGTTATTGCCTGCTTTTTGATGGGGTTAAAGACTACGTTGACTGCGGTGAGAAGCCTTTTTCAAATATGACGAAACAGGTGACTCTTGAAGCGTGGGTGCAGGCGAGCAAGCCCTCGGCTGGACAAACCGGAGTTCTTGGTAAGGCCATTTCCAGTTACATGTTGACCTATCACAGCGCAGAGAGATTTCATTTCTACATCAATGGTAGTAAGAACAGCACTTCCATGAGGACATCTTCGGGTACATGGCATCATGTGGTGGCGTCATTCGACGGCCTACAGTTGAAATTGTACGAGGACGGCGGACTCAAATGGACGCGCACTATTAACGTTGACCAGATCGCTAAGGGCAAGAATTTTTATATCGGCTGTCTGGTTGGGGATGCTGCAAAAGGGCCCGATCAGCCGGGTAGCACGTTTTTCTCTGGGAAAATCGACGAGGTAAAAATATACAACCGCGCTTTGTCAGCAGACGATGTCAAGGCAAGTTTCAACAGCGGGGTTAAGAAGCTCGACCTGCTGGCCGAGTTTCAGGACATAACCCCCGTTCATACTATTAGTGGTGGCGACATTTCCGTCAGCGCAGGAAAACGCGGGCAGTTGCAAGTCAACACTGGTGAGCAGTCCTACACCGTGGAGACCTCCTATTCTTATCCGGGACAAAAGATCGGGTGGAACAAGCTTTCAAACGATCCGTCAGGCAGTGAGGCAAACTGGTCTGCTACAATTAAAAAGGTATCCCCACAGTCTTTGCAAATTGAAGCCCACGGTAAGTTTTATAATCTTCGCCGTACCGTAAAAATCAAAGATGGAAAAATCGCATTCGAAGATAAAATTACGAATCTTGATAATGAACCTGTCGGTGTCAATCTCTGGAACACGCTGACATATCGCAATGCTTTTTTAGATAAAGTAAACCCGGGCAAAAAAGGATACGGCGCCAATCCCTCATTTTTCCTGGCGGTCGAGCAAGGCAATACGGTTGTTCTTCTGGAGGACAATGTATCTCGCATGCACTATAATGCGGTCCTGGGGGTTCCCGCCAATCAAGCACGCTTTAGAGTCAGTGATTTGGTGCTTGATGTGGGCAAAAGCATGACTCTCCGCTGGAGCATTTACCCACTGGGAAAGACCGATGACTATTTTGTGTTCATTAACCGGCGTCGTCGGGAATTGAATTCAAACTATAAAGTCGACGGGTCGTTCCGCTTTCTGAGATTGGGCGCTCCAAAAACTGAGGACTTTTGGATGCCTTTGGATGATCCAGAGCAACTCAAGGCTTATCTCAAGCGGATGCGTCTGGGAATTGTGTGTGTGATTCCATTTATGGATTACACCCCCGGGCCTGAAGGTCGCGTTTGGCCTCGCGCGAAATACAAAAAAGAGATGCAAAAAGCCTACCGGGCTTTGAAGGCGGCCGATCCAGACCTCAAGGTGATCGGGGCCATAGAATGCGATTGGGTTGCGATTGACCCGAAAAAAATAAAGGACGGTCACTTGCTGCCGGCTGCAAAGGTGGGAGGGACTTCCAGTAATCCCGTTCTCACGACGAAGCAGACTCGCATTCTTGACGAATCCGACTCGCCCTGGAAAGACAGTATGAAACGTAATCCTCAGGGCAACGCCACAATGGAACTCTATGTCCGGTCCGACACGCCACAATCTGCTCTGGCGGTCTATCCGATTGTAGGAAACTACCAATATAAGCATATGATGGGCCAGTTAAAATTCCTATTCGATGAAGTAGGCTTTGATGGGGTTTACATTGACCAGTTCGCCATGACCGTCTCAGTCACAAAAACGTACGATAAGTGGGATGGATTTAGTGGGGAGCTTGACGAGAAAACCGGGCGGATTGCGCGCAAATACTTCGACGCCAACATTGCCGGCATCAGCGCCAGAGTCAACATTTGTAAGTACGTTTTGGATCGCGGTAAGATCTTCGTTGGCAACACGTACGTAACTTCGCTGGAAGAACAGGCATTACCGGTAAACCGATTCTCGGAAGACTGGAATGCCTTTGACCCCATGGCCATCGCCGATGGCGAAAAGCCCCCGCTCGTTGCATATCTTCTGCAAGGCACGTTGTCAAGCCCCATCGGTATGGGATTAGAAAAGAAGGAAAAACCTGACGCCGGGCCAAGAACAATTAAGGGTGTGATAGGTTACTTGCGACACGGGCTGCTGTACTACCATTACTACGTCAAGGACATACCGATCACCGGCCCCGGAAGCGGTGAGTATGGCCCGATCAACCACATGTTCCCCATCACGATCGTTGGGGTGCACGAAGGTTGGGTCGATGGCAAAGAACGCACGATCACCTGCGTTTCGGGTGTTTACGATTGGAAGAATGAAAGAGAACCGAAAATTCTTTTGTTCGATGTCAATGGCCGAGAGGTGGATCACAAATTCAAGGCCGAGAAAACAAAAGATGGCTGGCGCGTGAAGATCGACTTGAAGGATTGGGCTCAGATCGCCGTCATTGAATGAGGTTATTGAGGTGATGTCGCAACTTGAAGTCCATATTTTCCTTATAGATTATGTTTTGGAGGTGGGCGAAACCGATCGTTAAACCAAAGTGTTATTACCGTAAACCTACCAAGAAAAAATCTAAAATGAACAAGTATGTGAATTTGAATTTTCTGTTTTATTGTGCATTGGCCCTTTGCCTTACTGCGTCGGCCGGTGCGGCAAAAGAAGCTGGGCCTTTGGCCGATTTTCAGCCTGACCCCGCTGTCCAGACCATCAAGCAGGGAGATATTTCAGTAGAAGTAGATAAGAATGGCCAGTTACTTGTCAACACCGCCAAACAGTCCTGTCTCGTAGGTGCTTCCTATTCTTATCCTGGAGCAAAGATCGGGTGGAACAAGCTTTCAAACGTCCCGTCAGGCAGTGAAGCCAACTGGTCCGTTCAGATAGAAAAGGTATCTCCGCGGTCCTTACAAATTAAAGCTGGCGGCAAATTCTATAACATTCGGCGTACCGTTAGCATCAAAGATGGAAAAATCACATTTGAAGATCGACTCACGAATCTGGACGGTGAACCTGTCGGTGTCAATGTCTGGAACACGCTGACATATCGCAATGCCTTTTTAGATAAAGTGAATCTGGGCAGGAAAGGATACGGCGCCAATCCCTCGTTCTTCCTGGCCGGGGAGCATGGTAATACGGGCGTTCGCCTGGAAGACAATGTGTCTCGCATGCGATATGATGTGGTCTTGGGGGTTCCCGCCAATCAAGCACATTTTAAAGTCAGCGATTTGGCGCTTGATGTGGGCAAAAGCATGACGTACCGCTGGAGCATTTACCCACTGGCTGAAACCGATGACCATTTTGCGTTCATTAACCGGCTTCGTCGGGAGCTCAAAACGAACTTCACGATTGAAGGACCGTTTGCATTCCTGAAGATAGGCGCAAACCCAGACACTGGACTTGATACTGCCTTCTGGATACCTTGGGAGGACCCGGAGCAACTCAAATCTTATCTTCAGCACAGGCCCCTGAAAATTGTGGTAGTGCTTCCCTTTATGGATTATGACCCCGGCGCATTAGGGCACGTTTGGCCTCGCGATGTATACAAAAAAGAGATGCAAAAAGTCTACCGGGCATTCAAGGCAGCCGATCCGAACATTAAGGTGCTCGCCGGTATAGAATGCGATTGGGTGGCGATCTATCCCGAGAAAATCAAGAATGGTCACTTACTCCCGGCCGCAAAGGTAGGAGATCCCTCCGGTCATGTCGCGCTCACAACCGAGCAGACTCGCGTTATTGACGAATCCGACTGGCCCGGAAAGGACAGCCTGAAACGTGCCCCAGACGGGACCGGTAGAATAGAAATCTATATCAGGGGCGGTAAGCCACAAGCATCATTGGGAGTCTATCCCGCTGTAGGAAACTACCAATACGAGTTTCTGATGGACCAGGTAAAATTTGCACTCGATGAGGTGGGCTTTGACGGCTTTTACATTGACCAGTTCGCCATGGTCCGCTCAGGCATACGTACGTACGATAAGTGGGATGGGTTTAGTGGGGAGCTTGACCAGGAAACCGGGCGGATTAAGCGAAAGTACTTTGACACCAATCTGGCCGGGATCAGCGCCAGAGTCAACCTTTGTAAGTACGCGTTGGATCGTGGTAAGATTGTTGTAGCCAACACATACGCAACTTCGGCTCAAGAGCAACCCTTACCTATATACCGATTCTCGGAAGACTGGACAGCCTTCGATCCCATGTTGACCCCTGATGGCGAAAAGCCCCCGCTTGTGGGCTATCTTCTGCAGGGGACGTTATCCAGCCCCATAGCATTGGGGGTGCGGGATCATAATAAACCTGACTGGGCCCGAAGGACAATGAAAGGCGTGGTCGGTTACTTGCGCCACGGCCTGCTGTACTATCATTACCACGTCCACCACATACCGATTACGGGCCCGGGAAGCGGTGAGAATGGACCGATCAACCACATGTTCCCCATCACGCCCGTCGGGGTGCACGAAGGTTGGGTCGAGGGCAAGGAGCGTACAATCACCTGTATTTCGGGTGATTTCAATTGGAAGCACGAAAGACAACCGAAAGTTTATTTGTTTGATTTGAACGGCCGGGAGATTGAACACAAATTCAAGAGTGACAAAACAAAAGAGGGCTGGCGTGTGAAGATCGATCTGAAGGATTGGGCTCAGATTGCTGTGATTGAATAAGCGTCTGATGCATTTTGATAAGTAAGGAATTTTTAGGGTGACACAGTTTGATTGGCTGATTTTTGGTTCAATGCTTTGTGGCCTGTTGGTGATCGCCTGGTGGTGCCGGCGTCACATGCGTAGCGTCGCCGACTTCCTAATCGTCGGTCGCAAGATGCTTCTGATCCAAAAGCTGTTCCAAAGAGGCCGAAACATGATGATTTTGCTGTGGGGTATAGGCGCCATGGCCGTGATGGGTGCCGTAGCACAGGGAGGCGTGTCCGATAACGAATGGCCCCGCTACGCCAGCGCCGTGTTCGTCCGTAATATATCCCCGATTGGACTGGTAGGTTTCTGTGGCGCGGGTTTGATGTTCGCCTACATCACCACTGACAACAGCTACTACCTGGCTTGGTCGGCCATCATTGTCAACAACATTATCACCCCGCTTCGCAAAACACCACTCTCGCTAGAGCAGCACCTTAAGCTGTTGCGAATCGTCATAGTCTGTATCGCTGTGTTCCTGCTGACCTGGGGATTACTTTACAAGCAACAGGAGTCGATTCTCAGTTATTTGTATCTGACCGGTGCGATTTTTACTGCTGCTGGGATCCTCACATTTGTCGGTTTGTACTGGAAACGCGCCAACCCACTGGGGGCGTATCTGGTGGTGGGGATCTGTATAATCATTCCGATGGCGGATTTGATAGGCAAGCAGATAATGGAAAAGGAATATCCCCTCAAAGGCCATCAATCTGGATTACTGGCGCTGGTACTTGCGTTTGCGGCAATGGGTATCTGTGGGCTTTTCTCAAAATCAGGACTGGCCAAGTGGAAGAATTATGGTGAACTGGTCCGCTTGGAAGATCAGCAGCGCCGCGCTGCACGGGAAGGCAAAACAGGGCATCAATCGCCCATGGAGAAATAATTATGAGTAATTAGTCAACCCCAACCTACATCTGGGTCAGTGTCGCGATGATTGCGAATCTGCTGTTTTCCATCTGGGTAACCATCGGCGGGTGGTTTGATCTGCGTGCCATGTTCCGCGATCTACGAAAGGAACAGGTGGACACCACCGACGACGGCCGTGTTGAATAAGCATCCACACATGTTATTATAGGGATGAGTTCTATGAGTAAAATGGGTATTTTGTTGGGTGGAAAAAAAGGCAAGGCTGCCGTTAAAATTCCACATAAACCAAGCCATACCATTACAAAGTATGGTTATCCTAAATATGATATTGATATATCCATTGAAAAAGTTGCGGCCTGTCGAGATATTGCGCAAAAGCTTCTAGCGAACGTCGGCCTGAAAGTCAATCATGAAGCATTTGTTAAAGTCATAAAGAAGCACCGTGGTGTGAGTGTAGTTGATGGAAGAATCTGTCTTGACCGTAAGTTGACGGATCGTTACTTCGATGAGTATATCGATCGTAAGCGGGTAGAGTTGCAAACGGCACCTTCATTGGATGATTCGTCCTGGTCACTGTGTTGTGGAGGTTATTCGATAGCCGTCATCGACATTGCGACGGACGAAGCTCGACCGGCTACCTCCCAGGACCTGCGGGATTTGATCCGCCTCTGTCATTCATTTGACATAAGCGGTGACTATCCGTGTGCACCGCAGGATGTTCCTCCTCTTATGCGGTCGCTTGCGTGCTTCAAGATATGCTGGGAAGAAAGCGATAGGATCAGACCATTTGATTATCTCGACCAACGGCAGACACCGTTTCTCTACGAGATGCACCAGGTTATGGGCAAGCCCTTCGTGGTTACGATCAATATTTCCGAACCCTTTACGATTCTCAAGCAGGATGTCGAGATTGCGCTGCATTGGTATCCAAAATGGAAACAAAACCACAATTCGGTCGCATGGTATCCCATTTGCGATTATTCGATGCTAGGCATTACAAAGCCCATAACTTCATCCGGATCGATCGTGAGCTATCTGTCCCAGTCCTTCGGGACGCATATTCTCTTTAGATTATACGATTCGGAATGGGAGATCCCACCGCGTCTGTTGGCTGGGATGCCGGTGGACCTGCGGAATATGTGCTGGGCATGGGGTTCGCCGCGCCAGCATCTCTACGATTACATGAATGCCTGCGTTTTGCCCTCGTTGTGCGGAATTACGCCTGAGAAGTACCGCCCGACAGGTTTTATGGCCTCTGGTTCCTGCGTGGTGGACTCGAGGGCGGGACTGGAGAAATCAGCGTTGGCGATCATCGCCGCGATGCAGGGGGCACGCCGTTTTTACGGAGCCGGGAATCTGGCCGTGGACGATCTGTTCAGCGGCGTTCAGCTTGCTCTCGATGTGGAAATCTTCGAATTCGTCAAAGAAGTGATCGAATCCTTTACGCCTCATTCAGACATTATGTCTACGGATGGCGTATACGACGTAATCCGTGAGGTAGCATTGGGCCAGGAGGAATTTTATTCTCACATTGACACGGCTAAGAAAGTACGAAACCTTCTGCCGGTTTCTAAACGCCGACCGGCCGAGAAACTTAGAAGCTGGATGATGAATAAGCAGAACCTTAAAGAACGACTTCGCGAGGAGTGTTTGGGTCGCATCCGAACCCAGGAACCTTTCCAACTTACCGAAGATAAGCGCCGTGAATTGGAGAAGATATACAAAAACGCCAACAGCAAACTTGCCAACGTAATCTAAGATTTCGTTTGCTGTAATGCCTTTATAGACAAGGGGTTGAGTACGGAACCCCGTGTCTTACAGAGCCTTGTGCAGCGGGAATATTTTCCCCCTGCAACCATATGTTTTATGATATAATAAACAACTTGGAGTGAGGGATTCCCGCCAATCGGCACTAGGGTTTCTCTAGTTGCGTATAACCTGTCTTGATGTCGCTTGGAGGCTGAAAACTCACGATGACCACACGATAATATTCGGATATCAAGTCCCAATATTCCGAGGAGTTATGATGTACGACACAGTGGTGGAAAAGCGAAAAACTAAGAAACAACAAAATAAGCCGGCGTTTGAGCAACTGGAACCTCGGCTGATGCTTTCGGCTGCTGATCCCGGGACCACACTATTAGGTTTCAGTGAAACTTATACTCCGGTCATTCCTGTGGAAACCATTACGGATGGGAGCACCACTGTTAAGGTGGGAGCAGACGGCGAATTGCAGGTTGATGCCGAAGGAGTATCTTATTTAGTAGAGACGTCATACTCCTATCCGGGGGCTGGGGGTTCGGTGACGCTTCCCGGGCAGGTGGCGGGGTGGAACCTGGATGAGGGAACGGGGCCCGTCGCCAATGACAGCATTGGAGCTCCCCCTCAGAACGGGGTCATTACCGGCGCAACCTGGGTGAATGATGTAGATGCCCAGCGCTGGGTACTCGACTTCGATGGAGTCAATGACGAAGTAAACGCCGGGAACAGTGCGGCCTTGGACGTGGTCGATGCCTTTAGCGTAGAAGCGTGGATAAAGCCCACACAAACAGGCTCCTACGAGGCGGGCGTTGCCGGGAAGGATATGGCGCGCTTTACGCTAGGCTACAACAACTCCAATAATCGCGTCTACTGGTATGTCGGGCACGGAGCGAACAACTGGAGCGAATACGTTACGGAGAACGAGTGGAATCACGTGGTCGGTACATATGACGGGATCAACATTCAACTCTATGTCAACACGACGACGGTTGGGCCGAAACCGAGCACCCATACGCCCTCATGGGCCGGTGGAAATTTTGATATCGGTTATGTCGAAGGGCTGCCGGGACACTTTGATGGACGGATTGCCAATGTGAAACTCTACGATCGTGCGTTGACGGCTTTAGAAGTCAGTGATCAGTATACCGCGGGTTTGGGGGATTTGCAGGGAACGATGCTCAAGTGGAACGAACTCGCCGCAGGCGCAACAGGCAACTACCCCTTATGGGCGCCGATCATAACCAAGCTCACCCCGACGAAATTGACAATCGCGGCTGCGGGCGCCTACTATAGTCTGCTCCGCACAGTGGAAATTGTCGATGGGAAGATCACCTTCAATGACGAGTTGATTAATACGGATCCCAGCGATTCGGTCGGTATCTTAACTGAGACTACAATTATCACTGATGAGGGGGTATATCAGGGCTTATTCGCTCCTTCCTGGCATCCCTATGCTGGACCTGGGCCCGGTTCAAATGAGCGCTCCGGGAATCCGACGATCTTCTTGGAAGGTACGGACGGCAACTTGGGGGTGCTACTGGAGGATAACTTCGGCCGGCGGCACCATGAGATTAAAACCATGGACGACCCCGGGGATCTGTTACCGGCCGGTCAGGCATTCTTCCAGTTTAACGACTTAGCGCTGGCAGTAGGTAACAGCCATACATACTCCTGGACTCTCTATCCCCTCGAGAACACCACCGACAAATTCGATTTCTACAACCAGGTTCGGAATGACTGGGACTCAAACTTCGCTGTTGACGGACCGTTTGCATTTTTCCATCCCTACTCTCTCGGCGGATCCAACCATATACCATGGCAAGATGCGGATGAGCTTAAGTACCATCTTGAACACAAGAATCTGGAACTTGTGGCTGTCCAGCCTTTCCTGGACTACGATCCCAGTAACGATATCGGCAAGATATGGACGCGCACCGAGTATAAGACCAACATCGATCCGGTCATCGACGCCTTTAGGGCGGCAGATCCTGACGTCAAGCTCCTCGGTATAGCCGAGACAGACTGGTACACCATTGATCGCGATTCCATTACGAATGGAGATCTACTACCTCCGCCGAGTCCTGAGGGTACGATTTGGCTCTCAGCCGCCCAGACCCAAATTATCAAAAATGCCATTCTCGCCGGCCAATTGCCGCAACTCACTGCGGGCGGCGGTTACACCAACAGCCTGAAGACAAATTCGGCCGGGAACTTCATGCTCGAAATCTGGTCAAGGGATTTGGGTACTGTCGATTTCATGGCCTTGGCTGTCTACCCCGACGATACCGGGCTAGGGAACTACCAGTATGAATTCATGATGGATCAAGTCGATTTCCTGATTAATACTATGGGCATGGACGGGGTCTACTTCGACCAGTTCAGCATGGTCCACTCTAACACCGAGACCTACGGCCAGACGGATGGATATACTGGAACGATAAACACAAGTACTGGTCTGATCGACCCCGGTAGCGAACGTTACGACGCCAATCTGGCGGGGATCAGTGCCAGAGTAAACATCAGCAACACAATTACGGGTGCAGGCAAAATTGTTGTCGCCAACACCTACTCTACGTCGGCCGAAGAGCAGGCGTTGGAAATCAACCGCTTTTCGGAAGTCTGGAACTCCTTTGACGTCATGGGCCCCCTCCCTGACGTGCCGTACCTGTATGCAGGAGCCCTGGCCAGCCCCATCGCCGCGGGATTTAGAAATGTAGTTGTGTTCACCGAACCCCCGGACTGGCCGCTCTGGTTAGGCAAGAGAGCCGAGGCTCTCTCGAATGCACTCATAGGCTATCTGAGACACGGATTGCTCTATTATCACTATATGGGTTGGCCAGTCCCTGAAAACAGTTCGGATGGTGGAAATGGTGACTATGACCATATCAACAACATGTTCCAAATAACCCCCGTTGAACTGCACGAGGGCTGGATCGTTGGCGTGGAACGGACCATCACCACTGTCTCCGGTGTTTATCAATGGTCCGGTGTCAGCGAACCCAGGGTGATGGTCGTTGATAACGATGGTCGTTTCTCGACAGCGGACAATACTTACACCGTAACGGGTTCGCCAGGAGCGTGGAACGTTTCTCTGACCATCCAGAATTGGGAAGATATTGCCATAATTACCAGCGGCGATGATAAAAACCTGACCGTTGTTTCCACCCCCCTCGAAACCGGCGTCACGGGTGCGGGGGATCACAAAGCGAAAACGCCTTTCACTATTGAGCGATCTGACGGAACCTCCGTAACCTTAGTCGCAGACCCCGAGGTAGATGAC
>SDBV01010574.1_pt1 | contig 12068 bp, 11 predicted proteins | sample 2277081 | NCBI WGS metagenome assembly SDBV01 (sample SAMN10402039, study PRJNA504765) | marine sediment metagenome | isolation source: marine sediment core GS10_PC15, 223 cmbsf | place: Arctic Ocean: Southern Knipovich Ridge | collected 2010 | reverse complement strand
TTTTTGGAATAATTATCTGGCGGGCTATACCCTTTTTAACAGAGGATTACTTAAAGGCAAAACCACCCTTAGCTAACGATAAACTAAATAGTTATTTTCCTAGAACAATGGTTCATAATTCCTTGGGGTTGTGGGGTGAAATAGAATCAACCTTAGACTGTATTGAATGGTTTAACAAAAATACTCCTAGTGGTTCGATCATTGTGGTAGATAATCGTTATCGTGGTTTGATGATTACCTATTTTGATATTGATAATCGTTATATCTTGACTAATCCTTGGAATGAAACTTTACAGCGATCTAATTTGGAGATTGCCAGAGATACAGGTTTAAAACCGGTTTATATACTTTGGAATATCTCAAGTGATATTGATGGTTTTGATCGGGTGATGAACTTTGGCAACAGAGGAATTTATCAAGCCTTACCTGAGTTCTATGAAGAATAAACTAAAAAACTTCATCTTAGATACTGTTTTCCCCAAATTTTGTTTAGGTTGCAATATTGAAGGTGAATGGCTTTGTTCTGCTTGTAAAAATAAAATAGTCAAAGTAAAAACTCAAGTTTGTCCTCATTGTGGCAGAATCAGCCAATTCGGCCGTTTTTGTTCTAAAGGCAGGAAATCTTATGATTTGTCTGGAATAATTGTGGCTTGTTATTATGATGAAGGCCCAATTAAAGAGATAATTCATAATTTTAAATATAATAATATTTTAGAGCTTAAAAATATTTTAGGGGGATTATTAATAGATTCATTAGAGGAAAATATAGAAATTGGCAAAGACCCATTGATTACAGCAGTGCCATTGCATTTTTTAAGAAAAGCCCAGCGTGGCTTTAACCAATCAGAGGTACTAGCAGAAGTAGTAGCTGAAAATATAAATTTGCAGAAAAATTTCAAAATAATACAAAAAAAACGTAAAACTACTCCTCAGGTTTTAACTGATGGAAAAAAACGTAAAAATAATTTAAAAAATAGTTTTAAAATTAATAAAAATATTGATATTTCAAAAAGGACAATTATTCTTGTTGATGATGTTATCACAACAGGCACGACTTTAAGTGAATGTGCTCGACTTTTGAGAAAAGCAGGTGCTAAAAAGGTTTGGGGGCTGGTAATTTCAAAAGGTTAAATTTTCACACTAGGAAACAATATTGGTGTGGGGATAAAAAAATCCGCCCATTGGGCGGATGGTTGGTTTACTCTTCTTCGCTTTCTTTAGGAGAGCCTATTTTCAGAAGGTATCTTCCTGTAACGTAAATAACACCAACAGCTGCAATAAAACGATAACGTCGAATGCTGGTTTTTTTTCTTTTGGCTATTTCTTTCCAAACCGGTGTCATCTCAGTAAGGAAATTAGTAATAAGTGTAGCATCCTGAGGATTTGGTGGCTCTTCCAAACTATGGGTATGCCATTTCTCATTGATGAAGCTTGCTTGCCAGGGCTGATCATCAATCGTGCCAGTAATTAGTGGATTGGGCTTTGCTTTCCAGTCAATAGTTCTCTGGTTAAAGAGTATCCGGCGGCCCTCAAAGGGTTTGAGGTCATCTTCTGTTAGTCCGAATTTTCCCCGGCAATGCTCACAGATTGGGCCAGCAGAGTAGCTGCTCATTTTAGTCTTCCGACAAATAGGGCAGAGCTCGCCATAATAGCCAGAAGGCTTTACTTTCTGGGCACTTTGTTCAGTAACTAAAGAAAGAAGCGATCTCAGTTTCATCTTGCACCACCTTTTTGGGTTTGATTGAAAAATAACTTATATTTATTAATTTGTCAATACTTTAGCATTTTCTGATTGACAAGTAGAGATTTTTGTATTTAAAATTGTTTTACAATGAAAAAACAAACAAAGAGTAAAACCAAACCAATAATTGCGGTTTGCGGTATGGGTTATGTTGGCTTGCCGGTGGCTCTTTTATTTGCCAAGGCTGGCTTTAAAGTTTTGGGTATTGATCGAGATGAAGTAAAGATAAAAAAAATTAATCGTGGTATTAGCACGATTGAGGGAAAAGAACCTGGTTTAAAAGAGCTTTTAAAGGGAACTTACAAAAAGAGTAATTTTAGCGTCTCTACTGATCCTAATAAATATCAAGAAGCAGATATTATTCTAGTAGCAGTTGAGACTCCGGTTGAAGACGAAACTCATGAGCCTGGTTATATGGCTTTAAAAAGTGCTCTAAAAGATATTGGCCATCAGATGAAAAAAGGAACTCTAGTTGTTATCGAATCGACAATCGCCCCAGGGACAATGGAAAGAATTGTTAAACCTATTTTAGAACAAGAATCAGGTATGGTTGTAAATAAGGACTTTTATTTAGCTAATTGTCCTGAACGATTAATGCCTGGCCGTCTGTTAACAAATATCCAAAATTATAATCGGGTTGTGGGCGGCATGAACAAAAAGGCAGCAAGAATTGCTAAAGATTTATACAAAACTATAGTTAAAGGCAACATTGCAGAGACTAATTGTATGACAGCGGAAATTGTTAAATCTGGTGAAAATGCTTATCGTGATGTTCAAATTGCATTTGCTAATGAAATGGCTCTTTTGTGTGAGGCAATGGGAGCAAATATTTGGGAGGTAAGAGAATTAATTAATGATTGTCGCCGGTGGGATGAGACAAAACCTGATGCTTTACGCCAGATGCATTTTCCCGGGGCAGGCGTTGGCGGTCATTGTATTCCCAAAGATTCCTGGCTTTTGGTTTATGGGGCTAAAGAAATGATAGAGCCTAAATTAATTCCTTTGGCCCGAAATATTAATGATTTTATGCCTCGTCATGTTTTTTATCTTTTAAAAAGTGCCTTAAATGAAGCTGAAAAAGATATATTAAATTCCAAAGTGACTATTTTAGGCTATGCTTATGCTGGTAATTCTGATGATACTCGCAACACACCAACAGAAACATTATTAAAGTATCTAAATAAAACTGATGCAAAAATAGTTGTCCATGATCCCTTTGTCAAAGATTATAGAACATCACTTGAAAAAGCTATCAAAGGAGCACAATCGATAATTTTAATGGCAGACCATGATCAGTATAAGAATTTAAATTTAAAGCGTTTAAAAAAACTCATGAAGGCACAACCAATCATAATTGACGGCCGGAATGTATTTGATAAACAAAAATCCGTAAAATTAGGCTTTATTTATAAAGGAGTGGGGAATATCTAATTTGAGTTGGTTCTAAATATTGTAAAGCTTGTAAAGCTAAAAAAGATGTGCTAAATTAAAAAGCTTTGTCTTTAAGACAAGGTAATCTTAATAACTCAACAAGGGAGGAGTTCCGAAATGAAAAACAGAGTGATACACAGAATCGATATACCTGCTGGTCCGCGACAAATGTCCAGTAGTGATCAAAGACCAGAATATATTGGTCGAAAGGTCCTTTTTGATTCAGAACCAGCTAAGGAAGCCAGAAAGACTGGTAAAATCGATTTTGGCTTTCAGATCGCTGCGCCAGAGAGGCTACCAAGTGACTTCGATCCAATGAGTCTTGGTTGTGTTTATGGTATGCACGCTGCCAATGATGGACTGACTGGGCTCTACCAAGCTTGTCTTACAAGGGATACAGATGTCCAGGATAAGTTTTGGGAGAGGCTTGAGTGCTGGGCTGAATTCGATCCTGCGCCGGACTATGTTGTATTCCATCCTGGTGGTACAACTGTTGTTCCCGAGAAACTTGATGAGCATCGTTTTGATGTTTGCGCTGATTCCAAAGCTATTCTTGCTCATATCGAGTGGGTCAAGGGAACATACGGGCAGATTTTGAAGATTCTTCCTCAGGCCTGCTTGGAAAATGTTGCCATGAATCAGTTTGTCGGACCTCCACGCTGGGACTTTGGGGGTGAATGGCTGCCAATGACCTACTCGGAGGACCGTCGCGGCCTCTGGCTAGACCTTGCTCATATGACCGAGGGTGTTCGCGGTCAGATCTGTTTTGACTTGGAACATGGGAAGTTCACGCGAGACGGGCTCTGCGGAGAAGGACTCGAGTATAGTTCGATTGAACGGTCTCCAATTGGGGATTTGACAGCAGTCGAACGCGAGCTCTTCTTGAAAACAGGTATGGTATACCGAACAGGCCATCCTCTGGTTGTGCCTCTCGAATTCACCTTACAAGACATGATCACCCGGTTTGCCTCGCGGGTGGTACACGTTGGCGGACTTCATCCGGCAGTTGTCGCTATCACCGAGCAAGAAGCTGACAATGCCTATCATCGGAATCTCAAAAAGGTTGTACCGCCAGATATTTGGGAGGAGATCAAATTACGGCGAGTTGCCTCCCATGCTTCGATTGAGCAATATGATCCTGTTTTCAAAAATGCGATGAGGCGTGCTTTAGCCTGCGGTGCCGAAGTCTCGGTCGTTGAGGTTTCAAGTTATGGCGAGGGGGCGCCGAAATCAGGCAATAGTCCTGGTTGTTGGTATTGGCAACCGCCAGACGCCTTAGAGCAAAGTTTCCTCGACTACTGTAGAATTCTGCCAGAGATAATGGCAGAAGCTGGTGTTTAGACAACATCACAAATTGGCGGGTGCAAGACGCACCCGCCATTTACTTAAAAGCTTGGATTTATTTATAAAGGAGTGGGGAATATCTAGTAAATTTCTAATTGATCTAATTGACCTAATTTCTAAATAATATATCATTAGTCTTAAGGAGGAATATTGAAACTTCTTGCTCCGGCTAATTCTAAAGAAACTTTTGATCGTGCTCTCTGGTTTAAAAATCCTGTAGCTAGGAAATTAAATCAAAAGAAAAATGTTGAGTTTGGTTTTGAGTTAAAGGGGAAAATAGAAGATATCGAAGATGCTCAACCAATTTTTTGGGGTTATCATTTACCTGTCTATTTTGCAACAGAATGGTATTATCATCCTGAAAGAAGGAAAGATTTAATTTTAGAGATAAATAAAATCGCTAAATTAAAGCCAGATTATGTTGTTATGCACGGCATCCATCTACTTTGGCAACCACCGGTTAAGGAATATATTCAGCGATATGCTAATTACAGTGACTCAAAAGAATATTTTAAAATTCTTGATTCCAGTATTGAATTAATAAATCAACTAAAGAAAATTATTCCTTTAAAAATAGAAAATTTTCCTTTATATAACTACTATGACGATAATGGTCAAATTATACCCTATACATATCTTTTTAGCGGGGTTGGCCGGCTTGATGACCTCATTTATTTAAAAGAAAAAACAGGTGTAGATATATTAGTCGATACAGAACATTTAGAAGTTATCTTAAATTTTTTAAATAGAAAAAAGAATTATCGAGATTTGCCAATAGAAAAAGATCTAACTCTTACAGAAGATGAAATTAAGCTTAAGAAGATATTCGGCTATGTTCTAAAAAAGGATGTTATTCCTTATGCGGAGAAAGAAATTAAGTTTGAAGATGTATTAGAAAAAATTAGAGCTAAATATTATCATTTAACTGGTTCTTGTCAAGATATAATTCCAGGCAAAAAGATTATATCTCATGGAGCAATAGATTATCAGGATAAGAGATTTCGTAGAATTTTAAGAACTGTTTTAAAACAGAATCCAGAGGTTTTAGTGCTTGAGACTGCAAGTCCTGAATCTGGTAGTGCCTGGAAGCATTTAAGAAAAAACGAAATCGAACTCTCGTTCTATGCTATGTGTAAGATTTTACTGGAAGAACTCTAATCAAACGCCTCACCGCGGTGAGGCGTTTAGATAACAGGTCAAAACTTACCAAATTTTAACAGCTCACAAAGTTAGCTGTTAAATACCTTGTAAAATCACGTACTTTTGTGCTATATTAAGAGGCTCTTTTTAGAGCTACCTTGAAAATTCTTAAAGGGGGATAAATGGATGCCAGCAATTCCGATGTTGCCAGCAGGACCAGGAGATTGTGAACAACGGTTGAAATACCTTAATGGTCGAGGCGGTGTTGAACTTAAGACCGGCCGAATTAGTGAAGGCAACTGGGCAAGAATGATAGCCCAAACGGTTAAAGGTTGGGGCAATATGCCGGTTACTTGGCATGTGCCGGAAGAATGGACAGCCCGGATAGGTTTTTCAGATTTTGACATTTCTGGTTTGATCGCTAAAATGTCAGCCGTTGAACCGATGATTCTTGATGGTTTGATTGACGCCATTGTCTTTCATTGTGGGGCAATGAGATGGGTGGAGGTTTTTGACTCCGAAGAGACACTCGAGGAGCGCTACACTTCGCGTTTTACTTGTCAGGAAATTCTTGATCAAATAGAAACGCTTGTTTGTAATTTCAGCGTCTTGGTGGATCATTTTGGACCGGAGAATATCCTGATTGAGAATACGCCTATATCAATGTTTCGCGAATCTTTTCAGACTATTGATGGTAAGCCGGTACTTGTGGGAATGGATAATTTCCTGGGTCCACAGCTTGGCACCATTGATACTGTCTTATATCTTTCTCGGATGACCGGCGCTGGTGTGGTTTTAGATACAGGTCATTTTACCGAGTTCTGGACTTTATTGAATAGGCGTTACGATTATCATCAGTTGTCATCTATCGGTATAGAATATCTTGAGCCCGATGAAATAGAGTTTTATCGGCTTTGCGGCTATATCAATCGCAAAGGATCGGTTCCCTATATTCCCAGAGCTTGTTGTAGAGATTTACTCTGGTGTATCCAGCATTTTCCGATTCGGCTTTTCCATCTTGACAGTTGTCGATCATCGTTCTATTGGGGTAAACCTGACTGCGAGCGGCCGATACTGACTCAAGCAGATGCTCAACTGATTCATTTGGACGAGATTATTCAAGTGGCTAGAGCCAATCCCGATTGTCTGGGTTTGTTGGAGGAAAATGTCGGCAGCGACATTTGGCCGTTTGCTACCGAACGACCAAATGATTGGGAAGGTAAACAGCAGACTTTTGAGTTTTTGGAAAGGGCAATTGCTGTCTAACAGATTCTATTCATAAGTTTATTAGAAGTTATTTACCAGTTAGATCCAGCTATCAAAGTTTGATATCTAGGACCGATTTTTTCGGTCCTTTTTAAGATTAAATTTACTAATTTTTAACGCCTCAGGGCCTGAGGCGTTAAAATATCTTGCAGTTATTTGGGCGATTGAAAAAATCGTCAGAGGAAAATGAACCTTTCAACAGGTCTTAAACGGCCTGTTTTTGCTATTGATATTATTACCTTGATTTATTAGACTATTAATAGCTATTAAAGGAAGGAAAATAGATGGCTTGGTATGGATATTCGCTTATTGCCTTATTTGCTAATTCATTGTATACAATTACTCAAAAATGGGCATTGAACCATAATATTAATAAGACAAAGCTTTTAACATATATCTTTATTGGATTGTTTTTCTGTTATCTTGGGTACAACCTTATTATTGACTTTTCTGGATTACAGTTACAGCTTCAGTCAACTAATTTCTACTTGTGGGGAACACTGGTTGCATTTTTATCTCTAGCTGGCAATATTGCTCATATCAAAGCTTTGTCAGAAAGTCCAAATCCTGGCTATGTTCAGTCGATTGTTATTACGAACTCTTTGGTGGTTTTGGTTTTCTCCGCCATTATTTTTAATGCCCCGATTACAGCAATAAAATTTGTTGGAATTGCCATGGTTCTATTTGGGCTTTATCTTCTTATAATAAATAACAGCAAAAAAGATAAAAAAACTTTTGGTTGGCAAATCCCGGCAATACTGGCGATGCTTTTTTACGGAGGAATGTTTTTAGTAGTTAAACAGATGACAAACATAGGAGTTACACCAGCCCAGATTCTATTAGTATTATTTCTCTTTGCTGCAATAGGCTTTTTGATCATTAGCCGATTTCAGAAAGTGACTCTCAGGTTTGAAAATGAACCTAAAATACTAATTCTATCGATTGTTTTAGCTATTGTGATTGCCTTTGTTGCAAATCTTTTAAACTTTATTGCTATTAAGCTTGTTTCGAATCCTGGATATTCAGCGGCAGTTTTTAACTCGAGCGTAGTGTTAACTCTGTTTTTTTCAAGCTTGATTTTTGCGAAAAAAACAGGGGGTGAGTTTAATCTCAAAAAGTGGCTGGCTGTTTTTGTGACGGTAATTGGTGTAATCATCATTATCTTGAGTTGAGCTTACAAACTTCAAATTATGAGGACTTTCTAAATACTTGACATAAATTGACTCTCGTATTAAAGTCTGCCAAATTAAAAATAGGCTGACCAAAGTCCTCATTTTTCAAAAAGATGGTCAATTAAAAAATAAATTTAAAGTTTTTTAGAAGGCGGAGGGAAAATTATGAACGCAGGTGTTATTGGAGTTGGCAATATGGGCCGGCATCATGCAAGGAATTACTTTGAGATCCCAGGAATAAATTTAAAGGCAGTTGCTGATACTGATCCTAAAACAGGTCAGGAAATTACCAAAAAATTTAAGTGTCAAAACTACACTGACTATCGAGAAATGCTCAAAAAAGAAAAATTGGATTTAGTCACAATTGCTGTTCCCACAAAACTTCATCGTCAGGTTGCATTAGATTGTATTTCTAAAGGAATTCATATTTTAATTGAAAAACCAATTACTAACTCAATTCCTGAAGCTAAAAAAATTGTTCAAAAAGCTCGTGATAAAGGAGTTAAATTCACGGTTGGACATATTGAAAGATTTAACCCAGCGGTTTTAAAACTTAAAGAAATGATAGATTCTGGTAAATTAGGCGATATTATATCTGTGACAACTTTTCGACTGGGGCCGACTCCGACTCAAATCAAAGATGCTAATGTTGTCATTGATATAGGGGTTCATGATATTGATATGATGAATTGGTTTTTTGGTCGCTTACCACAAAAAATTACTGCCCAAGGTGGCAATGCTCTTCATCAGACTCGCGAAGATCATGTTGAGGCATTCTTGGATTATGGTAATGGATCTTCGGGTCTTTTAGTGGCTAACTGGATTACTCCTTTAAAGGTAAGAAAATTGACAGTTTCAGGTAAAAAAGCATATGTAGAATTAAATTATATTACTCAAGAACTGGATATTTATGAAAGCAATGTTATGCTCTCATATGATGATTTTGGTGATTTCTTAATTAAATTTGGTGATGGTCAGAATAAGAAAACGGTTTTAGTAAATAATATAGAACCTTTGAGAGCAGAATTAAAATCATTTATTAAAGCAATTAAAAAGAATGAAAGGCCAACTGTGACTGCTCGCGAGGCGATTGATGCCTTAGATATTGCCTGTCGAATAGATAGAATGATAAAAAGACGATAAAAAAAGCTTAAAGCTAAAAATGCAAAACTAAAAACTGCAAGAGAAAACAGAAATAATCAATTTCCAAATCTCAATTACCAATCATATCCTAAGTACCAATAATCAATTGGGAAATTGGTATTTGAAAATTGATTGAACATTAGAACTTGAAAATTGAAAATTATATTTTAACATTTAGATTTAAGCTATATAAAGTGTTATGTCCAAAAAAACATTAAAGAAAAAAACTGTAATACGAAAAAAGACAAATAAAAAGACAGATTTTTTTGTTCATTCAACAGCTGAGGTTGAAGATGATGTCCAAATTGGCCAAGGGACTAAAGTTTGGCATTTTGCCCATATTCGCAAAGGAACAAGAATTGGTAAAAATTGCATTATTAGTAAATCTGTTTTTATTGATAGTGATTCTTTAATAAGCGACAATGTTAAAATACAAAATCATGCCATTGTCTATCATCAGGCGATTATTGAAAATGGGGTTTTTATTGGCCCGAATGTTTGTTTTACCAATGATAAAATTCCGCGAGCGATTAATCCTGATGAAACAATTAAATCATCTGATGATTGGGAAGTTTCGACTATCAGAATAAAAAAAGGTGCTGCTATTGGAGCACATTCAGTAATTTTACCTGGAGTATCAATCGGAAAGTTTGCTATGTCTGGTTCTGGTTCGGTAATTGCAAAAGATGTCCCTGATTTTGCTTTGGTTTTTGGCAATCCTGCTAAAATCCAGGGATTTGTCTGTTTCTGTGGAAAAAAGATAACTGACTTCAAAAAAGAAAAAGAAAAGACAGTTGGTCAATGTCAATGTGGTCTTAAAATTGAGCTAGAACATAAAATATATAAATTATGGCAACAAGCAGATAACACGAGAAAGATATGGCTGAGATAAGGCGAATTGACCCATCGTGGAAAATCAAAAAAGATCTTTTCAAAGATCTGCCGCATATTACTTCTGTGCTTTCTTGGCCGCGAAAATATTACCAAAAGAGAATTACAAAAATTGGTTTTGTCGGCAAGGATACTTGTCTTCTAGATGCGGCTTGTGGCTCAGGGATTTGGTCTATTGCAGCCTCGTATCATAATAAAGAAATTAGAGCGATTGACGCTACCAAAAAATATCTATCAGTTGCCAAAGAAATTAATCTTAAATACCAGCGCAAAAATTTACAATTAAAGCTTGGTAAATTAGAAAATTTACCCTACCCTGATGAATATTTTAATTATGTGATTTGTTATAATGCCTGGATGTATACTTACAGGCAGAAAAGTTTGCAAGAAATGTATCGGGTTTTAAAACCCGGCGGTAAGATTTATCTAGGGAGTATTGCAGGCTTGGGATATTATTTAATGTTGTTATTTCAAGGTGTTAAAGAGGGTAATCGCGTCTTGGTTTTAACGGCATTGAGAGCTATTAGGGATAGGGTGTATATGACGGAGAAAGAATCGAGATATTTATTGGGAAAACAAGGGTTTAAAATTCTTTCTCTAGATTCTGATGCTCTAGTTGGCGATTCAAAGATTAAAGTCAAACCAGTTTTTTCAGCTAAATTTTTGGGATTTTGGAATATTTATGAAGTCTTGGCAGAAAAAATATAACAAGATTTAAGGAGTTTTTATGAAAATTAACATTGCTTCGCCCCAAATTGGCAGAGAAGAAATTAAAGCTGTAACTCAAGTTTTAAAATCAGGTATGATTGCTCAAGGTCCAAAAGTAGAAGAGTTAGAAAAAAAATTTGCCAAGTTTATTGGAACGAAATTTGCCATTGCCACATCTTCGGGCACAACTGCCCTGCATGTTGCCTTGCTTTCCCACGACATAGGTCCAGGTGATGAAGTAATTACTGCGCCCTTTACATTCATCGCCTCAGCCAATTCCATTCTTTATACGGGCGCACGGCCAGTTTTTGTCGATATCGATAAAAGCACCTTTAATTTGGATCCAGAAAAAATTGAGAAAAAAATTACTAAGAAAACAAAAGCAATTATGCCGGTTCATCTATATGGTCAATCTTGCGATATGACAAAAATTATGTTAATTGCTAAAAAACACAAACTAATAGTTATTGAAGATGCTTGTCAATCACACGGATCAGAATGGAGAAATAAAAAAGTTGGTTCTTTTGACACTGGAGCATTTTCTTTGTATCCAACAAAAAACATGACTACTGGTGAAGGGGGGATAATTACAACTAATTCTCAAGCGGTTTACAACAAAGCTAATCTTTTGAGGGCTCATGGTTCAAAAATAAAATATTATCATGATATTTTAGGATATAATTTTCGCATGACTGACATTGCGGCTGCAATCGGTATCGAGCAATTAAAAAAACTAAATAAATTTAATGCAATACGAATTAAAAATGCTAGATATTTAAATAAAAATTTAGTGAAGATAGCAGGCATAATAATTCCGGAACCCACGAAGGAAGCAAAACATGTTTATCATCAATATACTATTCGAGTAACTTCAGAGTTTACTCTAAAGCGCGATGAGGTTTTAAAAAAGTTAACTGATGCTGGTATTGGAACGGCGGTTTTTTATCCTTTGCCAATTAATGATCAAAAAGTTTATCAAAATCTTGGTTATAAGCAAAATACTCCTGAAGCTTTAGAAGTATCAAAAGAGGTATTATCTTTGCCAATTCATCCTGGATTAAAACAAAGAGATTTAGACTATATTGTGAAGACATTTAAAGTAATAAGTCAAAAGGAATAAGTAATAAGTTCAAGTTAAAAGTCAAAAGTTTTAATTTTTTATGCCTAACCTAAAAAACAAAAACATTTTAATAACTGGGGCAACGGGTTTTATTGGAAAGTCTTTAATCTTA
>SDBV01010573.1_pt1 | contig 12069 bp, 10 predicted proteins | sample 2277081 | NCBI WGS metagenome assembly SDBV01 (sample SAMN10402039, study PRJNA504765) | marine sediment metagenome | isolation source: marine sediment core GS10_PC15, 223 cmbsf | place: Arctic Ocean: Southern Knipovich Ridge | collected 2010 | reverse complement strand
CCCGGCGTGACGATCAGACACCGCAGCAGGCGATCTACCCGCCCGGGCAGACGGACATTGCCGTGATGCAGCAGAATCACGGGCAGGAGGGCCGTCTCGTACAGCACGATCTGCCCCTGCACCAGGCCCAGCAGCGGCGCGACGGCCAGGCGCGCGACGGACGACAGGACGATCTCCCCAGTGTGGAATCGCACAGCCGAGGAGGCGTCCATCTCGGCGTCGGAGTGGTGCACGGCATGGAACCGCCACAGGAACCCCACGCGGTGGTTCAGGCGGTGCCAGACATACATCCAGCCGTCCATCAGGACAAGCCCAACCACCCATGCAATCCAGGGCGGCGTGGGCAGATGGTGCAGCACACCGAGGCGTCCCCGGGCGGACGCCTCGCACATTGGACCGATCAGGACCACCAGGGCCGCGGCGCCAATGACCGTGTTGACCGCCCCGAGCAGCAGGTTTCGGGCGATGTGTGCGAGGCGACCGCGGCGCCCGGCCTGTATCGGCAGCAGTGACTCCCAGACCAACACGGCCCCGAAGCTGCACGCCACGATCCCTGCCTTGAGTTGCCACGACGGCGTCATGCTCGGCCCTCGTTTCGGAATTCATTCTACAGTCTGGCCCGCCGGCGGCCACAATGCTCTGGGGGATCATCCGGTCCCACACATGGCCAGTTCTCGGCCTCAGAAATCAAACAGGTCGCCCGGTTCGCCGTCGTCCTGCACCGCCACGTGCGTGTAGATGCTCGTCGTGGCGATGCTGGCGTGCCCGGCAGCGTCCCAGCGGGCAGCGACCAACCCCCCGACAACAGATGAGAGGCGCAGCTATGCCGCCCATCATGGACCGTGAGCTTCCAAAGCGGAATCTCACGCTTCCTCTTGCCTTTGGCGATTGCCTTGGGCAGCCTTCCGATGGTGGCGTAGGTTGTCTTGCATGAACCTTTCGTTATCGGCATGATGGTGCGTGGACAATCCGCGCAGCGGTTGATAGCTCGCATTTGAGGCATTTCGATACTCGCAGCAGAGAGGGCGTAGTCTTTGAGAGAGGATGAGTGAACATGCTGACGAAGCTAAGCCCGCTGGTGTTGATGGGGATCTGTCTTTCCTTGATTTGCCCAGATGCAGGTGGGGATGACTGGCCGCAATGGCGATACGATGCCCAGCGAAGCGCAGCGTCCACGGAGCAATTGCCCGCCAAGCTCCATGTGCAATGGGTTCGACAATACCCCGCGCTCACACCCTCCTGGGTCAAGCAGGACAAAGACCACCTTCCTGGACGAGAACAGTTCGATGAGGTCTATCGGCCGGTCGTGATGGGCAAGACTCTCTTCGTAGCCTCATCGCATGATGACAGCGTTACCGCGCTGGACACCGGAACTGGCGCTGAGAAGTGGAAGTTCTACGCCGATGGCCCGGTGCGCTATGCGCCGATTGCTGCGAACGGGAAGGTCTACTTCGGATCGGACGACGGCTACTTGTACTGCCTCGATGCTGGGAACGGCAAGCTCATCTGGCGGTTTCGCGGAGGTCCTTCAAACCGAAAGGTGCTGGGCCACGAACGCCTGATCTCCTGCTGGCCTATCGCAGGCGGACCAGTCCTGACAGATGGGATGGTTTATTTCGCTGCGGGGATCTGGCCGTTCGAGGGTCTATTCTTCTACGCCCTTGACGCAGAGACGGGGAAGGTCCGTTGGGTCAACGACGGCGTCAGCTTTACCTACCGAGAACATCCGCATCCAAAGTCGGTCTCCTTCGCCGGCCCGACACCGCAAGGCTATCTTGCCGCAATCAAGGACAAGCTGCTCGTCCCCACCGGCAGGGCCACCGTGCCGTCGCGCTCGGCGGGGTGAAGCGTGGCCAGGCAAATCGCCTCATCCAACCCGTTCTGGCAGTGTATACTTTCGCTGGACCAGCACACCCCGCGACGGTCGCGGGGAGAGACGCTATCTGGGAAATGTCGGCTTATAAGTAAAGTGCAGCCGTGCAGGTGTCGATACGCACCTTGGAGGGCAACTCCAGTCTTCCGGTCGGGTCAGTACAGGGGAGAAGGCGGAATGCCTACTCCGATCGGGATCTCAGTGTACAGCAAAACACAGCCCGGACGCCATCGCTGTGCGCACTGTGGCGTCAACGGCGTGGATGATACCTGCGTGTGGGCTGTCGAGTGCAAATGTCATTATGACCGAGCCAGTCAAGTTCCTGGGGAGCGAACAACATGACAATAGGCATTACATTCAATTTGTTTGTCAATAGAATTTATCGCAAGAACTAATCCAGGAATACAAACTAGCAACAAAGGAGACTTTGCTATGGTTAAATCAGGATTCCTTTCCGTTCTTATGTCTGTGTTTCTCCTCCCGTGCATCCCCGCCCTTGGGCAGGAGGTCAAACTGTCGGTCACGGTCAAGGCGGTACCCGATGCAGCGGCCAAAGAGTCGTTTCGATTCTCGGGAACCATTACCGGATCAACTCTTTACCCTAAAGGGCAACTCGGTGTAGGCAACGACGTCACCGTGACGCTGGAATACATAGAACCCGGCGGGAAATTCCGCACATTACCGGAGTGGTATAACCTTCGTCACGGCCCAGCCAAGGGAAAAACAATCCTGACGCCAGAAGAACAACACGGCATCAAGGCCAAGGGCATCAGTCTCTTCGGCACCGGGCTATCCGCCGAGAACGAGGGCAAGGCCATCAAGTTCGATAAGGTGTTGAAAGTTCCGCAAGGGGCCGCTGCCTATCGCGTCGTAGCGGTACTAACTCACCGCTGGTCAGGCACCTGGACAGCGATTGTCTACAAGCATGACGTGTACACCCCGGCGATCCTTGGCGGTACTGGTGGCACTGGCGGTGGCACTGGCGGTGGCGGCGGTAATGGAAACAAACTCCCGAATGTCTCTAAAACCCCACCGATAACGATAGATAATATCTTGGCGAATGTCCCTGAAGGTAATATCATGGGGACGGTGGTAAGTGATCCCGCGGGATCGCTCAAAGACCAGGGGTTGAAGGCCTCCGATGATAAGCAGAAGATCGAAAACCTGCAAAAAGAGATTTCCAATACCAATACTCCGGCGGATATAAGAAAAATGCTCAACACCAAACGGAACAATCTTATTCAATGGGTTGCGTCCGAAGAGATAATGACTATCTGGGTCAAGGCGGCTGGCACTTTTGGGTTGGATGCGATTGATAAGGCATTGGGGTACTACCCGGCAACCGGGGCGGTGTGGGCGGTGACGACGGCAATAGTCCAGGCAGCACGAGGGAAATGGGGCGATGCCATGATCCGCGCAACTGGAATCATTAACACCGTCAAGGTTGGCGGGAAGGTCATCACGGATGTGGGTACCAAGATCAGCTTGTTTTTAGACGGAATGACGCTGCTCGATGAGGTTACAAACACCCTGGGGCTGCAAACCCCCACTTCGCCTGGCCGCCATACGATCAAGAGTTATGGTTATATTCATCACAATGTTAAATAATTGATTGGATAATGACATGAAACCACTCCACGTTATTAGCGCTATCATACTGATTGCTTTTTCGACTACGGCACTGGCGGAGATAAAACCACTACGCGACTATGAGGTGCTCAAGCAACGCCCGGATATTGTTGCGGTTGTGAGTTTCGCTGCCTGCGAACTCGCGCAACTTCAGCTTCGGGCCAGGCAGGTTAAGGGAAAGGAGTGTGAAGAATGAGCTACGTGCCTGACCATCTGCAGGCCGCTGAGCCAGGCGCTATACGCGCAGCACAATGCTGAAGATCTGGCCAATGAGGTCCGTCCTGTGAATACGGACGGGAACCCGTGTCCGTTTTATGTGAGGCAATCGAGAACCCAATAGAGGAAGGGGCGACATTATGAAGTCTTACAAACGTACTGTTACGGTCGGTTTGATTCTAGCACTAACCATGAATACCATCGGTTTGATGCAACATACCCAGGCTTGTTCGCGCGTCGTTTATGTGTCTAAGAATGCCGAGCATGTTTTGACTGGTCGAACTACGGATTGGTATGAAGACATTAAGTCCAACCTGTGGGTATTCCCGCGTGGTATGAAACGAGACGGAGCGGCAGGTAAGAATTCGGCCCGGTGGGTGTCAAAGTACGGCAGTGTGATTACTGCGGCCTTTGACCTGGGTACTCTTGATGGGTTGAATGAAAAGGGCTTGATGGCAAATCTGCTTTATCTCAACGAAGCTGATTTTGGCAAGCGAGATGAAACGCGCCCTGGATTGTCATGGTCACTGTATACGCAGTATTTGCTGGATAATTTTGCGACAGTTGCTGAGGCCGTAGAGGCAATGAAGGGCGATCGTATTCAATTAGTCCCTTCGGCGATTCCTGGGAGCACCCCAAAACCATGTCTGATCCATTTTTCCATGTCAGATGCAACAGGTGATTCAGCTATCTTTGAGTACCTCGAGGGTAAGCTGGTTATCCACCATGGAAAGCAATATCCGGTGATGACCAATTCTCCGACCTACGACCAGCAAATAGCGATTAACGCTTATTGGGAGTCGGTGGGAGGCAATGAGATGCTACCCGGAACGCGCAGGCCGGCCGACAGGTATGTACGTGCAAGCTACTATCTAAAACTGCTACCCAACCCAAAGACTAACAGGCAAGCAACGGCGAATATCATGTCGGTGATGAGAAATGTATCCGTCCCATTCGGAAAGGCTGATCCAAATGCACCTAATATTTCATCGACTATTTGGCGAACAGCAGCAGATCATATCAACAAGATCTATTACTTCGAGTCCACTTCGTCGCTTAATGTGATATGGGTTCAACTGAAGACTCATGACTTTAAGGCGGGTGCAGCGGTCAAGAGGTTGAGTCTCATAGGAGGCTATGATCTTGTAGGTGATGTTAGTAGCAAGTTTGTAAAAGCCAAACCATTTACCTTTGCTGGGTCTGACGCTCATTGACGCTTAACAATGTCGAAAAGGCCCACGATGGTCGTGGGCTGGAGTTCATCTGGGAAATGTTGACTGAAAGGGAAGAATAATGGATCAATTCAAACAACTTGCCATCGAATTCTGGGAGTATTTGCCGTACTTGGTTGGCGGCATTGCCGTATTGGTGGTCGGCTGGCTCGTGGCCTTGTGTGCGGCCCGGATCACCCGCAAGGTGGTCGCTCGGACACGTCTGGGCGATCGGGTCCGAGCGGTCATGGGCAAGCAGGCTGGCGAGCAGATCGGGCCTGCAAACTGGATGGCCGCGGCGGTGTTTTGGATCATCCTGTCGTTATCGGTGATCGGCGCGTTGTCTGTCTTGCAATTGACGGCACTGTCCGCATCTCTCCGTCAAGCCGTGGATGCCGTAATGCGGTATGTGCCGCAGTTGATTGGGGCGGGCGCCTTGCTGCTGGCGGCTTGGATCACGGCCAATGTGCTGCGATGGATCATCGTGCGGGCGTTAGACAAGGCCAACTTGGAGCGGCGGCTGGGAGTCACCAGCGGTACTTCGGCCACGGCTTCGGGGCAGGAGGCGGCTGACGTCACACCCCCGCCCGGGGGTGAAAAGGGCGCGTTCGAGGTCCCGCGGAACTTCGCCAAGTCGATGGGAGACGTCGTGTACTGGCTGGTTTTCCTCCTGTTCCTGCCCGCGATCCTCGGGGCCCTGTCGCTCCAGGGCATTCTGGAGCCGGTGCAGAGCATGCTCGGTAAGGTGCTGGCCTTCCTACCTAACATCCTGGTCGCCGTGATCATCCTGGTGCTGGGATGGTTTTTCGCGAGCATTCTCAGGCGAATTCTCATTGGGGTCCTGACGGCAGCAGGGGCAGACCGGGTGGGCGCGCGGATCGGGTTGAAGGCCGAAAGCGGACGTTCGGGGTCGATTTCACACGTCGTAGGCTGGACGGTCTTTCTCTTGGTGTTGATCCCGGTGTTGCTCGCCGTTCTGGATGCGCTTCAATTGCAGGCGTTAACGCAGCCGACCAGTGAAATGCTCGGCCGGGTCCTCAACGCCACCCCGTCCATCTTCGCCGCCGGTCTGGTGCTTGTGATCGCCTACGTGGTGGGTCGGATCGTCAGTCAACTGGTGACGAAGATCCTGGAATCGGCCAGGTTCGACGCTCTGCCGGCGAAACTGGGGCTGGGCGAAACGGCGCCGGAGTCACAATGGGCGCCTTCACGGCTGGGAGGCTACCTGGTGTTGGTCGCGATCCTGTTGTTCGCGACCGCGACAAGCCTGGAACTTCTGGGGTTCGCGATCCTCTCAGGGATACTGACGAGCTTCCTGTACCTGACCGGTCGCATCATCCTAGGGCTGGTGGTCTTCGCGTTCGGGCTGTTTCTGGCTAGAATCGTTGGCGGAGTCATCGCCAGTCGAAAGAAGGAGCACTCACGGACCTGCTCATTGGCGGCACGAATTGGAATCCTGTTCCTGGCCGGCGCTATGGCATTGCGGCAGATGGGCCTGGCCGACGAGATCATCACCTTGGCTTTCGGCTTGACGTTCGGCGCAGTAGCCGTCGCGGCCGCCATTGCCTTCGGCGTGGGCGGGCGCGATCTGGCCGGGCGAAAGCTTCACGAATGGGAAGGGAGTCTGCGCACGAAGAAGGACGAACCTGAATTGGTAGCCCATCGCTGAGCGCTGGACGACGATGCCTGAACAGACCTGATCGCCGCACGGCTGTGCCGCGATCCATTAACCGGGATGGTCTTCAAGAAGAAGGGTATTTCGGAAGCAACGCGTGCGCTCGAACAGGCTTCCAGGCACGACCCGGATCTCATTGTCCGTATTAACCAAGAACGATTAAGACGCTGGATGCAGTACTACGCACCATCGAGCAGCGCACCCAAACTGCTTCTGCACCACAATATTGAGCACTACAACACCATGGAGCATTTATCCATGGCACAGCAACCCGAAAAGCCCGGCCCTATCAACGACAGCTTGCGGTATTGCGACGGAATAACCGATCCAGAGTGCCTGAGTCAAGCGTAGACCGATGACTATCGCACCAAACGAAGCGGAAGAAGCATTCACAGGTGTCCTTCGGGGAGACCTGGAGCTGTTTGCCGGGGAAGCCGACGAGAACGGCCAGAATACCTGGGTAGTGTTCGACCCCGTCGCGGACCGGTATTTCAGGGTCTCTGAGAAGGAACACCATATCATCGGCCACTTCAATGGCCGCAAGACAGTGGCGGAAGTGGCTGAGACACTCTCGCACGCGGGCATTGACGTCTCGAAAGAGGAGGTTGTTGCCGTTGCGCACTTCCTAACCCAGAGCAGTCTGCTTTTGCCTGCCTATTCCAGTACCGAGAAACGCTTGAACCTTCTCAAGAACATGAAAAGGAAAGCGCTTCCTTCAAAAGTTGCCGGTTCGTATCTGTTCTTGCGAATCCCTCTGTGGAAGCCGGATCGGTTCTTATCCCGTACCGCTCCTTTCATAAGGGCAATTTTCAATAGATGGATGATACTTCTTCTCGCTCTGATATCGCTGGTCGGCTACATGCAGCTTATTGTCAGATGGAATGAAGTTGCTGCAACCGTACTCGCGTCATTCAATTTCGCCGGGGCCACTAGATACTTCCTGACCATCGTTGTCCTCAAGCTGTTTCATGAATTCGCCCATGCCTATGCCGCAAAATCTCTCGGCATCAGGGTCCGCCGTATGGGCCTGGCGTTCATAGTGTTTTTCCCCAGGCTCTATACGGATGTTACCGATTCCTGGCGGATTCGCGACAGAAGAAAACGCCTGACCATAGACGCAGCCGGAATAGTCTGCGAGCTACTAATCGGTGGATTTGCCGCCATGGCCTGGGCGAATACCGGTCCGGGCCTGCCAAATCGAATAGCCTATTATGTTTTTGCGGTCAGTGTGATCAGCACCGTCCTGGTGAACGGCAATCCTTTCATCCGATACGATGGATACTATCTCCTGATGGATCTGACGGGTATCGACAATCTGCAGAGAAGAGGGATCGGAGGGACGGTGGCTTTCCTGAGGAAATACCTTTGGGGGATTGATACGCCTTCAAGTCCTGGCAGCGGATGGAAGAAGGGCTTCCTGATATTCTATGGTTTTGCGGCGTTCACATACCGGATATTCCTCTATACAGCCATTATCCTCATTGTTTATTACAAGTTCACCAAGGTAGTTGGAATGGCCTTGATGGTTCTGGAAGTTTATCTTCTTCTTCTCAAACCGCTTATCAATGAAATAAGGACCGTGTCGAAAATGAAAAGCATGATCAGAAAAAGAAATTGCCTACTGTCCATCCTGTCTTTCAGCTGCGTGCTTCTGGTTCTCATGATCCCCCTACCATGGAATATCGTGATGCCGGGCGAGGTCAGACCAGAAGAGTTCTACATGGTGCGCGCACAGAGTGGGGGCTTTGTGACACACGTATGCGCAAACGGCCACACAGAAGTTACTGAGGGAATGTGTCTTCTGTCACAGAGGAATCCATTCCTTGAATGGGAGGAAAAGAGAACATCCCTTGAAGTCGAACTTGCCGAAACGGAGTTGGATCAATTGCAGGGAGCTTCAGAGACGATTGCATACAGCAGGGCCAAGGAGAAGCAGTTGGAAGGGTTGCGCGGTGCTCTGGCTGACATACGCAGAAGAAAGTCGCTTCTGTCACTTGCCTCGCCGGTATCGGGACTGTTCGTGTGTTATGATCGGGATCTGCGTGAGGGCAAGTGGCTGAAGACGGGGGACGCTGTCGGGGAAGTGTACAAACCCGGAAAGGCCCGCATATATGCATATGCAATGTCGGCGGATGTAAGAGAACTGGCGCCGGGAGACAAAGTGAAGTTCACGATAAACGGTGAACTTGGCGAGTGTGCGGGGTCTGTACTGTCTGTGAGTGTCGTCGCGGACAAGAGGTTCTCTTCTCCTTCGCCTTTGCTCAGTTCATTCGGGGGACCGTTGGAGGTTATGTCGCAGCGCAGCCCGCTGGAACCGGGGAAGGCGTACTACCAGGTTATCATTAGACCCGATAGAAGTACGATGCCTGTAGGCAGAACGGGAGTCGTTCGTATCCGGAAATACTCATCTGTTGCTGCGAGACTGCTCCGCAAAGTTCTTGACGTATCCCAGAAGGAGTTGTCTTTCTAGGCTCTGCTTCATCTTTGCGGACCAGATGTGAGTGATCCCTGTCGCCCCTTGAGGAACAAGCAGTGCAGGTCGCGCACCCCGCAGGCGCGGCGGATAATCAGGATGAAATGAGTAAACTCGCAATCATATTGGTCGCATCATGGCTGGCAGGCTTCGCAGCTTTCATCGGTGGTGTCTTCGCCCGATTCACAGGCATCGCAGATACGGAAGCGAAGCGGGAAATCACCCACGGCGTGGTGGCCTTTGGTGGAGGAATTCTCATAGCTGCGGTGGCTTTTGCCCTTGCTCCCGTGGGAATTGCCGCCTTGAGCCCTGTCAGCCTCGCAACGACCTTCTGTCTTGGGGGTATTGGGTTCTGCATCCTCGACGCTCACCTGAGCCGACGAGGCGGATCCAAGGCGCAATTCATGGCGATGCTGATGGATTTCCTGCCGGAAGCGATTTCCCTTGGCGCTGTATTTTTATTTGTTTCCGGAACTATCCTTCCCTTAGAAAGCATGCCTGCCATTGTCCGGCAGATCACCCACTTTAACCCTTTTGTCCTTGGTGAAAAGCTAATCCGGGAAATCTTTATCTTTAATGCTTCTTTTTCCATCATCCTTAATGACCTTCTCCTCTTAACTAGTTACGCAGTAATTCTTTTTATCCTTATCTTAATCATCGACAGCCTCGCCAGCAAACATTTTTTAACTAAACTGCTTTACAAGCACCATAAGTATGTCAGAGAGAGAAAAAATAAAAAAATTAAAAAACTACTCCGCTGATTCTAACAAGCATCTTCTTATTACTAGCAATGGCGGGAGGCAGGAAAAATGAAAGCTATAATCATATCCGGAACACCCGGCACAGGTAAAAGCGCCCTAGCTAAACTTCTCTCTCAAAAACTCGACCTAAAAAACCTAAACTTAAAACCCCTTCTCAAAAAAAATTCTGAAGGCTACGATAGAAAAAAGCAATGCCACATTATTAATACAAAAAAATTAAACAAAGAAATAATAAAGATTATCAAACAATCCAAAGAAAACCTTATCCTTTCTTCTCATTTACTTCACCGCTTGCCTAAAAAATATGTTAATCTTTGTATCATCACCAAATGTTCCGACTTAAAAAAACTAAAACAAAGACTTCAGAAAAGAAAATATTCCAAGAAAAAAATTGAAGAAAATTTGCAATGCGAAATCTTTGATATCTGCTTGAATGAAGCCAAAAAGAAAAAACACAATATTTTAGTTGTTGATACTTGTAAAAAAATCGACCAAAAGAAATTAGTAACTAAAATTAAGAAAAAATTAAGTATGTAAGCCCCAAATATTTTATAAACCACCTTCACTTCTAAAACAAAAATGACATTGCCCTTAGCAGAAAAATTGAAATTGAAACGCTTTATCCAGGAATTAAATAGCCATAAGGCTGCTCACACTGAATTTATTTCTGTTTATGTTCCCCAGAATTATGATTTGGTTAAGATAATCCAGCATCTTGCCCAAGAGCAAGGAACTGCCTCCAACATTAAGTCGGCCTCTACCAAAAAAAACGTCCAGGCTGCTTTAGAAAAGATGATCCATCATCTCAGAACTTTCAAAAAAACCCCTCCCCATGGCTTAGCAGTTTTTTCTGGCAATGTCGCTTCCAAAGAAGGCAAACAAGACTTAAGAATCTGGTCCATCGAACCTCCTGCGCCTTTAAATACCCGCATTTATCGCTGTGATAAACACTTTGTTACCGACATTCTCGGAGAAATGATTATTGAAAAGCAAGTCTATGGCTTAGTTGTTTTAGACAGAAGAGACGCTAATCTTGCTTTGTTAAAAGGAAAAACTATTATCCCGCTTAAAAAAACCCATTCTGAAGTCCCGGGAAAATTTAAAGCCGGCGGCCAGAGTGCAGCCCGTTTTGCCAGAATCAGAGAAGGCGCTTACAAAGAACACTTTAAGAAAATAGCGGAATATATGAAAGAACAATTCCTCCCCCTTGGAAATGATCTTAAAGGCATCATCCTTGGTGGTCCAGGAACAACTATCAGCAGTTTCTTGGAAAAAGATTATATTACCGGAGATATCAAGAAAAAAATCATTGGCACCAGAGATCTCTCCTACACCGGAGACTTTGGTTTGCAGGAATTAATTGATAAATCCCAGGACCTACTGGCTAAAGAAGAAATTGCTGAAGAGAAAAAAATCATGCAAAAATTCTTTGATTTACTAGCCAAGACGACCAAAAAAGTTGCCTATGGAACTAAAGAAGTTAAAAAAACCTTTTAAATAGGCGATGTTGAAGTTCTCCTTTTATCTGAAAGTTTCCCTGAGAAAGAAATGATTACTTTTGAAGAACTTGCCCAGAAAACTGGCGCCCAAGTAAAACTGATTTCTACTGAAACCCGGGAAGGCCAGCAGTTAAAAGATTTGGGTAAAATTGCTGCTATTCTAAGGTATGAGTTAGAATAATCAAAATGAACCTCATCCAAGAATCCTTCCAACAACTTTTCCCCGACAAACTTTTCAATTACCAGCCAATTCTCAAATACAATCGTAAACTAGGAGACTTCAATGCCAATATCAAACTCCAAGGCGGCCTTCTCCAAGTTAACATGAACTATAAATGGAAACGAATTGACAATGAGATCAAAATTGGCTTAATCCAAACCCTTCTTCTCAAAATATTTGCTAAAAAATATCGCTATAAAAACAAAACCAATTTCAACATTGACCTTTACAACAACTTTGTCAAAAAAATCCCTCTCCTGACTCCCAAAACTAAAACCCACCCCGTCTTAGAAAACTCTTTCCATCATGTCAACCAAACTCAATTCCATGAGCTCTTAGAAAAACCAAATCTTGTCTGGGGCACCGCTTCTAAAGTTAAACTCGCCTGCTATAACTTTCATAATGACACCATCACTGTCTCCACCATCTTTAAGGATGCTCCCCAAGAAATCTTAGATTACTTAATTTATCATGAACTCCTCCACAAAAAACAAAAATATAAGTATAAAAAT
>SDBV01010571.1_pt1 | contig 12072 bp, 10 predicted proteins | sample 2277081 | NCBI WGS metagenome assembly SDBV01 (sample SAMN10402039, study PRJNA504765) | marine sediment metagenome | isolation source: marine sediment core GS10_PC15, 223 cmbsf | place: Arctic Ocean: Southern Knipovich Ridge | collected 2010 | reverse complement strand
TTTGGCCCAGAGCGGCGTTTTCGCTCTTTTGAAATCCTCGACATAGCCCGCTATGCCTGCGGTTTCAAAATTGCTCAAGCCTTGCTCTGAACCAAAATCTACCATTTGTGGACGGACACTAGAGATCATTTCACCCATTTTTGTGAATCTGCAGTGCGACCGACAAAATACGTTTAAAACAATATTTTTGTGGCGTCATACCATCGTTTTAAAGGTCTTGATTCGATATTATCCAGCCGGCGGCATCATATAGATCCGAAGCCACATAGTTTGGAAAAATTTGTCTTTTCATCAGTGCTTTTTCTGCTTTGACGCCGTTTCCGGTACGGACAAGAACGGTACATCCACAACCGGCATTTTTTGCACATTCAATATCTCTTTCGCTATCTCCCACCATGCAAGCGGCTGCCAAGTGAATCCGGTGAGTAATTTGTGCACGATGGATCATGCCCGGTTTCGGTTTTCGGCAGCTGCAGTCCTGTTCCGGAAGATGCGGACAGAAAAAAATATCGGTGATGATGCCCCCTTCACCGCGGATGGCTTCGCGCATCTGCTCGTGCATGGCTTTAAGCTGGTCTTGAGTCAGCATTTTACGACCGACAGCGGATTGATTGGTGATAATGATGATGGGAAAACCGTTTTTAGTTAGAAGTTCAATCGCTTTTAAACTACGCGGAAGAAAAAAGAATTCATCCCAGGATTTGATGTAGCCGGCTGGGTCTTGATTAATCACACCATCACGATCCAGGAATACCGTTGTCTGATCAGAGATTTTCATCCGTCCTCTTATTCTGCCACCGCAAATGCGTCTTTGAAGCCGTGGCGGATCATGATATCTTCATATTCCCCGGCTTTTTGAAGGGTGTAGCTTCGGCCGACCCTTACCCGATAGATGGTTTGGTTTCCATCGAACGTTGATTTGATGTGGACGTTTTTATATTTTTGGGCCAGTTTGTCCTTAAACTGTTCTGCATTTGTCCGTTTCGTAAATGCACCCACCTGAATCGTGAACACCCCTGTTTCATAATTAATCGGTGTGTCTGCAGAAGAGATTTTGGAAGTTTTGCCTTTTTGCTTTCCCGCCCCTATCGCTGTAATTTTGACCGGTGCCGTTCCAGCGCTGTGTAGACCAATGTCCTTGGCTGCCTTTAAGGACAGATCAATAATCCGGCCTCGAACAAAGGGGCCACGATCATTGATTTTGATTACCACAGTTTGGTTGTTGTCAAGATTGCGAACCCGTACATAAGTGCCCAGGGGAAGTGTTTTGTGGGCGCCGGTCATGGCATACATGTTGTATATTTCACCACTGGAAGTCTTTCTGCCATGAAAGGGTTTGCCGTACCATGAAGCCACACCCCGCTGTTGAAACCCTTGTGAGTTCGGAATGGGTTGATACCACTTTCCAAAGACCCGATAAGGCTTCGGGTGGCCCGGCGGTGGTTGCGGGGGAGAGGGGGCGAATGGGGAACAGCCCAGTAAAAAAATGACCGATAACGTACAGACCCCGTATAAAAAAGCAGATCGAATACGGATGCGGTTTTGTGACGTCCGATTCATGAATTACGACTGGATCGCTGCCGACAAAACATCGAACATCTTATCTACGAAGATATAGTGGATTTCCCGTTTAACTTTTTTGGGGATTTCTTCAATATCTTTTTTGTTTGCTTTGGGTAAGATTAGCGTTTTAATTCCGGCGCGATGAGCAGCAAGTACTTTTTCCTTGACACCGCCAACCGGCAGCACCTGACCCCTTAAAGTGATTTCGCCGGTCATGGCAAGGTCGTTTTTAATGGCTTTGTCGGTTATCAGCGATGTTAGCGCGGTGAGCAGGGTCACGCCGGCAGAGGGGCCGTCTTTTGGAATGGCTCCGGCAGGGACATGAATATGGATATCGTGATTTTGAAAAAAATTTTCATCGATACCCAACGAAACCGCGTTTGATCGAATGAAACTAAGGGCGGCGGTGGCCGATTCCTTCATGACGTCACCCAGTTGTCCGGTCAACATGAGTCCTTTGTTTCCTTTCATGGCGGTTGCCTCGATAAACAAAATTTCCCCACCAAATTGGGTCCAGGCAAGCCCCATGGCGACACCCGGGGTCGACGTCCGTGTTCTTTCTTCGTGGGTCACCCTTAAGGGGCCTATATATTTATGAATATCCCTGACGAAAATGGATGTGGTTTCTATTTCACCTTCAGCAACTTTACTGGCCACCCCCCGACAAATATTGGCGATTTCGCGCTCGATATTTCTCAATCCGGCTTCACGGGTATATCCGTTGATGATTCGCTTTATGGCGCCTTTTGAAAAAGAGAGCTGATTCGCCTTTAAGCCATGCGCTTCCAGCTGGCGCGGAATCAAATAGCGTTTGGCGATTTTGATTTTTTCATCTTCAGTATACCCGATCAATTGGAGCACTTCCATTCGGTCCAAAAGCGGTGGTGGAATGGTATCTAAAATATTGGCGGTGGTGATGAACATCACTTTTGAGAGATCGAAGGGGACATCTAAATAATGATCGGAAAATGAGAAATTTTGCTCCGGGTCCAGCACTTCAAGCAGGGCAGATGAAGGATCGCCCCGAAAATCCCGACCCAATTTATCGATTTCATCCAACATGAAGACAGGGTTGTTGGACTCGCACCGCCGAATTCCCTGGATAATCCGACCGGGTAATGCACCCACATATGTGCGACGGTGGCCCCGAATTTCAGCTTCGTCGCGTACGCCTCCCAATGAAACTCTGAAAAATTTCCGTCCAAGAGCTCGGGCAATGGATCGTCCAAGAGAAGTTTTTCCGGTTCCGGGAGGTCCGGCAAAACATAAGATGGGGCCTTTTGAATCCGGTTTCAGCTTCCGGACGGCCAGGTATTCAATGATTCTTTTTTTGGCTTTTTCAAGGCCGAAGTGGTCCTCATCCAATATTTTTCGGGCTTTTTTTATGTTGAGGTTGTCCGGCGTGCTTTCGTCCCACGGCAAGATGGTCAGCCAATCCAGATAGTTGGATGTTACGGTATATTCAGAAGAAGAGGGGTGCATGCGCGAGAGTCGGTTCAACTCGCGTTCCGCTTCGTTTTTGGCTTCATGGGGAAGATTTTTTTTCTTGAGTTTATCTCTGTATTCGTCAACTTCGACAGATGAATCGTCCGTTTCACCCAATTCTTCTTTTATGGCTTTGAGCTGCTGTCTTAAATAAAATTCCTTCTGCTGCTTATCCATGTCACCCTTAACCTGGGACTGAATTTTATTTCCCAGTTCAAGGATTTCGATTTGGTGGCTCGAGAGGCGGGATACCGCTTTGAGGCGCTTTTTGATGTCGATGGTTTCGAGAATGTTCTGCTTTTCAGTCAGGGTTGAATTGATCGTGGAGGTTACCATATCCGCGAGAATCCCGGGCTCCTGGATCGATTTTGCCATCTGACCCAATTCTTGGGGAAGGCCGGGAGAGAGATCGACAATGCGTAGAAATTGCCCGATGGTATTGGACATCAGCGCCTCGGTCTCTTTATCCTTTTTTTCGATTTCTTGGATATGTTCAATTCGGGCCTGAATGTAGGGTTTTTCGTTGATAAACTTTTTAACGCGGAATCGTTTTAATCCCTGGACCAGCAGCTGGGCTTTATTTTCTTCGGTTTTGGCCATTTTGAGTATCAGGGCGCTGGTGCCGATGCGGTACAAATCTTTTCCAGAATATTTTGCTTTCATACCGGGTTCTTTAGATAATAGAAGCCCTACAATTCGATCTTTTGACATGGCTTCGTCAATTAATTGGATTGATTCGCCTTGGAGGACGACGAGGGGAAGAACCATTTTCGGAAAAAGTGCGGCATCAAATAAAGGCAGAATCGATAAAAATTCTGGAATGTTCTCAGAACTCACATCTATCTCTGGCTGTTTTTCGCTCATGGACACCTCCAATCAATTTGAATGGAAAAGAAAGGGCATCTGTGAACCGATTATCCATCAGTGATCGGTATTTTATGAATCACATCAACAGGAATTTTATCAAGATGGATGTGTAAAAGGCCGTTTAAAAAGGAAGCGATGACCGTTTCAGTATCAATGGCTGTCGGCAGATATAAAATTCGTTCAAATTTTCCGTATTGGATTTCGGCCAGACGGTAGGTTGAATTGGTCAAATGATGGACGGGGCGGCGAGTTCCATGGATTCTGACCGCCTTTCTGTTTATTTCAACTTCCAGGTTTTCTTTTGACACACCGGCGATTTCAGCAAGGATAATAATTTCATCCACGGTCTCATAAATATCCATCTGCGGGCTCCATGTTCGTTCAGACGAAGTAAACATGGGGCTCACCGGCCGGGGCCGAAAAATGTCTTCTATAGCCTTTTCAAAAGTTGAGCTGAATCGTTCAAGATCGTTACCAAACCGAATCTTAATATAATCCATTTTCATCTCCTCAAGAAGGTCAACCGATCTTTTTGCAGATAAACAGTATTTCAAAGAATATAATAGCATCGCAGCCGGTATTTGTAAACAAAAGATATGTTCTCTCAAACGGCTTTATCAGCTATTAAAATTGACTTTCTTTTGGGAAAATATCTGTTTAAAATCACAAATTATTGGGAGAATCAGGGAGCTTTTAAAACAGAATCGCACCGTGTATAATCATTACTAAAAAAACGCTGAATTGGACCATAAGGGTTCGTAATGAATGAACCAAAAAATTATGAAAACAAAAACATAAAATTGCCGAATTGCACTGACTTGACAAGGGGTGTGCGGTGGTTACTTTTTTTGAAAAGAAAAACGCTGGAGGTATTGATATGACTATCGTCAAAAATGAACCATTTGGAAGAATTTCGACACTGCAAGATCGAATCAACCGTTTATTTCAAGATTCAATGCTCCAATCGGAACCTCTTGAAGGAGAACTCACTGCATGTTCATGGCAACCGGCTGTGGATGTTTACAACACCGAGGCAGGGATTACGATCAAAGCTGAAATACCAGGCGTTAAAAAAGAAGATGTTTCCGTGGAATTAAGAGACAATGTGCTGACTCTCAAAGGGTTTCGAGCTGATGATGAAGATATTGAGGAGGATGAATATTATCGCCGGGAAAGACGTTTCGGCCTGTTTCATCGATCTTTTACGCTGGAGTCAGCCATCAACCCGGATAGTATCAAGGCCAGATTTGAGAATGGCGTTTTGGAAGTCAAAGTTCCGAAACCTGAAAAAGTAAAACCTGAAAGCATCACCGTGAACATCGAATAGAATATCACTTTATCAACCTGAACATTCTTGTGAGAAATGCAAAATAAACCCTTCCCGACATCGGCGGGGGCTTTTTTGTGAAATGGGCAGGTAGCACGTTCCAATACAAACCTTAAAAAATTGCCTTTTTTCAATAATTGCCTTTTGGAATGAATATGGCGCATTCGGTTCTATCCCCTTCAAAATTTTTGCTGAGTTTCCAGTACTTTTTATATTTTGGCGTGATGGGGATGGTACTGCCCTATTTCAACCTCTACTTCTTTCATATCGGACTTAGTGGTTTTCAAATCGGTGTCATATCAGCGGTCCGCTCATCGATACTGGTCCTGTTTTCTATTATGTGGAGTTTGTTGGCGGATCGGTTTCAGATCAGGGGCCATATATTTTTATATGGTCTTCTTTTGAGTACTGGAATTTGGTCTTTTTATCTGTTTACAATCAATTTTTGGCTCATTTTGATCATCACGATTGCTTATGGAGTTTTCTACTCTCCAATCATCTCCTTCCTTGAGGCATTTACCATGGATGCCATAGGGGAAGATAAAGTGAATTACGGTAAAATACGGGTATGGGGTTCAATCTCATTTATTTTGGTGGTGTCTCTGATCGGCAAAGTCATAAATGATTATTCGATTAAAATCATTCTGATCTTGGTCCTTATTCTGTCCGGATTTCAGGTAATCGTTTCTTTTGGGATTCGCCGTTTCTCCAATCAGCGCAAAATTGCTCCTTCTTTTCAAGCTGCCGGATTTATGAAAATGCCGATTCTTATTTTCCTTATTTGCGCATTTTTAATGCTGGCAAGCCATGGGGCATATTATGGTTTTTTTTCGATCCACCTGGAAAATTTGGGGTTTAATAGAACATTTATCGGTCTGATGTGGGCTGTCTCAGCTGCAGCTGAAATTATCGTGATGGTAAAGTCAAAGGCGATTCTGAGGCGGTTTCCTATCCATCAGGTTTTGGTATTTTCTTTCATGGCAGCCGCCTTAAGATGGTTTACCCTCTTTTTTGTCGGATCTTCATTCTGGATCGTTTTATCTCAAATGCTCCACGCTTTCACTTACGGGGCCTTCCACGTATCGAGCATTCTTTACGTTGATTCCCTCACACCTGAAACAAACAAAACCCTTGGACAGGCCGCCAACAACGCAGTTACCTATGGGCTCGGATTGATGAGTGGTTTTTTAATCAGTGGCGCACTTTATGAACGTCTGGGAACAAATGGATTATTTTTAGTCAGCGGGGTGATTGCTCTGTCCGGGGGAAGTCTTTTTTTTGGATTTCATGAGTTGTGTGGAAGGAATACAATCCGGAAACAGCCCTTCTGAAACAATCCCATCTGTTTTAACCCTTGACGAAACAGGCTTTTTATACTAAATTAATCCATGGTTGTTTATTGTTCTGCTAACCCCGAAAGGAAAGGAGAAACAAATGAGCGATAGCGTATACAAGGTAATCGAACTGGTGGGATCGAGTAGCGTTTCTTGGGAAGACGCTGCAAATAACGCCATTAAGAGAGCCGGAAAAAGCCTCAGGGATTTACGGGTTGCCGAAGTCATTAAACTCGACATGAAGGTGGAAAACGGAAAAGTGGCCGCCTTTCGGGCCAAAGTATCGCTTTCATTCAAATACGAAGGCGAATAGTATTTTCCTCAACCCACTGCTACTTACAAGCCGGACCAAAGGCCACCCCATCTATTATGGGGCTCCCACTGAATGACTGATTAAAAAGACATTCCTATAAAAGGCTCTCTAAAATAGACACCAGAGGGCCTTCTCTTTTACTTCTCTTGAATTTCCAAGCATCCTGCACGCCATCGTTGATCTGTTTTAAATCCGTATGCTTTGGATTAGTTCTTAGAAAGTTGCTGCATCACTTCTAACTGAATGCTAAGGGTTTTTGTTTTGACAAACCAAAGGATATTTTTTACCATACCCATATCAAAATATTTTCATTAAATCATGATTCAAAATGAATAAGAGGAAGAGATAATGGAAACTAAAACTCCCCGATCTGTTTTTTGGATAGTGTTTCTGTGTGTGTTTCTCTTTTTAGGAAGTACTGCAATCGGTAAGGCAGCCCAACCTGCCGTGGTGAATCCGGATATCGTTATTAAGATCAGTCATCTGAATAAAACTTTAAATGTTATCGGTGGAATCCTAGACGCCATTTCCGGCGATCGCGGTATCTCTCCCACCGACATGTTGGAAAAAATGCTCCATGGGCTCGAGTGGATTGACTTTTCCCGCTTGATTGTAGTGGGTATCGAATTGAAAGATCCCAAGCCGAATGGGGTTGCTTTTATCCCTTTTAAAACACCGAGTGAGAATTTTAAAAATACCTGGGGGGCAACTGCGGGTTTGGATTACTATCTTGTTCCGTTCCCCATAGGAGAAAATGTCAATCCGGAACTGCTCGCGTCGGCCTTGGAAAAGGCCTCCGAATCCGAATCCAATGCGTCACTGTCTGTTGAGGTGGCTGTTGCCGGCCTGTTGGAAAAGGCCGAGGGTTCGATAAGCCGGCTTTTAACCCAAGTCGAGAATTTACCTCTGAAAGCGGGGGATGCAAATATTCCCATATCCTCGCAAGATTTGGGGGATATGTTGACAAAGAGTCTACAAACTGCAGAACAACTCGAATCCGTCAGCATGCGCTTAAATTTGGATAATGTCAGATTCACTTCTGAGATAGAGGCCAAGGCCCTCGATGGGAGTGAATTGGCCGCTTTGTTTACCAAAGAAACCGCACCGGCTTTTTTAAATGCCTATCAAGGAAGCCATCAGATTAATTTCAGGACCAGAAGCTATGATTCGGAGCGGTTTTTGGAACTGATCGACAATATCTTTGGAAAATATTATAAAACCGTGGGCATTGATTTGAGCCGGCTGACTCAAATCAGAGAGAGTTTCACGGGTGAAGTGGCCGGCGGCATCTCATTTAGTGATGCGGGCATGGATATGGAAATTATCAATGTGTTGAGACCCGCCGGGGCAAAGACCGATTTTATCGAGACCGTTTATTTTCCCTGGCTCATGGGTTTTGGACAGAAAATAACAGATATGCTGGAAAAGCAGGCCGGTGATAAAATGGATCCGGTTTTTGTTCAAACACCGGGCAGCCGGGTGGCTGGTTATCAGGTGCTGGGAATGAAAGCACAGTTCCCCTTACCGCAGCAGGTCGGAGAAGGGCAGGTGCCCATGAACCTGGCGGCATTGACACAGTACGAGGTGCGTATGGCCACCGTCGACAATTTCGTGCTGACTACCAGCAACGACAAACAAATGGCAGAGCTGATCAGTAAAGTAAAAATGCTGAAAAAAAGTCAGGCAAAAGGACCGTTGATGGTCCTGGACTATGATCTGGCGGCCTACATCAACCTGTTTAGTGAGATGCTTCCCGGCCTTTTGGACCCGACGCCGATGCCTCAACTGGATCGGGTGGTCATGACAATAGATGCCTCAGATGGGCGGATTATAGCCAAATCCAGCATGAAAATGAATGACATCCGAACCCTAATTGCATATTTTAAGGGAATTTCCATCGCAGAGCGTGAAACAAAAGTTTTAAAAAAATCAACCCAAAGGCCAAAAGAACCTGAAAGTGCCGCTAAACAGCCTGAAATTTCCCAAAAGAAAAAGGTAAAAACACCGGAACAAATCAGAGCCTCCTGGCTGGAGAAAGGAACCCTCGCTTCCGCCTATGGTGATGAAAAAACAGCGATTGCCCAATTTCAAAAGGCAATTGAAATGGATCCTGAAAAAGGGGATGCTTATTTTTATCAAGGAATATCATATGGAGAGATCGGCGAGTACCCAAAAGCGATATCGGCTCTCAGCCGGGCAGTTATCCTGGCTCCTGAAAAAGGAGCGTACCATTACGGCAGAGGGCGGGTATATCTGATATCCGGGGAGTTGGAAAAAGCCATGATCGATTTCAAGCGCGCCGCCGCACTGGGGAATCCGGATGCGCGGCGGTATTTGGCTGCCAAGGAGCATCAATAGAAAAGACTCCATTTTTTACCGACTGATTTGAATGATCTAAAACAAATGAGTATCTGCTATGTTTGAGAATCTTGATGCGACATTGCTGGCTCGTTTTCAGTTCGCCTTTACAATCTCGTACCATATTCTTTTTCCAACTTTTACGATCGGCCTGGCAAGCTGGCTGGCGGTTTTGGAATGGCGTTTTCTGAGAACAAATCAAACCGTCTATTCGGAAATATATCGAATGTGGGTTAAAATTTTTGCTCTTACTTTCGGTATGGGTGTTGTTTCCGGTGTTGTCATGGCATTTCAGTTCGGTACCAACTGGTCGGTATTCTCTGATAAAGCGGGGAACATTTTGGGACCCCTGTTGGGTTATGAAGTTCTGACCGCTTTTTTTCTGGAAGCATCCTTTTTGGGCATCATGCTATTTGGTTGGAATCGTGTCAGCCCGAAAATGCATTTTGCATCAACCCTCATTGTTGCTTTGGGGACGTTGCTTTCCGCCTTTTGGATTTTGTCTGCCAACAGTTGGATGCAGACACCGCAAGGATTTCGGGTTGGAGAAAATGGCTTGCTGTTCCCAACCGATTGGCTGAAAGTCATTTTCAATCCATCTTTTCCATATCGATTAATTCACATGGTTACCGCCACCTATCTGACGACGGCGTTTGTTGTCGGCGGCGTTGGATCTTTTTATTTGTGGCGGCAGCGGCATGTCAAACACGCCAGAGTGATGGTGGGGATGGCGATGATTATAGCGATATTTGTCACTCCATTTCAGCTGCTTTTCGGCGACATGCACGGACTCAATACCTTCAAATACCAACCGGTTAAGGTCGCGGCGATGGAAGGCCTTTGGGAAACCCGGAAAGGGGCGCCGTTGATACTGTTTGGATGGCCGGATGAGGAAGCTGAAACTACAAGATTTTCCATTGAAATTCCAAAACTGACGAGCTTTATCCTTACCCGCCAATTTGACGGAGAGGTGAAGGGCCTGAAAGCGTGGGCCAAAGAGGATCGGCCTCCTGTAGCATGGGTATTTTGGTCTTTTCGTATAATGGTGGGCATTGGTTTGATGATGACCCTCACCGGAGTGAGTGCACTGGTCCTCTTTTTTAAGAAACGATTATTTGACAGCCGATGGTTCCAAATCTGGTGCATGGCCATGATTCCCTCCGGCTTTATCGCTGTGCTTCTTGGATGGTTCGTAACGGAAATTGGTCGGCAGCCGTACATCATTTTTGGTGTTATGAGAACTGCAGAGGCCATTTCTCCGGTAGGTATAGAGCCCGTTGTCATCTCTCTGGCCGCCTTTTTGATCACTTACGGGCTGGTTTTTGGTGCTGGAACTTATTATATCCTAAGGTTGATCCGCAAAGGTCCGGATATAGAGGAAGAGACATATGGCGCCCACGGTATCAAGCGCCCTCCCTTGATGACGGGGCTGGTTTCTGAAAAAGGAGACCCGAATGTTTAACCTCGAAGCGTTTATCGATTTGCCGCTTGTCTGGTACGGCTTGATCATCACCGCGATCATACTCTACGTCGTCCTTGATGGATTCGATCTGGGAGTAGGCATTCTATTCCCTTTCGCCCCTTCGGATCAATGTCGGGACCGCATGATGAATTCCATTGCACCTTTCTGGGATGGCAATGAGACATGGCTGGTTTTGGGTGGCGGAGGTCTGTTCGCTGCGTTTCCAGTGGCTTACGCCATTCTGATGCCGGCGCTTTACTTACCGGTGATCGGCATGCTGTTGGGCCTGATTTTTCGAGGGGTGGCGTTTGAATTTCGCTTTAAAGCAACCGGAAAATCGCGCCGGCTTTGGGATTACTCGTTTCACTTTGGATCGTTGCTGGCAGCATTCATGCAGGGCATGATCATCGGTGCATTCGTTCAAGGGATTTCGGTGGAGGGCCGATCGTTTTCCGGGTATACTTTCGACTGGATAAATGCCTACAGTGTGATGACCGGTATCGCACTGGTATTTGGCTATGCCTTGCTGGGAGCTACCTGGCTGGTGATGAAAACAGAAGATGTTACCCAACAGTGGGCTCGAAAAAGCGCTTCCTATGTCCTAGGGTATGTGGGCTTATTTCTGATGGTTGTCAGTATTAGCATGCCGGTGATGAATTCATCGGTGCGTGGGTTTTGGTTCAGTCTTCCCAATTTTTTTTACCTGTTACCTTTTCCGATTTTGACAGTTTTGTTTTTTATCATGATCTGGCGTGATCTGCATCAGGGCAGGGAGCATCGTCCCTTTTTCTTTAGCATAGGCATTTTTTTAATGGGATATTTTGGATTGGGGATCAGCTTGTGGCCATGGCTGGTACCGTTTGCCTTCACCTTCAGAGATGCCGCAGCAGCCCCTCAGTCTCAATCGTTTCTTCTGGTCGGCACTGCAATTATGCTGCCGGTCGTGCTCACCTACACCGGGTACTGTTACTTTGTATTCAGGGGGAAAGCATCCCATGAGAACATGTACTAAAAAGCATCGACAATGGTGGTGGTTTGGACTTTTGTGGTGCATTGGATTGTTCGGTGTATTGGCACTTTCCTATCTGTCTCGTTGGATTATATCTATTTAAGCCGTTTCCCCGGCACCTTCCAATCCCAAAATCATAACTGGATAAAATAGCGCATTTCCGAATTGAATATATAATGTGAAAATGTTAAACGCTTCGTTGAAGACGATAGCGTGCGTGTGGACGGACACTAAATAGTGCCCATCCACAAACGGCATCTTTTGGCCCGGAGCGGCGTTTTCGCTCTTTTGAAATCCTCGACATAGCCCGCTATGCCTGCGGTTTCAAAATTGCTCAAGCCTTGCTCTGAACCA
>SDBV01010569.1_pt1 | contig 12073 bp, 11 predicted proteins | sample 2277081 | NCBI WGS metagenome assembly SDBV01 (sample SAMN10402039, study PRJNA504765) | marine sediment metagenome | isolation source: marine sediment core GS10_PC15, 223 cmbsf | place: Arctic Ocean: Southern Knipovich Ridge | collected 2010 | reverse complement strand
CACCTATATAATGAATATCCCTGAATATCCCAACATGCGAAAGCTCAAGCTGGCCCGCTCCGAAAATCGTTACCTGCGGCATTGTCTGACTCAGCCTCTCCCCCGCATCGTTTGCCAGTTTACCCAAATCATACTCGATCTTAGCATCGCCATACTCAAGCGTAAGTTTGTGATCGATATTGATGAACCTAAACTTCGCGACCTGCCCAACCTCCGGCAGCACTGCGTCCTCTCGAATAAGTTCGGTCACCATTCCATCTTCATCGATACTTTCAATTACCATCTGCCCGGCAAGGTCAACCCGACCTCGATACTTCGTCCGGTACTTGCTCAGCCCCGCTCCTATCATACCCCTATCCTTACGCTCGGCAAAGAACCGCACCATCAGATCGCTGCACAACGGCATCGCCCTGTAAGACGCACTAACGTCATAGGCATACGTAGCCTTAAAGTCATTACCCACACGCGGATCGTAATAGATCATATTGATCTCATCGGCTCCACTGTCAAGCTTAAACAGAGTTGGATCCGTCGCATTGACATCCCAATTCGATCCCTTGATGTTCCCAAAAGGCTGCCGCCATGCATGCCCGTTAAACTGCGACACATCCGGATTAGCCGGCTGATAATCGTTGTCATAAACGCACATCCAAAGCTCTTCCTGAACCTTCGCCGGTTTCCGCGCGATCTCACCGTCAATATAAATATCGCCGTCAATAATCTCTACCGTCTCGCCCGGTTTGCCAACCAGACGCTTGATATAGTTTATCCGCGGCTCAGTCGGATTTTTGAAAACGATCACATCCCACCGCTCAGGTTCGGTAAACTGGTATATGCACTTAGCTACAAATATCCGGTCACCTTTAACAACCGGAAACTTCTGACCCGTTTGCAGATAGAACCCGCAGCTCGGACATCGTGGCTGTGATGAAAAGGCTTTCACTGAAGGGCCATCCCCCTGTGACCACTTCAGTGGGACATTAAAACCTGGCGTACTATTGCTGCGCAAGCCATACGCCTGCGGGGAAAAACCGTAATCATATCGGTATCCGCACTCAGGGCAGCGAAGACGGAAGTGGGCACCCCTCAAAGTATCGGCCATACTCCCAGTCGGGATCGTATACGCCTGCATTTCAAAGACGATAAAGACCAATGTTACGGCAAATGCTGTTATGAGCCACTCGGCTGTCTTGAAAAATGACTCCGCCTTATCGACTTTTTTCTTATGTTCCTTTTTTCGTTCGCCCGCCAAATCCAAACCCTTTACTTTACAATGCTCAGCAATAATTCTATTTTCGCATGATTATCGCCTCTAACTCCTTTCCAGTCAAGCCGATATTCCTTATTTTAGCCTCTGGCCCAATAAAGACCTCCTGGGGGTGTTCTTAAAAATAAACTTGGCAATCTTACAAGCGGCGTGGCTCTTCGGATGACATTTATGGGTATGTTGGTTTTATTTACGAAATCAGTTGACTTTTCTGCTGAGACAGGTTAGTTTGCTATAAAAGTCAGCTTTAGCCGTAAATTCTTAGTGAGTGATAAAAAAGGTAAGATAAATGCCGAGATTTCCCAAAAACCAAGCTGATATTGTCGCATTGGCCGAGCTGCTCAGGACCGGGATCAAAGACAATCCCACCATTTTCCCTGCTCCACCCGTGTCCTGGTTTATGATAATGATAAAAAAAATTCAATTTGTAGGTCTCCGGGGCATCGCTTTATCCGCCCGCGCTGCCGCCGAACAGGCGAGCACCGATAAGATAGAGGCCCTCCATGAACTTATCGAGGCCATGAAGAGCGATTTGCGCTATGCCGAAAATACGGTCGATTTCGACGATGACAAACTCAAGCTCATCGGCTGGGCGGGCAAAAAGGCCCCGACCGCGTTACCACCGCCCGGACAGAGCAGACTCTTGGAAGCGCCGAAGCAGGGGGCGGGCTGGGTGTTCTTAGATTGGAAAGCGCCAGCCGATGGCGGTAAACCCGCTGCATATAAGGTCCAGCGCCGAAACAGACCCGATGGCGCGTGGGAAGATGTAGCAACGGCGATACTCTCTGAAATTACTTTAGTTGACCAGCCGGAAAAAACAGAAATCGAATATCGAGTTATCGCGATAAATAAATCCGGCGAAGGTTCGGCGAGTAATACAGTTATGGTGGTGTTGTAAAATGGCAAAAAAGACATTAAATAAGAATCTCCACAAAGCAAAGAATGCTAAAAAGGATGAGTTCTATACTCAACTTACTGATATTGAAAAGGAGATGAAGCATTACAGACGCCATTTTAAGGGCAAAGTGGTTCTTTGCAACTGTGATGACCCAAGGGTCAGCAACTTTTTCCACTATTTTGCACACAATTTCGAGAAACTCAAACTTAAGAAACTGATTACCACCTGCTATAAAAATCAGGACATGAATTCATTCAGCAAAAACAAATCAAAAAAAGCCATCTATTTAGAATACGAGGGCGATAAAAATAACAACAAAGTCCCCGACCCCAAAGAAATCGGAATTAAACGCTTCAAAGGAGACGGCGATTTTCGCAGCGAAGAATGCATTGAACTCTTAAAACAAGCTGACATCGTCGTTACTAATCCGCCTTTTTCTTTATTCAGAGAATATGTAGCTCAACTTATTGAATATGATAAGAAGTTCATAATACTTGGAGATCAGAACGCCATAACTTATAAGGAAATCTTTCCTCTCGTTAAAGATAATAAGATATGGCTGGGCGTAGATAACGGCGGGACAAAATGGTTCGCTGTTCAAGACCATTATGATATCGCAACAGAATCAAGAAAAAAAATAGTTGATGGCCAAAAGTATTTTAGTATGGGTCGAATAAATTGGTATACGAATCTAGACCATAATAAACGCCATGAGGATTTTATTCTTTATAAACAGTACAACCCAGATGAATATCCAACCTACGATAACTATGACGCCATCAATGTCAATAAGGTCAAGGACATTCCCGCCAACTATGACGGGGTGATGGGGGTGCCAATAACATTTATAGGCAAATATAGCCCAGAACAATTTGAGATTGTTGGTGCAACAGAAAGCGAAGGAAAAGGTTTTTCTGAAGGATTGTGGGATGAAATGAGTAATGTTGCACAACCTTTAGTAGATAACAAGCGAATTTACAAACGGATATTTATAAAAAATAAAAGGCTTTAGCTATGAAAATAGAACTTAAAGAAATTACAGTCCGCCAATTGACAGATGGCTATGAAGATAACGCTGAAGATGGTGTAGTTGGCTTTGGCGGTAAGCTTGATATTCGGCCACCCTATCAGCGTGAATTCATCTACAAGGATAAACAAAGAGACGCTGTTATCCATACCCTGACAAAGGAGTTTCCGCTTAATGTAATGTATTGGGCGGTCCGAAATGATAAGACTTTTGAAATTATAGACGGCCAGCAGCGAACCATCTCCGTTTGTCAATATGTCAATGGCGATTTTGCCTATGAAATGAGATACTTTCATAACCTACAGGATGACGAGCAGGAGCAAATACTGAACTATAAACTGATGGTCTATTTTTGCAGCGGCACCGATAGCGAAAGGCTGGACTGGTTTAGAACCATCAACATCTACGGAGAAAAAGTGAACGACCAAGAAATCCGCAATGCCGTATATGCAGGTTCGTGGGTGTCAGATGCAAAACGGTATTTCAGCAAAAATGGCTGTGCCGCTTATGGAATCGGAAGCGATTATCTCAATGGTTCACCCATTCGTCAGGAATATTTGGAAACCGCTATTAAATGGATCTCTGAGGGAAATATAAAAAGCTATATGGCTCAGCATCAGCACGATCAAAACGCCAACGCTTTGTGGAGATATTTTCAAGATGTAATTACTTGGGTTGAAGGTACTTTCACAACAAAGCGAAAGAAAATTATGAAAGGCGTGGATTGGGGATCGCTCTACAACACCTACAAAGACAAAAAACATGATACGGGGGAAATTGAAGAAGAGACAGCGAGACTAATTCTTGACGATGATGTAAAGAAAAGCGGTATTTACCCTTATATTCTAACCCGTGATGAAAAATATCTTTCAATTCGCGGGTTCACTGATGCAATGAAACAAAAAGTCTATGAAAAGCAAAAAGGCAAGTGCCCGGTTTGCAAAAAGCATTTTGAAATTGAAGAAATGGAAGCCGACCACATCACACCTTGGCACGATGGCGGAAAAACAACGGAAGATAATTGTCAGATGTTATGCAAAGAGTGTAACAGAAGAAAATCGGGAAGATGAAAAGACAGCTATTAGCTGGCCAAAGAAGCAAACAAAAGACAACTGATAAACTTTAAACACCCCGCAACGTAGCGGGGAGAAAATAATGGAATAACTTTTTTTGAAAGGAAAAATGATGAAGTATGTAGGCTTGACAGATAAACCCGATAGAAGAAAACAAGAACATGGAAACCCTTCTGATTGGTGGCAACGCTCATTCTCAACAGAAAACGAGGCCCGTCAATGGGAAAAGGACATGCTCGCCAAACCCGGGTACACTGGTGGCACAGGCGGTGATGGTTGGCATTACGGTTACACCTACACTATCACATCGTCTACGCGAGAATGACGTGTGACCCGTCGTAGATGAAGGGTTATCTATCGTAGATAACGGGTGACCTGCGACAAAGTAAGCGTGATATGTGACAAAGTGAGCTTGTTTTGTGATAAAGTAAGCGTGATATGAGACAAAGCAGGCTTACTCCGTGGCAAAGTAAGCGTGACCTGTGACAAAGTAAGCGTGACCCGTGGCAAAGTAAGCGTGACCCGTGGCAGAGTAAGCGTGACCTGTGGCAAAGTAAACGGGCAAAAAGGCGCGTAAGTCGTTTGTTTTAAGGGAGTTACACTCTTTAGAGTGATAAAATCTTAAAAAGGAGCAAGGAAATGGCAAAAAAGAAAAAGAAAAACGAAAAACTTTCAATATACTTGTTAAGCCCTCTTGGCAATCGGAGGCATCCTTGAAGAAAATCGATTTACATATTCATACAGTTCCAACTGACTGGGATAGTTATTTTAACTTTGATCTAACAAATTTAAAAGAATACGTCTCCAAAGCAAAGCTCGATGCTATTGCGATAACAAATCATAATATGTTTGAGGGCACTCAGTTTAGGACGATCAAAGAAACTTTAGGAGTGGTTGTTTTCCCGGGAATAGAGGTTAGCCTAGACTGTGGCCATATATTGATAATCAGCGATACAACTGATTTGGAAGACTTCGAAGATAAAGCTAATTTGGTTGCCAATAGCTTCACCCAAACTGAAGACCGCATTACTGTCGATGAGCTTGAAAAAATATTTGGCGATCTAAATGGTTATTTGGTGATACCGCATTACCAAAAGGGGCCGGCAATCGAAGGGGAAGCTTTAAAGAGAATTGTTAGTTACGTATCGGCCGGAGAGGTGAATAGCGCCAAGACATTCATCCGCACCAGTAAAAATAAGACCATGCTTACCCCTGTCCTGTTTAGCGATGTGAGAATTTCTGACGAGTTGGACAGTCTTCCCACAAGACAGACATTTATAGACTGCGGTGAGTTGACTTTAAACTCCATTAAAGCATGCCTGCAATATAAGGAGAAAGTTGTTCTTTCCGAGACCGAGGGGAATAGCCTGTTCCAGATTTTTGATGACGGACAGATGTTGTCGACGGGATTAAATGTCCTTCTTGGCGAAAGATCGTCCGGGAAATCCTGGACATTGGATAAGATTGCTAGATTAAACAAGAACGTTCAGTATATCGAACAGTTTTCATTGGTGCAGAAAGACGAAACTATAGACAAACGCGAATTTAATAAACATCTAAAAAGAAATCAGAGCCAGATCCTCGAAGAATATTTGTCTGAATTTAAGACAGTTTTGAATGATGTTATGACTAATGTTGATTTGCAGAGGGATGAGCGAGAAGTTGATAGTTATATTAGCACTCTTTTGAAATCCGCGGAGGAGGCAGAAAGGAGGGACATCTTTTCCAAAACGGCCCTATTTAACGAGTTAGCGTTCTCAATAAGCAAAGATGATACGTTGAATGATTTGATTCAATCAGTTCGTCAGGTTATAGAAAATGTAAAATACAGAGATGTAATTGAAAACTATATAAATCGTAATTCCATGAAGCGACTTGCATGTGAATTGATCGAGCTTTTCTGGACAGAGAAATTTGAGACAAAGAAAAAAAATCTTGTTAACGGGTTAATACGTGACATCAAGGAAAGATTGAAGATACGCTCAGCGACGGTTCAAATAGAAGATGTAGATTTATATCGCTTAAGTATCGACAAGAGGAAAGTTGATAGATTTTCAGAGATTGTTAAATTCTTGCAGAAAGAAGCAACCATTTCAGAAGAAAGCATTCAAGGTTTTAGCGTTGTTGCGGAAAAGGGTGCATTTGCAGGCGCTGGAGAAATAAAGACAGCAAACAGTGAAAAGGGAGCATTCCGAGAATCATTCAGGGAATATAAACGGCCTTATGATTATTTGCAGACATTATTGGATAATGAAAATGTGACGCAATCAGAATCCTACAAATTATTTGCAAAGATAAGCTACAGAATATTAAACAAAGATGGAGCTGAGGTGTCCGGTGGCGAACGATCTGAATTTAGGCTGCTGCAAAAAATAAAAAATGCGCAAAATCATGACTTCTTACTGATCGATGAGCCGGAGTCTTCATTTGATAACCTATTTCTCAATAGCGATGTCAACCAGATCATTAAAGAGATTTCAAAGTCAATGCCCGTAGTTGTGGTTACGCATAATAATACAGTCGGGGCTTCAGTTGGGGCTGATTACCTACTGTATGCAAGTAAAGAAATTAATCAAGGGAAGCCTGTATACAAATTGTACTCTGGTCATCCAACAGACCAAAAGCTTACGTCACTGGATGGTGCAATAATTAACAATCATGAGAAAATAATGAACTCACTTGAGGCGGGACATGACGCCTACATTAAAAGGGGACAAGGATATGAAGCTATTAAAAATTGAGGACGATAAAGGACATTATTTCATTGCCCAAGATAAATTCGCTACCGTAGACAAGATTACGAAAGAGGATATTCTAAGGTTAGTGAATCTAACGCTTAGCGAGGAAGAGGTGGAGTTTGATGAGTACAAAGATGATAATCTCAAGAATCAAGCACATCAGATTATCTACAAAAGCATATTCGGTAAACTGCAAGAGCTAAAAGAAAGAAGAAAGGAATTCAAAGATGACTCGGACCGACTGTATTTGTCGGAATATGAGAGATATCGAGATGAACCAACGAAAGTTGATACAGATGATGAAGGCGAAGATGATCCACCACCTGAAGAAACAGAAACAGTAGACGAAAGCCCACCTGAAGATTTTGATGATTTATTGAACGGCTTATAACAACTTTAGCGTAAAAATCCCCCGCAACGTAGCGGGGAGAAAATAACGGAATAACATTTATTAAAATTTTGAAAGGAATTGAACTATGGCAAGATTTCCAAAAGCAGAAGCAGAGATTGCAGCGTTAGCAGATGCGATGATTACGGGGCTTACCGCCAATGCACTGCTCTATCCGGCCCCGCCGGTAGCGGTGCTGGACCTGACGGCGGCGAAAACCGCTTATATCACGGCACTCAACGCTGCGATCGCCGCCGCCGCAGCAGCCGAAGCAGCTACAACCAGCAAGGACGATGCACTGGAGGAGCTAACCGATGCTATGAAAAGCGATATCCGTTATGCCGAGAACACCGTCGATTACGACGATGACAAGCTCAAGCTCATCGGCTGGGCTGGCAGAAAGGCCGCTTCCGCACTGACCGCGCCCGGACAGGCAAGGCTCCTCGAAGCGCCGAGGCAGGGTGAGGGCTGGGTGTTCCTCGACTGGAAGGCGCCTATAGACGGTGGGTCCCCAGCCGCTTATAGAGTAATGCGCAGAGAGCGACCGGCCGGGCCGTGGGAAGATGTAGCGACGGCGGTTATTACAGAGGCGACATTAGTAGATCAGACCAGAAATACGGAATTTGAATACCGCATCATCGCAATAAACAAGGCCGGCGAGGGAGAGGCCTCTAATACTGTGATGGTCGTAATGTAAAAAAGCAGTTGACCGGTGCGAGGCGTCCAGTATAATAAGGACGCCTCGCAACCGGGATCGGAGCAAAAAGCGGATGATGAAAACAATACAAGTTATCTTGGAGATTAATAATGATACCAAATATATTTGTAAGTTCCACCATAGCAGATTTGCAACATCTCAGGGATGCTATTAGAGAAACAATACTTGAACTGGAATATCGTCCTATTATGAGCGATCATGGCGATATAGGTTATCTTCCCACTAAATCAGCTGAGGATTCGTGCTATGGTACTATGTCTGAGTGTCAGATTGCTGTTCTGATTATAGGAAAACGTTATGGAAGCAAGTCTCAAAATGATTTGAGCATAACGCATAATGAGTTTAGAAAAGCAAAAGACCAAGGAATTCCGACTATTTCCATTATCGACCAAGAAGTGTTATCATTTCAGCGAGTTTATGATGCAAATGTTGAAAATGAAACAAAACCGAGTTTTCCTGGGATGGATTCTCCAGAAGATACATTTTCATTCATCAAAGAGATAATGAATTATCCAACAAATAATGGGATTTTACCTTATGATACAGCTACTAAAGCCAAGCAACAACTTAAAAGGCAGATAGCACAATTTTTTGGAAGTTTATTGACCGGTCGCTTTGATCCAATTAAAGCGCAGGTAACAGACGTTCTTTCGGAAATAAAAACTTTACGTCACGAGCTTTTAAAGGATAAAGGCGACGAGCCAATCCGCTATTTGAGAGCCACAAAATTCATCCTCTCTGAGAACGCAAATATACAGGATTTGAGGGGATTGAGTGAGCAGCTTTTTAGTGGCTTAGACACTGCCATTCCAAAATTATTAGAATGTTCATCTTTTGATGAATTTGTTAAAAGTGCTAAAGCAACCCTAAAAGTTGTTGATGAAATGCCCTCCGAGCTTAAACAGACAGATGATACACGAATAGCCTCTGCTTGGCGTTTAGTAGGGCATGATCAGGGTACTCCGCCAAAACGATTAGTAATGGCCTGGACCCTTTTTGCCAATAAAAGAATACTTATGAATAAGTTAGCTAAAAGGTGTTTCGATACGGTATTCCATCAATTTAAAAAAGAAACAACTCTTTAGTTCAAGGTGGACGGACCAAAACATTCTGACGAGGCACCCTCAAATTTCGTTATTTTAACATCCGATTTCCTTTCCCTTTTGAGCGCGGAGTTTTGTTCGGATACAAGGCTTAGGCTGAACATAAAGCGGAGGCGTACAGTTGTACGTCGAGCATTTACGTTTCAGCCGTAAACGCCGTAGCCGGGCAAAAGAACCGCTCAAAAGCGATGAGCGGTTGTGTCCTTTTCTGGAGATTATCGAGATCGTCAGGGCTCCTTTCCCGGAGTTCGGATATGCAAAGTTCAAGTATAACACATCTGGATGTGAGGGCTTGGAAACCGTTGACGGTGAGCATATCGAAGCAATCTTAGGTATGGGCAAATCGATTAGGATATGCCGATTGTATGATGGTGGCACAGGTGATGCAGAAGCTAAGTCAGTTGCCGTATTTGATGGGCAAGTCGAGGAGATCGACGGGAGCATAGATGTCGGCGGAGAAGTAATCGAAATTACAGCAAAAGATTTCGGTGCTGTGCTTGAACGTATTACGATTTATGGCCGTCGGGTAGGAATAGGAACCATCGAATCACTTTTCATGGATAGTATCGAGGCGATATTCAACAAAGACGGGCAGGGTAATGCGTCAAGTCAATCGGTCAACCATGAGGGCAAAAGCTACCGGATGTTTGCAAGTGAGGATGGAATTGGGCGATCATGGACCTGCGCAGAAGCGATAATATATTTGCTTAGTGAGTATTTGCCTTTGGGGTCGTTACAGATTCCAGAACTGGCCCAGCTTGAGGCGGTAACGAACGATTATGTTATCAGTGAGACCGACGTAGAAGGGTTTGATCTTGCAAAGGCTCTCGGTAAATGCTGCGAGGATGCAGGCGTAGATTATAAAATAGTATCCAGATCGGAGATTGTTGGCCCCAGGCAAAGCATCGTTTTCTATAAACCGTCATTGGGCAGAGAGGTCGAATTGAACCGTCAGTTCGATGGCGATACACTTAGTATATCGAGGACAAATGTCTGGCGTTTGAAGAGCAAAAAGAACTTATGGCCGGTAACGCACAGATTTATCGGTTTGGGTGATTTTAAGATATTTGAGGCAACGTTCGATCTGGTCAAGGCGTGGGATCCCGGTCTCGAAGGGGGCCAGCAGAGCGATTATTCGCCTTCTACCAATTCTGCTTTTGAAAGCGTGCGGGACGTTTATCGGAAGTGGTGCCTGAATGAAGCCGGCAATTACAGTATCGCACCTTACAATCAGGGCGATGCTTTTGATTTTTCGTTTATTTTTGAGACGAGCAGATATCTTCCTAAAAAAAGACGATTTATCGAAACGATAAGCACCGACAGTGCGGGACAGTCACATGGATGTTATCTTGAAGTATCCTATGATAACGGTTCGACCTGGCAGCAATATATCGATAGCTTCGATATTCTGGCCGATGAGTGTGGAATATGGCTTAGTGTTGATGAGTTTGACGGTACATTTTGGGCGGCGGTGACAGGTGATACTTTGCGTTTTAGAATAACAGCAGCGGTTCAAAGTGACAGGAGACTAAAGAGACAAGTGGCCAATGGTCCTGTGGATTCCGCATGCGAGGTGGTCGATCACGTTGCAACGAATTCTTCGGAATTTAAGTTTAGTAAGATATCCGGCAAAAGTATTTTCTACGCTCAGGATTCAAAGGACAACATCGATGACGGTGATGCGTTGATGGGGCAAATGCGTTGGCTTGCAGAGAATGGTCGTGATGTCATAGAGACAAGTGATATCGAAATGCCAATGCCTATGCTGGATTATCATGTCGGCGACAGAGTTGTCAGCGGCTCGGAAGGCAGGGACATTGCAGGGATTGTCGCTGACAGCCGAAGCAGTTTTCAGATAGAACGGGTTAAGATAAACTTTAGTGATCAACTTACGGAATTGAAAGTGTCGCGGAGGCGATTGTAGATGGCTGAGCAAAATATAAAGAATTGGCAGTTCAGTCGGCAGGTAAATCTTTCTGTGCTGATCCAATTGATCTTTTTGGCATCATTGATCATTGGCAGTTGGGTTAATTTACAGCGGCAGCTTGATCTCTTGCAGAAAGATGTTGATCGATTGCTCCAGTGCCAGAAAGATTTTCAGCAAAAACAGGAAGCGATCTCTGCGACCAGCATCGCTTATGAATATCGTTTAAGGTCGGTCGAAAAAATTATTAACAGTCAGGATTGACAGGAGGGTAGTCATGAAAAAGAATTGGACATTTATCTTATTGTCGGTGGTGATCTTTTCCGGTTGTGACACATTGCGGTTTGCGCCGGGTGAGATACAGAAACAGAATGCATGGTTGCACAATCGTACGGCCCAATTGGCTGCGGATGTTGCGAAAGATCAAGATGATTTTGAAACATTAAGAGATCTGACACAGCTTAGTGAAATCCAGAGCAGGGCTTTCAGTGCCGATTACGGTTTGCCGAAAGAGTTTCCGCCTGCCGAAAGTGTCGATGACATTCTCGCTGGCAACAATTATGTGATCGCACGAAATGCCACAGGTTATTCCGCCCAGCGGCCCGACTTCTGGACAATAACCGACGGGGCAATTGACTTAGGCATAGGCCTGGCGGCGTTGTTCGGGGGCATATATGGCGTAAAGGCCAGCGGTTTTTTGAGGCAAGCCAGGAAAAAATCGGAGGCATTACGCGAGATCGTTATTGGAAATGAACTTTTCAAACGCAATAATGCCGGATCAAAAGAACAATTCAAAGCCGCTCACGACAGCCAATCCTCTAAGACAAGGAGTATTGTCGCTGAGATAAAGAACGACCAAGCGATACTTGGCAGTTGATTATGTGGGTAAATTTCCCTACTATACTGTCATGAAAATACCTCTGACAAAATATGGGAT
>SDBV01010568.1_pt1 | contig 12074 bp, 7 predicted proteins | sample 2277081 | NCBI WGS metagenome assembly SDBV01 (sample SAMN10402039, study PRJNA504765) | marine sediment metagenome | isolation source: marine sediment core GS10_PC15, 223 cmbsf | place: Arctic Ocean: Southern Knipovich Ridge | collected 2010 | reverse complement strand
ATAGCTTTTTGGTTGGTTATGGAGCTAATTTTCACCAAGCTTCTAGGTTTGAATTTTAGTGGTTTTACTCTCAACCAATTAAAATTAATTCCAACTTACGAATATTACATGTTTGAATTCGTGGAGAAATATGGCGGCATTGGAACCAGCATGTCACCAGAATGGAAAATAATAGGAATGACAGTGTTTAGTGCAGTAATTTATCTAGCGTTAAGGACATTTTCCAAAATGATCGGCAGCGTTCTTGCCGGTGTGATTCAGAATGTTATTAATTCTATACTGAAGGGAGAGCTAACTCCGGCTTCCGCTGCCAATGTTAATCAACATGTTAATCCGCAACGATCGACGGAAGGAAATTCTGATGCAGGTAATTCTTCCCAACTTCCACCAAATATACCTGATGCAAATGGAGTTAGTTATGCAGGACTAAATTTAACTTCATTGTTGGGAACGGCCGCCTCAGCTATATCAGGTATGACTGGCGGAAATAATAATCAATCTAGTGGCGGCAGTAGAGGAAGACACAGGAGTCAAAGAACCCGAAATCGTCCACGTTATGCAACATAAATTCATCTACAATTAATATATAGACAATATCGACTTGTTTAAACAAGTCGATATCCATTCCGCTTCTTATCTTTATAATTTAAGGTTCCTGCTCCCTTTCTATAGTCCCTTTTATTCTTAGCTTCTTTCTCTAGTCCCTTTTCTCCTGCTCCTTTTTCTAGTCCCTTTTATTCTTAGCTTCTTTTTCTTGCTCCTTTTCTCCTGTCCCTTTTCTCCTTGGCGCGTAATTCTCCTCTTTTCTCAATCAATATCAGGCCTTCGATGAGTTGGCGAATGAAAAGGAATGGCCATGATGATCCAGTACTTTCGGGAAGGACAACTTATATGTACTACCTGGTAGAGGAAGTATAGGCACAGTGAAACTAGGATCGATACATTGCATATTCTTTCCTCCCAGATGAAGTGAAATATCAGTCGGGACGATAGTTGAAATAACATCGCCCTGCGTCGTAGGCAAAACGCTCGGATCATTTAGTCTCTCGAACAATTTATCCATTTTTCTTTCTTCTATCACATTATTTAATCATTCATTTTTTATCATGATTTCTTAGTGAGCTGGACCCTAATAGGTAATTGGAGAGGTATCAGCTATGAAATTTTGGTAAGTTATGGATAATCTCAATATATAACCATAATAAATAGCCATAATAAGTAGCCTCGATATTTATCGAAGATATTTTTAACTTTTTTTAACGAGAACCCGGAGCTTCTGAGTTAGTCAGATCAATTCAGCCTAGAGGTTGTTGTATATCGCGTTTCAAGGCCATATAATAAAGTTCAAGGCGATATAGATAGAGATCCTGATGTTCGGCATCAAGGATAATTCGAGTCGCGGTAGGTGGGGCTAACGCGACCTTTTTCTCAGCTTCCATGCCTGCCTGCAACTGAGGAAAGTTGGTCGTTCGCTCGTTGGCTACAGCTGCATTATAAAAACCATCTAACTCAACAACAGTCTTAGATCGCTTCATCTTATCCTTATACTTCTTATCGACACGGTTGGCCTTGACTCCGGCAGTGGCATTTACTATATATTTGATATATAGATCGCGGTCCTCCTGGGGCATTTTATTCGTTCCCTGTGCATTAAGAAGAGCACCTTGTTGGGCGGGGGTCCAATTAGCAGCGCTTGCTAGGGGTACAACATTGACTGAAATCAGACTTCCTGCATTAGAAGTGCGGAAGCTACTCTCATTGAAGTTGGGGTGCTTCACCTTTACTGCGAGGAAAGTGTTTGGCAAAGCGGCCAGCATCTTCCCATCGGCACCGATGAATTGACCATTGATTGGCTTGGTCTTCTTCCCTTCCGCTCCAGGTATTCTGGTCTTATCCTTAATACCAATATAATTGGCGACAATTTCTAGATCGCGGGTAGATCTCTTAGCAGGGGCAGCGTCACCGTTGGCCCAAGCGGTCAGAACCTCCTGGAAAATAGCCCTCTGTGCCGACTGTACATTAGGGAGAATATTGAGATTTGGGTCACCCGGGATGCCACGAGCAGGATCACCCTGCCTGTAGGCGTTGACGAAAGTTTGAATGTTGTCCAAATTGCCGCGCGAATAATAGACTAGTGAATAACGATCAGTTGAGGTCCTATCATAGATATACGAGCTAATCATCGAGTTCAAAATGGTCTGATTGGCAATTGAATTGTTTAAGAGACTCATCCTCTCAACAACTGGCCGGAGGATCGCAATACTTCGAACGAAATTAATAAGCTCAGGCTGGTAAACATTAGGATTGCTGAATCCACTGATGTTGCGACCAACACCAACTCGTTTGCTCAAATTAATAGCTGCGGTCTTGAGCTCAGTTTTGAACAGCTTATTCAAATCATGTCGAAGGGAATTTATATCCTTCTTTAGAATCGTGATCTTACCTTCAATAACAACGGGAGCAACAAGGGCCATGAATGCCCTGTCTTGACGATGTTGAGGGGTAATGGTAAAAATTATAGCTCTCTTGAATTTCTCTTCATGGAGTCTACCCCAGAAGTAATAGAGGGCATCACTAGCTTTCTCAGCTTGGACATAGCGAGCATTTAGCGCGGCAGCGCGTTCTTTCTTAGGAGAACGAACGGTACGAGGGGAGGCGGCCATGATAAAAGAAGAATGGGAGGATACAGTTGTTATAAAAATAAGGAATGGATGTTTTATTTAAGGGAAAAAAATATTTAGAACTTGTCGATAATTTGAGGCTGGTTGTTTCTTTTCAGTAAAGAAGATACTATAGATATCATTTTTACCTCAGTTATATGTTATGTTAAATCAATTGCATTTTTTCTCTTTGTCAATTAAAAAGCGTTTGAAAGCTATATTTTCATTGCAATTATATTCTTTAATTACATTTCATTCCCTCATCAGCAATGCTTAATCACGTAATTAATTAATAATATGATTTTCTAAACTATAATAGGATTCGCAATATTTGGGTCCGCTAACTTATATATTATCAAAAATTAATCTTATTTTATGATTGACCAAATATGAAGCGTTAAATGGGATAAAAACTAGGACTGGAAAATAACTTTCATTTCGTTACCGTTGAGTCCTTATAAACTTTAAATATAGCAACGAAAATGGAAATATTCCAGTTTTAATCCCCGTAATTCACTAGTCAATCTCTAGTTCTTCATCCAATGGCCAATTATCGACCGCCGGTTGAGGAGTGAATAATGAGCTTGATTAATCTCTCTTTGGGGTCTAAAACTCTTAGCTCTAAAATAAAAAACAGCTCGTTCTCTTAACTTGCCATTCATTATTATTAGCAAGCAAGAAGACATCAGGCTTACTTATTTCTCTTGAGGATCATTTCTGAAATAAGTTTGTTTCAACTTGTCTAGCCACATAACTTAGATCATAGTACAATCGCGGCTCAAATCCTAGAGAACAGATCGATTTCTCAAGCCAAATATCTCACATTATCAAGGTGATAATTGCTCTGCTAATCAGTTAACTGCTCAAAATGAGTACTCCATCAATGCAATCGACGGTTTTTTTGGAGAAGCAAATATTTCAAACCTCTGACTTTATGAAAAGGCTTCATACAGTGGAGGGAGTGAACGATGAAATTAAGACTTTGACCTATAGTGTGATAAATAAAGTTCCATGGTCGTCACATCAATTGGGTGATTTAATCCAATCTATTGAATCGGATAAGGTTATATATCGGCCCAACACGGAGATGGACTATCTGCATAAAGTTTACCTACAAGTTACCCTTCCCTGCATTCGAGTGAAAGATGATGCCAAAGGTATCATTCGGATATGTTGGGCTTACAATCTATTTCATCGCATAATAGATAAAGCAACGCTCAAATTTGGAACCAAGGAAGGCCCAGGATTTAGCGGTAAATGGTTGGATTTTCAGAAGGAATGTAATATGAAGCCAGGAATTGGCCATGACGCTAATTATAACCGGTCAATTGGCAACATGAAATTCTTACAAGAATGGTCAACCAAATTGCCATCGTGGGCCATATCTTGCCCTCAGCCCTTTTATTACACAGAATCAATGAGCAATTCGCTGCCTGTCTTCTTATGTCAAAATGCAGATTCAAAAGTTAAACATTGTTATACATTTAGGCGTCGGGTCCTAGATTTGCTTCGAATGCAAATGTATGTTGAGGATGAGGAACGTTGGGTAGATCTCGATGATAGCACAGACAAATCTAACTTTCTGGAAGGGATAGATACTGGGACATGCATACCAATACCAGTAATGAAAGGTAGATATAGTAAAATAGATGACGATGAAAAACTCTGGAAACAGAAGGAATGCAGAATGGAAGTCTTAGCCACTACCATAGTTGAGAAAAATACCTTAAATCCAATTGAATCGGGAAAGAAAGATGATATCAAGCTTCGCACTTTAACTCCAGTATATGGAATCTTTTTTAACGCTGAACATGAGAAATCGAGAAAAATTAACAACTGGGGAAATTATACTACAAACCCTTATCAACAATCTAAAGGTTGGGATCCTATCCGAAAGGTCGTCCATAAATATAATGGTAATGAACGAATAGTGCAGGATCCGACTAGTTTCGCCAACATGGAGCATTGGTATCATTGCCCCTCCAGCCCCAGAATGGCAGGTTTCGGGATGTATTCGAAAGGGTGGAATCCGTTCGGTCGAGGGCCAGATGCAGGATTAGTCTATAATCAGTCTTTGGCCGGATCCTTCGAATTTCTTCTCGACGCAAATAGTCCGCTAGATGTAAGTGGTAATTCGCAGCATATTAAAGATAACGTTCATTTGGCTTACAGAAAGACGGTAGAAGAGCTACAGAACCGCAAAAATCGGAGCAAAGACCGGTTCTATATTAACCTCTTTGCTGTGACCCAATACATCATAACCTTTCAACATGGCAAGCCAGTCAAAATCGATGATGGATCGGTTAAATAATAATGACTGCAGTATTATTTGTAGTTGAGTTATATGGCTTATTCCAGTCTAAATCAATTTCGGGCTCTGATTATTAAAAATTCTCACATATCAATCATTATCTAAATGATTGATGTTCATAGAGGAATGTCACTCAACAAATTTCCTTACGTAACATGTGTTGTAAATTAACCGAAAGGTCCCCTTTGTGTCGGAGATTGGGCTAAATATCCTCCCTCCTGACTCATTTTATAATACATGGCCGCATTTCTATACCTGTTGCGATAAAAAATCCAGAGAAGAAATACAATAATGAGAATAACAACAATTACCACTATAATCCACCAGGAATTTGAGCCAGAACTATTTGGTTTAGGTCGTGATTTTTCATAGCTGTGGACCGGGGCCAAATGCTGACTGTAATGTCTATTTCGAGATTTCAACTGGGTCACTGGCACTAAATCGCTGGCCAACTCAACATAATTGCGGCCATCAGAATTGAAGCCTATAAGTTTGATCTGCTCTATTCCTAATTCACTTAATATTTTCTTTTCAACCTGGCTAAATCCGGGGTAATTCTTTTCATCTGTCGAATTAATATAAAGATAGGCATCTTTCTGATTTTCTGCTGTGCTACCCTCACGGTAAACTGTGAAGCTGTACCTGTAACCATCATAATCAGCTTTGATCACTGGATTTTCGCAATGACGGAAAGTTCTATCGCTTTTTGGTCGAGGGATGGACTGGGCACAGGATATGGCACAACCCTGAATGGAATCGCTAAATGAATTGGTAACCATACATCCAGCCATGTATGCTCCAACTGTTCCTGGATAAACCGATTTCAATTCACCATATTCATCCCTTACTCGATTATAAAACGCTTTATAATCATCAGTATCGTAAAGGGCGTGAACATAAGTAACCAATCGATCAAATTTCTCTCTGGCCGTTGTTGGTAAGTTTTCTATTTCAGTTGAACTATGTTGTTTAAGATCGGCAAGAATAGTATTGATGTCATCGGCCGCAATGCTCAGATCGCCTGCCTTAAACACTCGTATAGTAGGAGCATTGAATCTCACTTTTGATCGATAACGAGATGACGTCTCATATTTAGCAGGAACAAAGCTTCCTCTTGACTTATTAGGGGTTAAATAATTAGATGATAAGAGATTAGAGGGTTGATAGGGTGAAAACTGGCTCATGATTACAGAGCAATCTACTCGTCCTATCCCAGCTCGATTGGAATGGAAGCCCGACAATAAAAAAATAGATATCTCTTTTCAATAATAAAATATAAAATAACCAAACTTATTTAAACCCGGCCGATCTTTTTCCCTCTTGATCAAAGATATCCTAGCAAAAATAATAGAAGGATTCTAGCCAAATAAGGAGGTTTTTAGTTTTGAATCAGAGTAGGATTTTAGTTTAAACCGAAAGATAATTCTAATTTAATGGGCTAAGGGATGAAATGGCAACCATCCACACCCAATCAAGAGGATTCGTAATAGTGGTAGCTATTGGATCAGCTGCCGGCTTGGCTCTAACTATAACTAATGCGGTATTTTTTAGTCGAGCTCGAAACAACTGTTTATCGGTATCTAATAATGCGGCTAATACTATGATGTGGCTAAATATTATTCTAGCAGTAATACTTGGATTCGTCTTTATCTGGGCAATTTATCGATTAGTTGTTCATCCAGATTTGCAACAGGAATTAGCCAAACAAGCTAAGACATATTTAGGTGGCAGACCAGAGGGTATCGCCACAACCAGACAAACGGCAGCCGCTCAACAACTGGCGGCCCAAAGAGTGCCCCTTGCCCAACCCGTGACTACTGTTACTTCGCAGGGCGGAGTAGCTGTCAGCAAAACAACTGCTGATCTACTTGCCGCGGGAGCCCTTCCACCTTAGACGGTCAGTTAATTTATCTCTATTCTCCCAATACTATCACTATATGTGATAGTATTAATCTGATATCTAAAATTCCATCAGCTAGGCAATGAAACCGACTATTCAGTTCTATAATTACTTGGTAGTCTCACACTTTAATTACTTGGTAGTCTCACACTTTAATTACTTGGCAGTGTCACCCAAATCTTGATAATTGTCGTTGATATGTGTGCTAGCGGCCTTAAAGGACGCAGTAATCTGCTCAACTCTGGAGGTTGCCGCCGGGACTTCCCGACAAAGGGCGAAGAGTTTACTAAGTTGTTCAGAGCGCCTCATGATGGTTGTAACTGTATCCATATGTTTCTCCTTATCTTCAGGACTAAGTTCTTGCTGACTAAGGTAGAAGGACTGATAGCCCTTTACAGTATTGATATCTGTAGCCAACTGCTCGAATACACCAGGAACTCTTCCTTTAGTGCTAGTTTGTGGTGTCCCAAAAATTAGGTTTCTGAATTCCATCTCTGCTGCCCTCATCTCAGTAGTAGCTCTATCGAGATCTCGCCAATTATCGACACACTCTCGCCATGAAGCGTTGCGGATGGCTTTAAGTCCACGCTCCCCCGCCGCGGCCGCTTCTCTCGGGGACTGCTCAATTTCCACAGAACTAAGAACTGGCAGTGCGGTGGGTAATCCGCTAATCACCGCTTCCCTCGCGGTTGGCCCTGATGCGACTTTGAGGACAATTGGAGTAACTACCTCGGCGCTAGTGGCCGGGCGCTTAACAACACAAACTTCGTCTGTACAATCAAAGGCTATTCCGCAAACGCCTGTTCCCTTCACGCATTCGTCATAAGAGGCCCGAATTGTAGTCTCAGGGACTATGCTGGCTTCTCTCACTGCCACCGTAACGCGACTACCAGGCTGATCAATAACTTGTCCTTTCCGATTTAATTCAACCAAGAATTCTTCGCCCGTCATAGAACTGGTGACCTTCACATATTTAGCATGTTTTACACCATTATGCATAACAAAAATTCTATCAGTAACTCTATATCCCTTTTCGGCCAATGAATCCTCCACAGTTACGACTTTATCTTTGATAAATGGAATAGTGGCTGGAGCACTCAATACGGTAGGTGGAAGAACGACGGGAGGTGACGGGGCCACTGTCACTGGAAACGGGGCACTAAGTATTGTGCGGCCAGCTGGCGTTACTCTAGTAGTAACAATAGGTGTCACTCTCGGGGATGTAGTAAATCCAGGCATTCCGCTTAATATCCCAGGAGTAGGGGATGGTGGTGCCTGCAAAATAGATGGACTAACTGGGGTGGCAGGTCTGATTGATGGTTCAATACTAAACCGACCAGCCACCGTTGTTACTGGGGTTACTCTTACTGAAGGAGTCCGCACAATAGTTCCAGGAGTTAATGGTGCACTAAGCGGTTTGAGCTGAACGAGAGACGGTGCAGTGCTTGGTGCTGTCAGAGAAGTGACAACGATCGGTGGACTTACGCCGCCAACAGAGATTGATCTTGAACTACGAGAAAGGACTGGTGGAGGAGGAGAAGCAAGCGACGTAACTGGTTGAACTGAGCCGAAAGTTGGTGGTCTAACCACCAGGGATGCAGGAGAAAGCTGCTGTGTCATTTTGCTGATTATTTGAGCGAAAAAACTAACCTCTTATTTTAAGAATGGAAAAAATAAATATAATCTGTGATCATTTTAATCAGGCATAATTATATTTATGATATAATTAATCGAAAGTCAGACAATAATTTATCTTTCCTCAGATTTTATCTTTCCCCACATTAATTAGTGCCCCATCTCAAGAGCCAACAGAGCGCTTATAGGATTAAAGTAGCGAGTATAAATTCTATTCTCCGGTCCCAAAGAAACGAAGAATGATAGGAGAGGAAAAGCCTGTCCGGAAATATATATTATATTAAATTAAAGAACGATAATGGAGGAAATCAGAGATTTACCAAGACAAAGTTGGCTTGATGGAATAGAATTGGAATCTTCCACCGTGTTATACGCCGATAAATTAGACGATTATGATCCGCAATATAAGAGAAAGGCTACCGCTCGAGAAATATCTCTGCTGAAGTTTACTCTGGGTCACAGAGTCTGCAGTGATAGTTTTGTCGATAAACTGCTAAATTATTATTTACTGGCCATAATTGGTGTAATATTATTTATTATACTCTCTCTTGACTGGGTAGATCGATGCATGTGTCAGTTTACCACTAACAAATACCAGAGACTTATATTTAAAGCCGCCATAATATTCATTGTTTTGTATCTCCTCGATCGTTGGTTGGAAATTTGGCGGAAAAGTACACGTATCTGTCGAACAGGTTGCATCAATTAAATGATGGGCTTCATTCTTTAATCAAATCTAAACAGTATATTTGACTGCTAACTTATCTATAATTGCCAACAATTTATTAACTTCATCAGCATAGGTCTTGTAATCAATATCTAGCTGTGTTTTGTCGATTTTAGTCAAATCTAGACCTAGCGGTACTTCCGAACTGGGAGCCTTCAGTTCAGGTTCTGGGGCTGTCATCTTAGAGCTAGGGAGCGTCATCTTAGAGCCCGGGAAAGTCATTTCAGATTCTAGACTAGGTTCAGAACTAGGTTTTATTTGTCTGTATATCGAGTATAACATAGGACCATAGGTCGTCTGGAGCCAGGAAACATTTATCCAGCTTGGAATATCTTTCCCGTATTGTAGAGCTAACGTACTATTGATTGATTTTCGTTGACCATAACTGGCTGGACTTCTTATTTTAATATTACCAATCAGCTGATCAATTGGAGTAGTAGCATCAAGACTAATTACCTCAGGTAACTCATTACTTAACCCTAATTTAGATAATATATATTTATCAATTAATTGGGCATAATAAGGAAATTTAGGATTACAGATGGTTGCCCGACCAAAACGAGTAATTTTTTGATCTTCAATTGTCATATAACTGGACGGAGTGAAAGAGAGGAAAAAGTCGTATTTATCAACTAGTATAGGCTCATTTTTCCTCGTGCTAATTATGGCCAATGGCTGGTTAGTCATTAATAAATATTCGGTCATCGAAATTAATCCTTGACCCTTATATTTAGCTAATTCTATGGTCAACCTTTCTTCTAATTGGCTTCTCTGATATATATTCAAATGATAGGCCATATATCGCAATTTGGGATAGGCTACCGAAATTGCTAACCCCAATTTTAATGTTAGAAAACTGGGAACTGATGTCAAGACCCTGCTATAAAGAGGGGAAAAATCATAAAGATATATATTCTTATATATTCCATTCTTTATTGTCAATTTATGTCGGAAAGGAGCCAAGGATTTATCCATAAAATAATAGGAAGGCATAATTTGATACACTATTCTGTTAATTATTTCTCGGTCACTAAGCCTCAGCACTTGAGAGATTGTAAGGCCAGCTTGATTAGCTAATGCCTCCAACCGTTGATCTATATCTAATTTTTCCTCTAATTTACGCAATAAAATTGAATCGACCATTGCGTACTCTGCTCCTCTCTTCAGCACAGCAAGATCGCGCTGTCTATAAGCAATATTAAGCTCATCTATATTTAATCCAGTCTTTCCCTCTCCAATAAATTTAGTGCTAACTGTATCTAACTTATAATTATACAATCCTGGATGAAAACGCCTAAAATAATATAACAAATCTATCTGTTCAGTTCCTGGTAGCAATGGTATCAACCCATATTCTCGCATAAAAAATCCAGTATATGGTTGAATGACAAATCCGGCCCTCAACTTATCTATCTTACTCATCGGCTCTAGATTATACTTCATCAAGTTGACTCGTCGTGCGACATAATCTAGATCAAATCCATAACCATTATAGGTATAACTACGATCTATATACATATTACGGTGGCTAGTCAACAGTACATTAATCAGCGCTTCCTCGCTGGACACGGGAATAAGCATAGCATTCTCTCCCACCGATTGATTAATACTAGTTACCTTAGTTAAATGCAAAAGATAATTAGCCCTATTTTTCTTTTCAATTATAGATTCCCCACCTTGAACAGTCGATGGTTTAGCCAGAGGAGAAATTTTAGGCTGGGAAGTTTCAATTGGAGATTGAGAAAATCCAGAATAAGCCATACTGGCCATAAATATTGAGTCCTTAGCTATTTCAGCTTGAGGAAATGCGTCGGTAGAACTATAAACTTCTAAATCCCAAAATAGTCTACGAGTAAAAGTCTGATGAGTTGCTGAGGCGGCGCTAACTCGATTAAAATAAGTCGTTATTTCTAGATCAGCTAGTGTGTAAGAAAATTTACCACTTTTACCTAATGATTGATATTCACTTATTGCTAACCATTGATAGGGTCTGATTTTTCTTAATCGGAAGAAATCAGCCAGTGAACCGTACGGAGCTTCAACTGCCTTATTCCAAGTGGCGATGATTGATTTATTTTGTATTTGACGATGGCTTGATTCAATGTAACCATCATTGATATCATTGATATCAGTTGAGTTATAAATATAATCATGTTCGGCCTGCTTCAAATCGACAGACGGATTAACAATGACAGCCACTCGCCGATCATAACGATCTATTTCCACTAATGAGGGGGCAAAGATATCGTCTAATTCTGAACTGGCGCCAACCTTTAGTTCATTTTCATATTTAAGAAGATAAACAGTTATCACCGGTATTCTTACGTATATGCTCTCTCCACTTGGCGTATAGCCGAAAGCTTGATACGAAGCCTTAACATACCTACAACTATCTTTCTTACATGAAACTACTGACCAACTGGTTGGTCGAAAAACAAGTGGTGCTAGCTTGGGTGGTTGAATTTTTTCCAGTCTAAATGCCGTTGGTGGTTGAAAGGAAACTTTCCTTCTAATCCACTGTTTTAATTCACTGGGATCTAATTTCAATGGAAAATCCTCCTCATATTCCTCAATTTTAATTCGATCTTCAGCCATTTTATATAAAGCTACTTAAATACCAATCTGATCGGTATTTCAACTGAAGCGATCACTCGTTATTCTATTCAGGATAGAGAGTTAAGAAAGGGGAATTACGAAATGAAGATTGAGCAATATTATTTTATCTTTTCAAAATGCGGTGAGATATATATCTCTGGAGTAAATGGCTATAGTCGGTAATAAATAATCACCTCCGGAACAAAATCATATATGATAATAAAGGTTTAGTTTGACCGCCTTTTC
>SDBV01010567.1_pt1 | contig 12075 bp, 8 predicted proteins | sample 2277081 | NCBI WGS metagenome assembly SDBV01 (sample SAMN10402039, study PRJNA504765) | marine sediment metagenome | isolation source: marine sediment core GS10_PC15, 223 cmbsf | place: Arctic Ocean: Southern Knipovich Ridge | collected 2010 | reverse complement strand
TCCTGAACTTGTAACCTCTGTTATTGCTGTAACAAAGAAAAAAGCAGACCTGGGTATGGGAAATATTATTGGAAGTAATATTTTTAATATAATGTTATGCCTGGGAATATCAGGGATAGTGAAGCCCTATAACTTTGATCTTTTGGGAAATCTTTTTACAGTACTGGGGAGTATATATTTCCCTGTTATTTTATTCTTACTGATCATTTTCACAAGAAAGTTGTCAAGATTAGGGAGTCTTTTGTTATTAATATCGTATGCAGTATATATAATTATTTTACTTTAAAAGCAAATTGTAGTTCTTTGTATAATTCCAACGAGGTGTATTATTTCCATCAGGCACCCTGAGTACATTCATTTTCCTCATTCTCGGGTCACATCCATGTGACCCTCCGAGGCAAAATCCTATTTTTACATCCTGTAAAAATAACGGATTTTGAATCCGGAAAATTTCATGTACATCGGGTACCTGATGGATATGAACTGAGAATGAGGCTTCTTAGTGCCTGAAGGGTATCTCTGGATACCCGAAAGGTAGAAATGAATGTAGACCATGTACCTGATGTATGTGAATGATTAATGAGTAAAATTCAATGTATACCGAGTCTTCCTCATTTAATAAAAAAATAATTAAATCGATAATATAAGTAATAAGGTAGTGTCAAAAGTTGTATGGGAAAACATGAAAACCACAGACCTCTTGGTGCTATTCTGATAGTAGAACACAGAGAAATAAAATAATCATTTCTCAGTGTCCTCTGTGGTTTAATTTAATCAGGAGAAGAAAAGATGAAAAAAATATTTATTACTATAGTATTATTAATCACAATAATTGGTTTAACACCGGCACAAAATAAAAATGTGGCTTTAATACAGGAGAAAAAAGTCCCTAAAGCACCTAATTTACCCTGGCCTGTTGATAAGGACAAAGGATTACATAATTTTGCACAGGAGATGATTTTTAACAAAGATAAGTTAAATGAATATTTAGAACTGGCAAGAGCGTATTATATTGCAGGTTATAACGGATTAAATGTATATTTAGGCGATGAAACATTTAAAGTGTTCAAACAAATAACCGGCGTAAAGATATATAAACCAGATCCTTCAAAAGGCGATCTTTATCTTCAGGATCCTTATAAGATCGAGATATTTACTACTTCCGGCTTATCTGTATTAAAGGATTTTATTGAAGCTGAGTGGTGTTTTAATGAAACATTGAATATTTTAAAATATATCGGCCAATGGGACAGGACAATTACAACAAAAGAGTTATATAAAGAACTGGCTGATAATACTTACAAAAGTCTTATCTATTGCAGTGTATATGTTAACAACTATAAAATGGCCTGGAAATATATTAGTGAATATAAGAAGATAAGTAAAGATGAAAAGTTTATAATAGAATGGGAAACAAGAATACTGGGAGTTCTGGTTGGTATTGCAAAAAAATATGATTGGGTTTTTACCGGGGAAAAATCCCACAGGAGACTTAAAGAGAAACACCGGGAAGTTCTCCTGAGAGCTATAGAATATTATTATCCGGGCGAGTCTGATTTAAAAAAAGAACTGAAGAAAAATATATATCCTGAATTTGTTTATGAACCCCCATCCAGTGCTACGAATAAAAAAGATGATTTAATTGAAGCGGAAAAAGGAATTAAAGAAAAAGAATAAACATATCACTAATAAGGAGTAAGAAGCACCTGTGGATCCAGATAAAATTGCCGAATTCACAGGTGCTTTTATTTTTCTTCCTTCAATCCTCCGGTCAAAGCCGGGGACAAGGTTTTGACATTAACTACATAAACAATACGGCAGCTATACTGTGGGCTTGAGAATTTTACCTCTTTTATCCGGCCGGATTTTATAATTTTATTGGCATCCACCTTGAATTCTTCATGTACTTTTTTTTGGGCAGTAATAAGAGCAGCTTCCTGAGCCATATTCCTCGCTTTAACCTGATTTTTTTCATTATCAGGCGCTTTCCCGTATGCGATCACTTCATAATGTTCCTTATCAGTATAGTATCCTCTTGTGGTAAATTTCCAATCCACTTCTTTGCAGCAAAGGAAAAGGATAAGAAGAATAATAAATATTATTATATTTTTTATAAAAGGATTACACATTTCAATCATTCTTATGGGGATCTTGATTAACCCTAAAGGAAGATCCCCATCCGGGCATTCAGTACTTGAAAAACAACATTTATCAAATAAAATGATAGTTTTTCAAGATGCCCTTATATTTGTTTTTATCATTTCAAGTAAGATCCATTAAAAATTCCCTGGAATCCTCATTAATATTTAAAAATCGTAATCCATAATGGTTCTCTTTTGCATGTTTACCATCTGACCATACAATAAGGCTTTTAATATCATTAAAATCCCTGTTATTATGATTAAAATTAAGGAGGATCTCATCACCCAGTTTTAATTCCTCATCCAGCTCAAGCCTGGCCCCGCCTGATGATATATCTGTAACCTTTGAATCATAGAATATGCCTGAATTGATTATATTGATCTTTGCTTTAATATTAACAGGAATACGTATAAACTCCCTTTCATCAAAAATAAATTTTTCAACATTCTTATCTATCAATTCCAGCGCTTCTATGTCGATCAGTTCATTAATTGTTAAATCAGATTTACTGAGATCTATAAATTCTTTTTTTAAAAGTTCTTTCATGTCAGAAGTATAAACACATTTAACAATAGGTTTTTTTAAAGTTTTTTTATTTGTTTTAAAGACAAGTCCGATTTTGTTATTTGAAAGCGAGAGCCATGAACCAATGGGATATATGGAAGCTGCCCTGCAAAAAGCTAAAATGGAGTCATTATCAAATTTGTTTCTTTCCCTGGTCAATATTTTCATTATAGCATTATGGGGATGCAGCTTTTTAATAAAAGGATTTTTTGAAGTTAAGCGTTCTATTTCATTGGAAAGAGAGAGTACCATGGAATATTTACTCATAAGCCTTCCTTTTATATTATCAGGGAATCCTGTCCCGTCAATCATTTCATGATGCTGAAGCACTGCCTGCCGGATCTCATAATCAACATTTAATTGAGTTAAAAGGTGGTAAGCATTATTGGTATGTAATTCAATCTTGGATTTATCTTTTATGCCGAATTTTGTTTCTTCATTCAGGTCAGGGAAGGATTCCAGTAATCCTATATCATGGACCAGGGCTGCAACGCCGAGTTTTATCAGTTCTTCTTTATTAAAGATCTTTCTATTACAGATATCTAATTTTTTAAAATCACCTTTAACAGAATCATCGTTTAATTTTTCTGTCATTATTTTAGTTAATTCTATGGCAGTTGCAATAGAGATCAGGCAGACATTAATTGAATGGCGCAGGATATAATTTATTCCTTTTCGTTTTACATTTAATAAGAGAAAAGTGGCATCTTTTTTCGGGCCTGTATCTTCTATTAAATTTGATATTATCTTTTTTAATTCTTTTATTTTATCTTCTTTATATTTTATTATAGCTTCAACTAAGGGGAATATTTCCAGAATTCTATTATTGATATTTTTATTAACACTTTTTAATGCCTTGTTCTCCATGTTCTCAATTATGTAGATCTCTGCATGGGCTTTTTTAATATGATCTATGATGATCCCGGCTTCTTTTTTAAAGTTGCCTGAATAATCATTCGATTTTATTTTTATTTCCTGTGTTTTTTTAAGGATATTTTCCCACTGGGCCTTCTCGATATTGTCACGGATCATTCTTACATGCTTTTCTTTTTTCCCCTGTTCTTCCATAATAACCATATTAATAAATGTAATATAAAAAGTCAAGATGATTATTATATATTACAAATGATTTTTTTTAAAAAAAAGATTGAAATTGTAAATTATTGTATTAAACTATACTATATATTTAAAGTGTATATGCGAGGTGGCCAATATGAAATATATAAGAATATTATTAATATTATTATTAATTTTATTTTTTAATAATCAGGTGTATAGTTTAAACTTCAACAGTCCTGGAGCACTTAAGCAGAATGATATTTCTATATCACTTGCATCATTTATTGAACATGATGGTAATTTTGGTGTGCTTCTAATTAATGATTTCGGGGTTATTGACTGGTTAAATCCCATAATTAAAATTGGATTTACTCCTGTGTATGACGTTGTAGGGAAAGAAACAGTGTATTTAGGACTGGAGACTAAAATAATGATCTGGGAGAGGTTTGGCGGTACTGATAAGTTTTCAGTTTATATGGGTGGGCATTATAAACTCAGGAATGAGGTCAGCGGGCTTGATCTGGGAATATCTATTGGCAGTACATTTTTTAAATTTGATAATTATATAGGTATAGATGTTGACCTTGATTTTGTTAATAACGAGATTCAATATCCGATAGATTTTATTATTGGAGCAAAATTTACTCCATTCAATAATAAGAAATTCAGTTTTGACATTGAAGTAGGCATTCCTATAGCATATTCCTACAATTATAAGTTAGGAACTGCATTAAGGTTAAGTTTTTAAGGAATATTTAAAATGGTTTTTAGCAGGGGCAGAAAGGATAATATTGTTCAGATCAACAGTATTAATGATTTGAAATCCCGAAAGTTCAAGCCCACAGACCTTAATAAAAAATATATTGATAAGGAGGGGCAGGAATATAAACTTAAATATGATCCAATAAAGAAAAAGGTTGTTATTATTAAAGTAATAAAAGGCATACTTGACGGGAAGTTTATAAAAGACAGGTTTGATAACGTTATTTCTGATGATCAAATTAAAGAAGGTGTAAAAAAGAAATTGGGGATTATGGGCAAACAGTTTTTAAAAGATAAATATAATATCAGCGATCATACAAAAGGGATTCAGGAGCAGCAATCTACTCAGCCACCTCAGGAAAATATTGCGTCATCCCCGGATACAGAAAAAAAAGAAGCCCGGGACGGGGACATAATAAAAAGTTTTGACGGCATTATTATTAATTCTATTGAAGATGTTCCCTCTGTTGTAGGGAAATTATCAGACCGGCTGGAAATTGTGGTAAAAAATATTTTAGAATCAAATATCTTTAACCAGAGAGATAATTATGATGATAAGGTAATAGTGGATGATATAAGAAGCCTGGTTAAGTCTAATATTATTGAAGAGTTCAGGGATATAAAAGAAATATATGAGAATGTTCATAAAGGATTTTCAGACAGTAAATTAGAAGTTAAGAAGTCCAGGGATGATCTGAAACCGATTCTGGCTGATAAATCTGATTTAGACCAGCTTTCTTTTTTAAGGGAGATAGACGGCCTGGAGACGTATAAAGACAGATTGGATCATATAATTAAAGCTTTTGATGATATTGATTATAAATTATCCGTAGTTGAAGGCAGATCACATTCTAAAACTTTTCATGAAAAACAGAAATTTTCAGATGCTAAATCCGGTCTGGGTACGTGCAAAAATGATGTTATAAAAATATTAAAATATATTAATAAAGCCCGGAATAATAAACTCAATATATAAAGGGGCAGTAGTTGAAAATTATATTAATTTCACCGCAATACTTAGGTACAATAACAGGAAGCAGCGGATTATATGTATTGGAATTATCCAGAGAGCTTGCCTTAAGAGATTATGATGTGACAATTTTAACATTAGGCATTAAGGGTGCAAAAAAAAAGGAGATTATTACTCTTGATGTTCCGGGAATTTATAAAAGGAAAAAGAAATGTCAGGTAAATGTTTTAAGGTTCCGGGCAGATGATTCCGGTTCTATTAAAAGCCCTTTTGAAGGGAGCAAACAGGAAGAGATAAAAAGATTAAAAAACTTCAATCAGAGTGTTCTGGAATTCCTGTACAGTCATGTAAAGGAAAAGACACTCATCCATTTGAACGGTCATTTTATGATCCCTTCCCTTGCCAGGGATTTAAAGAAATTAGACAGGTATAAGGTTGTTACATCCATCCATACCCTGGAGTCAATATCTGAAGCAAGGAAGGGAAAAGAAGGGGTGGGCAGGGCTATTATTAATTTTATTAAAACTAAAGAAGAAGAAGCCCTGCTCTTTTCAGATAATATTATTCTGTGGAGTAATGCTTTAAAAGAAGAGATCTCATGGATATTCCCTGACATTTATCAAAAGGCTAAAATAAAAGTTATTCCTTTTGGTATACCGTCAAACTTTATAGAAGAAACTTCTCTTAGTGATGAAAAGAGGAATTTGCTGGTAAAAAAGTATAATATTCATAATAATTTCCTTTTTAATTTGAACAGAATAGACCCTTCAAAGGGGATTGAATATCTAATCTCTGCTTTCCCAAAACTGATAAAAAAATTACAGAAACATTATAAAGATAGATCTGTTAATTATTCCCTGCTGATCGCCGGATTATTGGAAAACAAAAATATGTGGTATTATAATAAATTAAAAAAACAGATAAATAAGATTAAAGACAAACATGTCAGGAAGAATATTCAGATCTATACAGACCCTTCAGTTATCAGTGATAAAGAGTTCCTTCATAAAATGTCAAAAGTTTTTATTATGCCTTCAATTATCTCACCTTTCGGGATGTCACTGGTAGAGGCAGTTATTAAGGAATCGCCTTTTGTTGTTTCGGGAATTGAAGGTATCCTTAACATACTGGATATTAAAGATGTTGAGACTCCATTCAGTACTGTTAATGGGGGGGCAGTAGTGAACTTTTTAAACCCGATTACCAGGGTGGATTATCTTGTTGATGCATTGTTCTACATTCTTATTAATTATTCAAAAGTAAAATCTTCAATAAATGACCTGCAGAAGAAACTTATTAATAAGTATTCATGGAAAAAGATAATTGAGCAGAATATTGCTATTTATAAGAAGTTAATGAAATAAGCGCAAAAGCGCTTATTTCCCATAGGGGTTTCACCCCTATGGCGTTAAGCAACAAGCCATTGGCTTGTTGCTTAACTGTCACCCCTTGGGCTTCTGAGTCCCGAGCCCGAAGGGTCGAGGGTGAATTTCGCAAAATTCCCCAAACCCCAATGCAGAATATCGAAAATTATCCAATTTTCGATATTCTGAAGTAATTATATAAGGTTTAATTTTATTCGTTTTTTTAAAGATGTATAATTTTTGTTTTTGGAAACGTTTTTGTAGGCAGGGCGCATGATCCTTCCGCCGCTTACTCTCTCTTCCAGCAAATGGCTGGACCATCCTGCTATTCTGGCCATTGCAAATATAGGTGTAAAAAGGTCAGCAGGGATATCAAGCATACTATATACTAATCCTGAATAAAAATCCACATTCGCAGATATGGTCTTATTTGTTTTTTTAACTTCTTTATAGATATTAGGTGTCAGTTTTTCAACAAGGCTGTAAAGCTGATATTCCTCCTCTCTTCCTTTCTCTTTTGCAAGCCTGGAAGCATGTTTTTTTAAAATAACTGTTCTTGGGTCAGAAAGGGTATATACAGCATGTCCCATGCCATAGACCAGTCCTGTTCTGTCGAAAGCCTTTTTATGCATGATCTTAGAGATATAACCGGAAACTTGTTTTTCATTGGTCCAGTCCATGACTTTTCTCTTAATATCATTCATCATATTTAAAACACGGATATTCGCTCCGCCGTGTTTCAATCCTTTAAGCGAACCAACTGCAGCGGCAATAGCGGAATATACATCAGTATCAGTTGAACTGATCAGGTGTGTTGAGAAAGTAGAGTTGTTCCCGCCTCCGTGTTCAGCATGGAGTACAAGTGTAAGGTCCAGCAGTTCAGCTTCTGTTTTTGTATATTTGCTGTTATGCCTGACAAGATGGAGGAAATTTTCTGCTGTGCCTATTCCTTCTTTAGGATTGTGGATATAGAGGCTTTTTTCTTTGTGGTAGTGTTCTTTTGCATGATAGCTGTAGGCAATTATGGTCGGGAACCGCGCAATAAGTTCTATACACTGCTTTAAGATACAATCCAGCCTGCGGCTTTCCGGGTTTTTATCAAAAGAATAAGATACAAGAACGCTTCTTGCAAGTTTGTTCATTATATCATTACTTGGGGCTTTTAAGATCATATTTTCCGTAAACCCCGGGGGTAATTCTCTTTTATTATCAAGAACATGGCAGAATTGTTTCAACTCATTTTTCGTAGGCAGCTCTCCGAATAAAAGTAAAAAAATTATCTCTTCAAAACCATATCTTTTTTCTTTTTGAAACCCGTTTACCAGGTCATTGATCTCTATTCCGCGGTAGAGCAGCCTTCCCTCAACAGGAATATTTTCATTTTCATCGATGATATAACCGTGTACATCTCCTATCTCTGTCAGGCCAACCAGAACACCGGAGCCATTATTGTTGCGCAGTCCGCGTTTTACATTGAATTTTTCGTACATTTCCGGATTGATTTTATTATTCTTTTTAACAGTTTTAGACCATTTTTTAAAAAACAGCGTGTCTTTTTTCTGCTTTTTTATTGGTTTCATTTTTTCTCCATTTAATGTATCGGGTATAGAGCCTCTCATTTTTTACACTTGATAAAAAAAAGAGAGACTCTATACCTTGGACTTATATAGAGCTGGTGGGTATAGAGCCTTTCCTTTTGATCGAGTGGCCGGCTTGCCCCTGGGGGAGTTCGAAGATCAAAAAGAAGGACTCTATACCCGATATTTTATTCTAAAATTCAATATACTTATTAAATATCACCTGTCAACCTTTTTTAAGGTTTACAGTTTTTTAAAAACAGCTTATAAGCTTTATAGGTCTGGAAAATATCAAGTTTTGAGGTGAGTTCATAAGGGGAATGCATGCCAAGTACAGGTGCTCCTGCATCAATGATCTCCATACCGTAATTGGCCAGGAATCTGGCAATAGTTCCCCCGCCGCCTTCATCCACTTTCCCTATTGTGCCTATCTGGAAGATGATATTATTTTCTTTGAACAGTTTTCTTATCTTCCCGACATATTCAGCATTAGCATCACTGGCATGGTATTTCCCTCCATGACCGGTATATTTGGTCAGCGCTATACCGTTGCCGATCTTGGCTGTATTCCTGATATCAAAAACATCTTTGTAATTAGGATCAAATCCCACTTCTACATCAGATGAGATACCATAGCTGTTATATAAGCATTTTTTCAGCATTGTTTCATTATAGGAAGGATCGAGCTTATTAATGATCTCACTTAAGAATAATTCAAAGAACCTTGACTGGATGGAACTGCTGCCTTCACTTCCGATCTCTTCCTTATCAATAAGCAGTACAACAGTTGTCCGTATTGGATTGGATATCTCCATGATAGATTGAGCAGCACAAAAGGAACAGAGCCTGTCATCCTGTCCGTATCCTGCAATAAAGCTTCTGTCAATACCGGCTTCCCTTGCTTTTATAGCCGGAACAGCCTCCAGTTCCGCTGAATTGAAATCCTGTTCCACAATACCGTATTTCCGGTTCAATATCTTTAAAATATTGATCTTTACCCCTTCTTTTTCATCTGCATCATCTAAAGGAATATTACCTGTTATAAGGTTCAAGTTTTCAGCAGGGAAAGCATCTGAGACCTTTTTTTTGTTTAATTTTCCGGACAGATGCGGCAGCAGGTCCGGTATAATAAAGACCGGATCGTCTTTATCCTCACCGATCCGGATATTAATGGTTTTGCCATCCAGGCGGGTGATTACTCCGTGAATGGCCAGGGGAATATTAAGCCAGTGAAATTTTTTAATGCCGCCGTAATAATGGGTCTTTAAAAATCCAAGTCCTGTATCTTCATAAAGAGGATTCTGTTTCAGGTCAAGACGGGGGGAGTCAATGTGACCGCATATAATATTGATCCCCTTTTCAATGGGCTCTTTTCCTATGATGGATAATATGATACTTTTGTTTTTATTCACATGTACGATCTTCTTTCCTTTGAAGCCGGATTTTAAAGTTTGGAAATTTATTAAATCTATAAAATTGTTTTTTTTCGCAAGGCTGTGAAAATATTCCACGGATTCCCTCTCTGTTTTTGCAGTGTTAAGGAAATCTAAATAAGGTTTGCTGAAAGCTTCAAGGAGTTTTTTCTCTTCTTTTTTTATCTGCAGCCAGCCTGATTTTTCTTTTTCACTCAGATATGCATATTTCCCTTTTTTTACCATTGTTTTACCTCTTTAAAAATATTAACCACAGAGTACACAGAGCTCTTGATGCCATTCTGATGGTAGAATATCATAAAAATTATAAAGAAGAATAAAATAAATATTATTATTCCTCTGTGTTCTCAGTGGTTTTATTTATTTTTATTATATTGATCCTAACTCCCCGGCGCGGACCCTTAAATATTCTGACATTGTTATTGGTGAATCCAATATTCCTGCTGATTCATGCGGTTCTTTGGAATTTGCATATCGGGGGAAAAAACCGACAATATCTGTTTTTATTTTTTTTTCGAAATTTACCAGTAAATTTTTAACTTCCTTCCTTGCACTGCTGGAGTATTTATTCAGTTTTAGAACAGCAGTTATATAATGAAATAACAAATATGAATGGATGGTGCCGTTATAAGCGGATTGGGGTTTTTCAGAATTGAAATTTTCTATATAATTATTAGAATCAGCAGCAAGGCTCATTAAGCCAAAAGGAGTCAACAATTTATCTTCAATAGAGTCTATGATCTTTTGTTTTGTTCTATAATGGACCAGGTCATCAAACGGCAGGCTTATAAGGAATATAGGATATGGCCTGAAAGAATCATCTTTCCATCCTGTTGGGGGGATCTCCACCCGGTAATGAAAATAATCTTTTTCTTTATCCCGGAATTTAAAATAAAAATTCTTCTTAATAATAAAGCCCAGCTCCTCTGCCCTTGTATGGTATTCAATATCAGCAAACTTGGCTGATAAGAGTTCTGTAATCCGTACTGCATTGTACCATAGAATGTTTAAAGCAATATGCTTCCCTGCTGCATATTCTATTATTTTGCCTTTATTGAATTCATCACCAATATCTGTTTTTAAGAGTAAAAGCCCGTCAAAATCAACCTTAATACCAGGGATATGATTGTTATAAAAATTATGTACAATAAGTCTGACTTTCTCCCATAAATTGTCCTTAATGAATTTCCAGTCACCGGTAAATTCAATGAATTTTAATAAGTATAATAAATACCAGAATGAATTATCAATACTGCTGTAGATGAATTTTTTATTATCATGGTCAAAATGTTCAGGAACAAGGCCCTGCTTGATATTGCTGCCGAGGAATTTCAGTATATCTTTTATTGTATCGAATTCCTTTAAAGTAAACAGGATATTCAAAGAATTGATCATATCCTGGAAACTGGTTGATGGGTTTACAAGTGAATTCTTCAGCAAAGTGGTTTTATCCTTTTTTTTAATATAAAAGCCGGAGGATATGATAATGTTTTTAAATAATTCATTTTTGATCTTGAGTTTATCCAGTAAACTCTTTCTCCTTTCTACTTCATTGTTGAATATGATTGATATGTCCGGTTCCTTAAGTCTTTCTGAGGAAATAGAGAACCAGCATTCATCATTATTCCCTGTTAATTGACAGGAAAAGCTACACGGCGAACAATAAGTTTCTCCTTCCACTGTCATATTATTTTGGATATTTTTTTTATCATTATTTTTAAACGCAAAGCTGCCTTTTAAAAAATAAAAAAATATATTAATATCATCTGAACGTGTGAACCTTATATAATCCGGTTCCTGAATAATATTATATTTGAATTTATCCGACCACCCTGCTGTAGAATTATGCTCTTTAGTAGAGATCAGTGGGGATATTGACAGTTTTATAGATTTGTCCGGTTTAAGGAGTTTATATTTAATAATAGTAGTATTTTTATCATTAACGAGTAATATGGATTTTAAAAGTTTTATACCTCTAAAATTATAGATAAAATTCGGGTGTTCATTTATATAAAATCTTTCCAGATTATAGTTGTTTTCCTTTTTGGTTTTACTCTTCTGCTTGAATGAATTCGTGAAGTATCTGTTCTCATCAATATTAATCTCTTCTATAAGAGAAGAGACCAGGGTCATCATCTTATTTTGCCAGGGAACAGTCAGCAGGGAATGCAGGGGTTTTGTATTTTGACAGAGGAGGTTATTAT
>SDBV01010565.1_pt1 | contig 12076 bp, 7 predicted proteins | sample 2277081 | NCBI WGS metagenome assembly SDBV01 (sample SAMN10402039, study PRJNA504765) | marine sediment metagenome | isolation source: marine sediment core GS10_PC15, 223 cmbsf | place: Arctic Ocean: Southern Knipovich Ridge | collected 2010 | reverse complement strand
GGAAAACGTTGACGTCGTGATTGCGCCGCTTGTTGGCCCCGAAGTCGTGATGGGCTCCACAAGGCTCAAGGCGGCAACGGCGCAAAAAATGGTTCTCAACATGCTCACCACTGTCTCGATGGTACGCTCAGGTAAGGTCTACAAAGGAATGATGGTAGATCTTCAATTGTCGTGCGGCAAACTTTCCGAAAGGGCCAAACGCACGGTGATGATGCTGACCGGTATCGAATACGACGAGTGCTCGGACCTGCTGAACAAGGCGGGGGGAAACGTGAAGCGCGCCATTGTCATGGCCGGGGCGGGATGTTCCGCGCAGGATGCAGACAAGGCATTGAAGGACAGCAGCGGATTTGTCCGTGCCGCCATAATTACCGCAACGCCGGGGGACAAGTAAGCGTTTATGGAAAGTTCATTGTCAAGCGCCGCCGCCGATGCTTCCGGCCAGGTCATGTTCAATGGCTACAGTTGGCTGGTGATTCTTGCCTACCTGCTCCTTACAACCGCCATGGGGCACGCGCTCAGCAAAAAGCAGATGACCATCAAGGACTTCTTTCTAGGCGGCAGAAGCCTTCCCTGGTACGCCGTGTGCGGTTCGATTATCGCGACTGAACTCTCCGCCATGACGCTCGTGGGAATCCCCGCAATTCTCTGGGCGGCCACGGGCAACATGACATACGGCATGATATCCATCGGGGCTATCATTTCCCGCGTAATCGTCGCGTTCTGGATTTTGCCCAAATACTACGAAAAAGAAGTGTACAGTCCATACGAGTATATCGGGAACCAGTTGGACGCCCGCGCCAACAGGCTCACAAGCTACCTCTTCATGATCGGCGGTATCATGGCCCAGGGCACAAGGGTCCTGCTGACCGCCGTGGTGCTACAAGTGGTAACCGGCATAAACATCCACGTCTCCATTTGGCTAGTCGGCGCAACCGCCGTATTGTGGACACTTATGGGCGGCATCGCCACCGTAATCTGGACCGACCTCGTCCAGTTTCTGGTGCTGGCCTTCGCAGCCGTTCTAACGCTCGTAATAGTTGTTGCCACATTCGAGTCGGCCGATGGCGAATCAGGAGTCGCGGCAATTCTAAGCATTGCCAACGATGCCGGAAAACTGGACTGGTTTGATTGGAGTTGGGACCCCTCGAAAAACTACACCATCTGGACGGCCCTGATAGCGTCCACAATTGGAGGCCTCTTCGCATACGGAACGGACCAGATGCTCATGCAAAGATGCTTCTGCTGCCGCAACGCGCGTGAAGCGCGAAAGGCCCTTCTCTGGAGCGGCGTCAGCCAGATTCTGACGATCACATGCCTCTTTGTAGGGGTAGGCCTATGGGCTTTCTACCAAAAAAGCGGCGACCCACAGATTCCCAATTCCGACGAAATCAAACAGATCATCGAAAACGCCAACACCCTCGTGCCGGTATTCATCAAGTATCGAGTCCCATGGTTTTTCGGAGGGTTGATGGTCGCGGGCATTTTCGCGGCCGCAATATCCTCGCTCGATTCCATTCTGGCCGCTCTTTCGCAGCAGACCATGGCGGCCTTGGGAATGAAAAACGGAAGGACCGACAAGCAGAACATTCGCAGGGGACGTGTATTTGTGGTTTTGTGGGCAGTTGTTTTGTGCGGCATGGCGTCCCTTTTCCACGCCGGAGCCGACAACGCAACCCTATTGATAGAGCTTGCCCTAGCAGTCGTAGGCTACATTTCAGGAGCCATTCTAGGGACCTTTCTAATAGCCGCCATTCCAAAGCTGAGACGCGAAACCGAAGGCATCGAATGGGCCGCCGCCCTAAGCGTAATGACAATTTTCGCCGTAACCCGCCACGAGACCTGGGCAACCATCATTATTTCCGCGGCATCCGCCCTGCTCATTATCACAGCCATGTTATTCCTGCTCAGTCGTTCCAAGTTAATCATCACAAAGCTATTGCCCTTCATCGGATTCATCTACTTCTTGAATCTCTACAAGTTCGACGGGCAAAACATCAGCCTCGGCTGGCCGTGGTACGCTCCTTTGGGCTGCCTGGTCATGCTGTCCTCGGCGATGCTGATCTGCAAACCCAAAAACAAAGCGCAGGATAGCCGCAACCAAAAATGATTGTTCACCATGAAGAACCTAGCGTGGCAAAGCCGCAAACCCAAAAACTATTTAGACATGATTTACATGATCAACAATATAATGAAAATATTTGCGTTCATTCGCGGTTAATTTAGAAGAAGAGGAAGAACTAACCGCTAATGTACGCTAATGAACGCGAATTGAGTCTGGTGAAAACTGGCCAATCCTTGCTCTGCGTTTCTCTGCGCTCTCTGCGGCTCTGCGCTAGAAAAACATTAAGATTTTGACGCAGAGGGCGCTGAGGACGCAGAGATGCGCAGAGAAGAATCCAAAGTACTAAAACTCTGTGAGCAACATGTTGTAATGGTGGGAATTGCGCTGGCCAAATTGGGCGTGAACTTGAAGGCCACAGTCATCGTTCGTGTATAATGACGGCGCACAAGGGTACAATCTCACTTGGGCGGAACCATTTCCAAATTGACCGGCGTATGTGTGTCTTAGTTTTCATTAAAGCACAGGAGATGAGATGAAAAACAAAGCTGTTTCCAGACGGACTTTTTTGCGCAAATCGGGTCAGGCCGCGGCCTTGGTGACGGCCTTTTCGATAGTGCCCAGAAAGGCTTTGGGCGGGGTGGGATACACGGCCCCAAGCGACACTTTGACCCAGGCCCTTATTGGCTCGGGAGGCCAGGGCCGCACGCATATCAACCGGGCCGGCTTGAAATGTATCGCGGTGTGCGACGTCGATGAGAACCATCTGGACTTGGGGCTCAAGGCGGCGGGAAATGACGCAAAGGGATACCGGGATTGGCGCGAAGTCCTGGAACGCACGGATATCGACGTTATGGATATAGCTACGCCACCCCATTGGCACGCTGCGATGGTTATTGCGTCGGCAAATGCGGGTTTCGACATTTGGAGCGAAAAACCCATGACGCGCACCATAGGTGAAGGAAAGCGCGTGGTCGAGGCGGTGCGCGACAATGGTTGCATTTTCCGAATAAACACATGGTTCAGGTTTCGGGCGGGATTATATGGATTTGGTACCCCAGTCGAGCCGATAAAGAAACTTGTGCAAAGCGGTATGTTGGGTTGGCCGCTCAAGGTGACGCTCAACGCCGGCACGGGCTTCAACTGGAAGTTTCAATGGAGCGGGCAAACTAATCTGGAACCACAACCTGTTCCTGAAGAACTGGATTACGACATGTGGCTTGGCCCGGCGCAGTACAAGCCATACAACAGCCACCGCGTGCATCGGACTTTTCGCGGATATTGGGATTATGACGGCGGCGGACTTGGCGATATGGGCCAGCATTACCTTGATCCGGTTCAATACATCCTCGATAAGGACGACACAGGCCCCGTCGAGATCTATATTGACGCTCCGCAACAACATCCTGACGCGGTGACGTCATGGCGGCGCATCGAACTCAAGTACGCCGACGGTTGCCGGATTATTTTGGACGGCGAAAACAAGGATGCGGGGGCTCCATTCATTGAAGGGCCTGATGGGAAACTTTTCAAGGGTTTCAAGTCGGACATCCCAAACCTTGAACGGAAACTTGCCGCCTTTCCCGATCCCGAGCCGCAACTGACGGATTATTTTGAAGCCGTCCACACCCGCAAAAAGTTCTGTCTGAACGAAAGCAACGCGCATCGGTCCTGTTCCCTGGTTAATCTCAGCAAGGTTGCACTACGACTGGGGCGCGGCCTGCGGTACGACCCGGCCAAGGAACAGTTCATTGGCGACGACGGCGCAAATCGCCTGATTGACCAACCCATGCGCGCACCATGGCACTTATAATCCGAAGTATTGAACCAATATAAATGATGGAGCCGAATTCATGAAGTATCGAAATGTGATAATGATTCTATTGGCAGTTGCCCTTGGACTGAGTTTTCAATCGCAGGCCGACAACTTTCCTGCCGACAACGCAGCCAGACTGGAGAGTATTGTCAAGGGAATCCTGAAACAGGGACCCGAAGCGGTTGCTAATTTATGCAATGAGCTGGTAGCGCCTGGCACTGGCGATGACACGCAGGCGCGTTTCGCTATCACTAGCCTGGCTAGATACGTGGGCAGTGGTAAAAGCGAGTCCAAGCGTAAGATGGTATCCAAGGCCATCATCCTTGCCATCGAATCATCTTCGGACAAGGAAGTTACGGCATTCCTGATACGCCGTCTCCAATCAATGGCCAAGAATGAAGCGGTCGGAACGCTGTCCGGGTTCTTAACCGATGAGCGACTCTGCGACCCCGCGGCACAGGCACTTTTGGCAATTGGCACGCCGAAAGCTGCATCCGCTATTACCGGCGGCCTCGCTTTGGCGAAAGGTGGAAGCGCTCGCGCCACACTGGTCCAGGCGGCAGGCGAAATGCGCTCCAAGAATGCGGTCGAATTGATCACGCCTTATGCTTCCAGCGGCGATGAAATGTTGCGAAGCGTGGCATTACGCGCTTTGGCTAATATTGGCGCGCCGTCCTGTGAAAAGATCCTCGCCATGGCCGTTCAAAACAATGATCGTGGCGAGCGCTTTGACGCGGCTTCCAACTACCTGCTTTATGCGCAGAGGCTGTGCGAGGGTCGCAACAAAAAACAGGGTGAGCGCATTTGCCGGGACGTCATTGATGCTTGGACCAGAACGGAGGTGTCGCATTTCCGCAGTGTCGCGCTTGCAACGCTGGCTTCGAGTAGAGGGAATCGCGGAACTGCCGATCTGATGACGGCAGTGGACAGCGACGACGAAAGATTCAGGGCAAGCGCGCTTAGACTTGCGTCGCAGAACGCTTCACGAACCGCGACACGCCGCTGGATTGACAAGGCGGGGGAAGTGTCTGCCGAAGTTAAGGCCGGGATTGTTGCAATGTTGGGAGGGCGGGGAGACCTTTCGGCGCTGCCATTCCTTATCGAGTCACTTGAAGACGAGGCCGATGTTGTGCGCCTGGCGGCCATTCCGGCAGCGGCAGAATTGGGAAAAAGAGATGCCTTGGCCGCTTTGATCGCCATGCTGAAGGCGGCGGAAGGTGTCGAACTTGAGGCTATCGAGAAGGCTTTGCCGAGCATTTCCGATGCGCAGGATATGGCGCAAGTCGCGCTGGCTTTACCCAATACCCCGCCAAGCGGGCAGGTCGTGCTGATTGAACTGATCACCCAGCGCAGGGCGTACTCTCAAATCGAAGCTGTTTATGCTGAGACAAGAAACGAAGATGGCAGCGTGCGCGTTGCCGCTATAAAAGCGTTGGCCGATTTAGCCAAGCACGAGGATCTTTCGCGACTGATCGCGATACTGCTTGATGCCGCCAGCAGCTCGGAAAAGTCCGCTGCGTTGCAGACAGTCGTAGCCGTTTCTCAACAGGTCGAAAGCCGTGAGCGGCGCGCGACACCCGTGCTGGCAGCGCTCAAGAACGCTAAGAATGAAGAGCGAAAGCTGCTGCTGAACGTCCTGGCCAAGATTGGCGGCGGGGACGCTTTGCGCGCTGTTGTGGCGGATACAAAGAGCGATTCGCCGGATCTTCAAGATGCCGCTGTTCGCGCTTTGGCTGGTTGGCAAGATGAGGAAGCGCTGCCTGCACTGCTCAAAATTATCCGAGGCACTGACGAGTTGAAACATCAGGTGCCTGCGATACAAGCTTACATTCGCATTCTTGCAAAGGCTAAAATGGCATCGGACAAGAAGGTAGAATCGCTTGCAGAAGTTCTGGCTGCTGCGGAACGTCCCGAGGAAAAACGGCGTGTACTGTCCGGCCTTGCAAAGCTGCGGACGCTTTCGGCTCTGAAAGTGGCGGGCAAGTGTTTGGACGATGAATCATTGCAGGAAGACGCGGCTTTGGCGGCAGTCAACATTGCATGTCCGGTGGATGCAAAGGGCGAGGGCCTGAGCGGCGCCGAGGTCGTGGCTGTTCTTAAGCGAGCCGTCAAATTCATCGACCATGAGGACATTCTTAAGCGCGCTAATGAGCACCTTGACAGCTTGGAGTAGTAGCCGCTACCGCGACGCAGCCGGCACGCCATCGCGCATTTGTTGCTTGAGTTCTTCCAGGTGATCCTCATATACGCCGCGAGGCGTTGTATCGTGCTTAACGCACAGCGCCGCCGCCATGCCGACCACTTCCCCCATCATGCCTGTGGTGCGCATCACGCGCACGGTGCCCAGCGCAACGTGCGTAACGCTGATGTTGCGTCCTGCCATGAACAGGTTGTCGATATTGCGCGAATAAAAACAGCGGTATGGGATTGGATAGCCAGGCTTGAATCTTATATGTTTCGCGACTGATAGGAATTCCTCTCCTGGAAAGTGCTTCGTGTTGTCGGGTCTTGGATAATGCAGGTCGATTGACCAGGTGCAGGTAACGCTGGCGTCGGGAAACTCTTTCCGCTCGAGAACGTCCTGCTCCTGCAGTATCACGTCGCCAAGCAGCCGCCGCGATTCGCGTTTGCCCGCAATGTGTGCGACCCATTCGAGTTCGCTGTTTGCGAATCCCACGCGCATTTCGCTGCCGTTTTTCAGAAAGTCCCAGTTGCCGAAAGCCGCGCGAAGGCCATAGTCGCGCACCTGCTCAAAATCGTCAATCTGGTTCAGGTTCATTCCCGTTTCCCAGAACCATTCCGCTTTCTTAGTACGCTGGCAGCTCTCTTCGGTAAACCGGACAGCCCAAGGGCATTTGGGAAAGGACACAGGTACCGGCGCTTCCCTCGAACGCCACATCACCGTCGCGCCCATCGTCATTTTGTCCGCTTGCTCCGGAGCAAGGGACTCATCTGTCTCGCCACGCCCTTCGCGTCCCATACGGTAATCCGCGCCTGCCAAGAAACCAATGGTTCCATCTCCCGTACAGTCCGCGAAAAACCTTGCGGGGAAACGCAGTTCGCGACTGTCCCTGATGTTCTTGGCAAAGACCGCCGCAATTCGCTGGCCGTCCATTTCCACTTTGAAGGCATGCGTATTGAGAAACAAGCTAATGTTTTTCTCCGCCCTCACCACGTTTTCTTTTTTGGCGTCCTCGAATGCGACGGCTGGGTGGGCGTTTCCCTTCAAGTCGTTCGAGGGAATTATTTCAAGTACGAGATTGCCAAGTGCCGGGTATGGTTCCTGGTTGACTCCCCCCCCAGGGGTAACCCGAACCTCCGAACTGGCGTTGCCGCCCAATACAGGACGGTTCTGAATCAAAGCTACGCGTGCGCCCAGGCGCGCTGCGGACACGGCGGTCGCGGTGCCTGCCACGCCGCCGCCTACAACCACCAGATCGAATTCGCCTGCATCCGGAGCAAGTTTCGGCAAACCCAGAAGCTTCTTGCGGAATTTTGCCAGTTCTTTCTTGCCATTCGGCGGCGAAAAACCCGGGTCCTTCGAGAAAACTATGGCGTCGCATCGGCCGTCGAAACCCGTCATGTCGTGCAAGGCGAGGCGGGCCTCTTTACTCTTGATTTCTACAGTCCCGCCGTCCTGCCAGTCCCATTCCCGGCCTTCGGTTCCGAAGACAGTGCCAAGTGTCTTGCCGTCTACGATGAGCTGAAATCTTCCCGGAGCGCCTGGTGCGTTCCAGGTTGCAACCCAATCGCGTGTCCTCGCCCACACTCGATACATGCCCGTTTCCGGGAAGGTGACCTGTTTGGTGGCGTCAGGCACAGGAACACCCAGGCCGTGCGCCAAAAGAAACGGAGAACCCATTTGATCCATAAACTGCTGGTCGACCACCCACGCACCGAATATGTCGTCGTCATGCGTCTCGAAGCTTTCCCCTTCCACCAGCACCGTTTGTCCACTGGCGTGCAGCGCCGCAAACGCAACAATCGCAATCATCAAGAAAACAGTGTCCTTTCGTAACATGTCCGCTCCCCTTTATCCTATACAGTACAAACTACCACCCGCTCAATATTCAGCTTACCGTCAGGTTCAAGTATACTATCTGATTTTTCATAGAGATGTCGATAGTCCTGTTTTCAATTCTTCACCAAAACTGATAGACTATGCTTGGCTCAAAGACTAAGTCCTGATGAGGACAGCATTTGCGGGACATACCATCAGACATGTCGCGCGACACTTTGAAGCAAACTGAGGAGACCATTCAATGGCTGTCGTCAATGATCTGATTCGCCAGAGGGCGTGTGACGCCGTTGAAGCGCTTTCGCGCATGGCGCGTGTTCGGGCGGCCTATCTTTTTGGGTCGCACGTCGCGGGCACGGCTGACGAATACAGCGATATCGATATCGCCGCCTTTATCGAGGACATAGAGGAATGGGACATCCGAAGGCGTACCCGCGCTATGGTCGCCACACAAAAAGAAGTCGGCGACGATGTGGAACTGCATTTCTTTTCAGCGGATTTACTCGACAATGCGCCCAAGGCGAGCTTTGCCGCTTATACGAAGAGCCACGGTGTTCTCATAGAGTAAATATTCGCTAAACCCGTAGCACTTTTGAACAAGGGCCGCAAGAAAAGGGACAGACACGTCTCCGCTCGAAGACTCGCTACGCGTGCGTCAGTCCCTTTTTTGCTCAGTTTCCAAAGGACCGAAGCGCCCAAATTCTTGACTCCGGGGAGCGGCGTGTCTATTATTGGCAACCACGCATGGGAGTAGATTTCAACATAGAACAGTGTGAGCGTTTGCGGGAAATAGTTTCGCAAGCGGACCTTCACCATTCGCATCCGCCTTCTCGTTATGATCCGGGACATGTCTTTGAACTGGGCATAAGAGGCGTGTGTCCTGCCGTGGAGGGAAAGGCCAAACTCGAGGTCGAACGTTTTGTAGGCGGCGGTTTTGCCGGGCAGGTGTACCGCGTTAAGCTTGCCGAACTCGATCTCGATGATGGGGAAATTCCCGGACTTGAAGCGGGAAACAGCTATGCGCTCAAAATAATAATTCCACCGTCGGCCTTTTCGTTGATGTTTCGCAACACGGTTTATTGGATGGCCTACCAAGGTTCGTTTTCCGCGCAAGTGAATGAAGCGGCGGCGCGTACGGGCGTTCTGTGGCAGAAGCTGATACGCCAGGGAGCCAAAGCGCGTTTCGGCGATGAAAGGGCCGTTGCGGACACGTATGCTACCTTTTTCGAGCCGGGTCTGGGCAGTTTCGGCGAAATAAACGAGTGGATTGACGGCCGCAACTGGAATTTCGAGGTTGACGAGCAGGTCTTTTCGCGCCGTAAACGCGATCCTGAAACCGCCGAACATTCCGCGGAGTTTCTTGCCAAAAAGAAGTTCATGCGCGACATTGTGGTGATGTTTCACGATATGGGTGCGCCGGAATTGGCTCGGCAATACGAATGGTGGTCGTGCAAGAGCCAGCCTAACGTGCTAAAACGCCGCGATTCTGAAAACGGCGCATCGGACGGATTGTGCGCGTTGGATTTTCGTGCGGGTTTGGCGGTGCTGCCCTTCCTGCCTATGAGCCCGGTCGATTTCTGCCTCATCGTCAAGGGCCTAATGCGGGGAGACCTGGTGCAGTTCGACCGGGGAAACCTTGAAAAACTAGAGGAATTCTGCAGCGGGCACGATGAGGAATTCAAGGGCGTTTTACCCGCTATCGAGGAACTAAAGGAAGTAGACCCTAAGTACCGCGCGTCACTACCCGACATTAGCCACCACGGATTCAGCCTTTTGTATAAGCGCCAACTTCGCAATGACGTCAGGGCGGGGATCGTGCAAGGCTGGAAAGTTAGGGGCTTTGCCGACGAGGCATGCTCTGAAAAGCTGAACAGGTCATGGATACGGTTTTTCCTGTTTTTCGCGGCGGGTTTGTTGCCGATACTTGGTGGCTATATAAGACGTTTTTCAGGACTTGCTTCTTTCAGACGCCACGTGCGCGCTTTCTTCACGAGTTTCGATTACACGAAGCGCACCTGGCGTGCGAAACAGGCTGAATACCTCATAGACTGGCATCGCTACGGCCGCGTCGGAGAAGATCACATCGAGTTTTACCTGGGCCATCCGACGCTTTTCTGGTTTACTCGCATCATTCCGGGCATTCTTCCCATGCCGCCTAAATGGCACCGTTTCCTCACCGACTGGAAATTCGCCAAGACCACCGTCAAGAACACGGTCACGTATCCGATCCGCTTCTATCGCGACGCACAATTCAGGGAGGAGTGGCTCATTTCCGAGATAGAAGCGGGCGCCAAGGAGGGTATGCTGACACAAGAGGAACACGACCTCATTCTGTCACAAGTAAAGGATCCCTTCATTCAGAAGTATCTGAAATGCGTTGCGGTGCATATCTGCACTTTGCCTGCTACGCAGATCGTCTCGCTACTCGTGGCCTTATGGGGTTTCTTCTACCTTGGCAAGACTTGGGAAGAAAGCACGGCGTGGTTCGTGGCGATACTTGTCACCTTTCAAGTAATGCCAATTTCGCCGGGGTCCATCATCCGAGGTTCGTACGTCGTGTATCTCATCATCAAAGAACGAAATCTGCGCAATTATTGGCTGGCCGCAATCGTTTCTTTCTGGAAATACATCGGCTACCTTGGCTTCCCGTTGCAGATGGTTAAGGAATTTCCGGTGCTGTCGCGATTCATGGCGGGCCGTTGGTCGACAAAAATGGTGGGCTTTATTCCGGTTTTCGGAGAACGGGGCGCGTTGCCGGAACATTTCGTGTTTGATTTATTCTTTAACGTACCCTTGTCAATAAAACGCAAGTTCAAACGAGGCAAGTGACGTGAAACATCTTGAAAAAGTTTCGTAATTGAACTGGCTGGGACGCAAGAAAAGGGACAGACACGTCTTCGCTCGCGGACTCGCTTCGCTTGCATCAGTCCCTTTTTTGCTCAGTTTTGCGTGCTCTTGCACGGGTTTAACGAATTTTTGCCGAAGGAAAGACTGACGATGTCCAGGGTGTTGAGCGCATGTCAGAATTAGAGAACGATACGGCCGCCGAATCACAGCCTCAAGACCAAGGCCGGTCGCTTGGCTCAGTAATGCGGGCCGGGGTGATCTACTGGGCGGGCGGCAACTTTGTGGCGCGCGTGATCAAGCTTGCTGTACACATCACACTGGCGTGGAAACTCGATGAGGGCGACTATGGGCTTGTGGCGATGACTGACGCCATATTGACGCTGCTGAGGATGTTTTCTGAATTCGGCACTGTGCCCGCCATCATCCAGAAAAAGGACATGTCCAAAGGTTATGCCTCGACGGCCTTCTGGGTAAATTCCGGTATGAGTGTGGTGATGGTATGCCTCGCGTGGGTACTGGCCCCGCGACTGGCCGCTTTCTACAATAACGAACACGTGACATTAGTTGTTCGGGTCAGTTCCCTTGGTTTTTTTATAATGGCGTTGCGGATAATTCCAATGGCGCTGCTGCGCAAACAACTACAGTTTGGCCGTTACGCTTTTCTCGATAGTTCCTGGCACATTGCAAGCGGCCTGCTGGCACTTGTTTTCGCTTTTGCCGGAGCGCGGTATTGGAGCCTGGTGATACCTCAGATGATCGTCGGATTGCTGATGGCCCCGCTATGGTTTGTGGCTTCAAAATGGCGGCCTTCGTTCCTTTTTGACAAGAAGGAATTTGCTGAGATATTCGCTTTTTCCAAAAACGTTGTCGTTGTGAGTCTCGCCACCTTCACGCTCAGCCACGCCGGTTTCATAATCGCAGGCCATTTCCTGGGAGCGGATCAAGCCGGGATTTACAAGTTCGCGATGATGAACGCCATGTTCATAACATTCAATTTCGGCTGGCTTGTTGCCAACGTGGCCACTTCGGGTTTCGCGCTGGCAAAAGGGAACGACGAAAGGCTTCGTCAAGGTTTTGGCAGGGTGTACGACTCACTTCTGGCCTCTGCCATACCACTGCATGTGTTGCTGTTCGTTCAGGCCGGACTTGTGTTTCAAAGCGTGTTTCCCGAGAAATGGGTCCCCGCGCTGCACCTGTTCAGGATTCTCCTGATTTGCGGCGCCGTGCGCACGATGACGGGTCCCATCACGCAGTTTTACTATGCCGTCAATCGCTCACATGTAAACGTGTGGCTGACCGCCGTGCAGGTGTCGCTGCTGTTGCCCGCCATGTA
>SDBV01010564.1_pt1 | contig 12076 bp, 10 predicted proteins | sample 2277081 | NCBI WGS metagenome assembly SDBV01 (sample SAMN10402039, study PRJNA504765) | marine sediment metagenome | isolation source: marine sediment core GS10_PC15, 223 cmbsf | place: Arctic Ocean: Southern Knipovich Ridge | collected 2010 | reverse complement strand
AGAAAACCAGCGTCAGAACAAACAGGCTGGAGACGGTTCCCGAGATAATGCCGAATTTACTGCGAGTCAGGGTGTAGTCCACGGATTTGCCGTACGTGTCCCTGTCCATGATCTGGTCGACAAAGGGCGGAGGGTCGTTTCTCTTCTGCCTGACGAAGCGCCGGTTCAAGAGGCTCAGGAAAAGCTCCCACACGTGCTGAACGGCAAAGAGCGTGACGTAGAGTGTCAGGATGATCGTCGCGGCCACGGGAACCTCCCACTGTTCATGAAGATAAGCAGGAACATCTTTCAGCGTCAATCGTACATCGGTGCCTGTCGCCGGCAGTCCCGGTTACGTGCTACACTGCAAACGCGAAAGCCTGCGGGTGCGCAGGGGGAGATCATGCTGAATACACTGCTTTTTCTCGGGTGGGCCCTGGTCAGCCTCTCGGCCCTGCTGGTAATCTTCCGGTTCTTCGGCCGGTCGGGTCTGACCGGGTTCATCTGCGCCTCCGTGGTGCTGGTGAACATCTTCGTAACCAAGTCCGTTCGCATTTTCGGGTTGGGCGCCACCGGCGGCAACGTTCTCTACGCCGCCATATTCTTGGCCACAGATCTGATCTCCGAGTACTACGGCGGGAAGCAGGCCCGCCGGGCGGTTATGGTGGGCTTTATCTGCTCGGTGTTCTCTCTGGCCGGAACGCTCGTTACCTTGAGCTTCGTGCCCGCTCCATGGGACTGGGCCCACGAATCGCTGGTCGTTGTGTTCACGCCTCTGGCACGTATCGTGGCCGGTTCGATGATCGCCTACCTGGTTTCCCAGAATCTGGACACGATGCTCTTTGAGTTCATCAGGAAACGATGGAAGCCGCTGTGGCTGCGAAACAACGGCTCGACCTGGGTCTCCCAGCTCGTGGACACCCTGGTTTTCTGCCTCATCGCGTTTTTGGGTACCTGGCCTCTACGCGTATGGCTGGAAGTAGTGCTCTCGACCTACCTGCTCAAAGTGGCCATAGCGGCTCTGGACACGCCGTACATCTATCTTTCGCGCCTCTGGCTTCCGGCGGAGCTGAGGGACCTCCCGGACAGGCGCCCTAAGGCCTGTTGAAGAGGATGTAGTCCACGGGTCCTCCCGAGCCGCGGGGCATGAATTGATAGGACCCGCCGAGGCTCGTGTTCCAGTCAGCTTCGATTTCGTCTCTGATGTAGGCCAGGGTTTCAAAAACGGTGACGAAACCATCGCGGTTGGCGTCTCCCTCGGTGGCGGCCTTCAGCAAATAGTAGGTGAATATGCCGTGATTGTAAGGCGATCCCTGCTCGAAGGAGGGTTCCTGCTCCCCTGAGGCGCTTATTACCAGCGCGGTTTCCGGAGGTATGTCGCAGCCTCCCCCCGCGAAGTTGACGTACAGCGAGATGGACCGGCTTATGGTGTCGATTATGCTGTTCTCCCCGCCGGTGTAATCCGGCGGGAAGCTGTCGGTTTCCAGCTCGTTGTCGATAAAACCGCCGGAGTTGCAGGCGTCGATAATGACGATGCGCCGGTCGCATCGCACACGCTCCACCAGCGACCCCAGCTCATCGTCGATCAGGATCTTGTGATCGCCGCCCTCGTTCAGCAGGATACCTTCCTGTCGATTGTCAGCCGCCGCCGGCTCGGCCCCTTGTATGTCGGAAGACTGCAGACCGTGTCCCGAAAAGAAAAACAGGAACAGGTCCCCTGCGTCGGCCTCGAGCCTGACGGTGTCGATATCCGCCACGAGCTGGGAATACGTGGCGTTCAGATCGGTCTGCAGCAGCACTTCGTAGCCCTGATGATAGAGGGTCGACGCCATGTCCTCAGCATCGGCGTGGCAGAAACTGAGGTCTCCGGAACCGGCGCCGAAGAGGGCGTAATCAGAGATGCCGTAGACTATGGCGAACCTGTCGTAGTCTATTTCGTAGGTACACGCCAATAGCAGCATGCTGAGCGTCGAAAGCAGCACCGGCCGGTACAGGCGCTTAGCCTTCATCGTTCCCGGCCCGCCTTTCAGCGCGCGAGAGCTTTTTGTTCCAGGTGTTCCTCAGCGGGCTGAAAACGAAGCTGAAGGCGAGACCGACCGAGGCGGAGAGAACGAGGTCGTGGCGGAAGCAGAGCTCCAACGGTAAACTGAGCTGCATGCTGCTTTCGGGGAAAACGTGCAGGCCGAGCTCCAGAAAGGGCTGGACAAAGAGACCGGGATAAAAAAAGTGAAGCGATGTGAAATCGTAGCGGTCGAACCGGGCTATGCCCCCCTGGTAGGAGCCAAAGAGCAGGATAACGGATTCGTTATTCAGTAACTCCGCGTATCTGAAGGATACGGAGAGCCGGATGTCGCTCCCCGAATAAGCCCTGTACGCGAAGCCGCCTTCCAGGTTGGACGGACCCGTCCAGTGTAAAGCGTAGGCCAACGCGAAACCGAGGAAGCTGGAGGGCGAGAATTCCAGCGACAGGCCGAAGCCCCCGTCGGCCTGGGTTTTGACGGGGAAGGTCTCGTTCTTCGTCAGGCTCATGCCGGCGCGGGAATTGAGGGCCATGTGGAGCCAGCCGTTTTCCCAGCCGCCGCAAGTCAGGGCGTTGAAGGTCAGGATCAGACAGGCGGCGGCTCTCGAGAGTGATATGCGGCTCAAATAACTGGCCATCGTCACGGCATGACTCCCCGGCGGAGAATTAGCAGCCCGCACACGACCTGCGCGGCTGGAGGTTAATCCGGGCCATTGTACAGCAGGGGCCGCATTATCTCAAGCTGCAGGCCGGAGCTTGCCAAGAGAGGATGCTTCTGCCACATTGAGACCACCGCATGGCCCGCCCAGAGTTGCCCCAAGGCTACTATCTTGACAACTTCACCCGAGTTCTCGACGCGGCCGGCACGCTCTATGCCGACCTGCTTGCCCCGGAGGAACGGGCCTTCGCGGAGAATTTCCGCAGGTTCTCCCTGGACGCGCGCAGACTGTACGTACGCCTTATAACGCGCAAGGGCCCTCTCTTTCGGTCCGACAAGCTTGCCTACGCCGAGATCCAAAACATATCGGGAGCGGCGAGAGAGCTCGAGAAAGCATTGTTTCTAGGCATCGACCTGGATTGGGAAATCCCGGGATGTCTTGCTCTGGTGACCAGGACGGAGATGATGCGCCTCTTCGGAGATGGGAAGTGCGATCTTCGCCCGATGAAGAAAAACGGCATGATTGTCGCGGTAGCGGAGAGCTTTCCGAAGGCGGACATCAGAGCCCGCATCAGGTCGTGCTTCTCTCTCTACGCGCCGCTCGAGATCCGTGAAGTCGAGCTCTACCGGCTGCTCTTCTTCGGCAACCTGCATCAGGACCTGACGGCCTTTGTGCTGGAGGACCTGGGCCTGACGAGATACGAATCCTATGCGGTCTCGAAAGAGGCGCGGCTCTTTCAGTCCCGCGCCATTCTCGACGCGGCCTACCGATTGGAGAAATTGCGCCAGCGTATGCACGAGGCCGCTGAAAGCCGCGACAGGGCGTGCGTCATTGCCCTGGCTCAAGAGGTGCCGAACGCATGCGGCGAACCGTACCTGGAAAGGCGCCGGGCGCGCGTCCTCAACACCGCTGCCAGGGAGCTCGAGCGGGACGGGCAGTGGCCGCAGGCTCTCGCCCATTACGAGGCCGCCGATCTGCCGCCGGCCAGGGAACGGCAGGCGCGCATACTGGATCGCCTGGGTCGCGCCGCCGAGTCTCGAGCCATGTGCAGCCGGATCATTGCAGAGCCCTTCGACGAAGCGGAGCTCGAATTCGCACAGAAGTTTTTGCCCCGCCTGGAAAAGAAGCTGGGCGGAAGCGTGTCCGAGAACCGGGTGGCGCCCGTTCCGGCGGTCTCGCTGACGCTGCCGCCCCCTGGCGGGCTTGGCGTTGAAGAAGCAGTGTTGGCCCGCATGTTGGAAGGCGGGTTTCAGGGATACTTCGCCGAGAACCTGTTGTGGACAGGGCTGTTCGGTCTGGCCTTTTGGGACATCATCTTCCTGCCGGTCAAGGGCGCCTTTTTCAACCGATATCAGGGAGGACCGCGCGACCTGCTCACCCCCGATTTCCGGCGGGTGCGGGAGGCAGCCATACTGTCGCGCCTGGAGCGCGTGCGTACGGCGGGCGAGTGGCCTGATGAGATGCGCTCGGTATATGCCCATAAAAAGGGGACCGCGAATCATCTCGTTCATTGGGAGAGACTGAGCCCGGAGATGCTGGAGATGGCCCTCGAGCGGATTCCCCGGAACCACATGGCCGACATCTTCGATCGATTGAGCCGTGATATCAAGGGCAACAAAACCGGCTTTCCGGACCTGATCGTGGTTGCACCCGCTCCTTTGGGCCGATCGGATGCAGGCGCCCGAGGCAGGGCGGAGTGGGACTCGACACTGGGCACGCGCATGTGCCTGGGCGGACGAGAGCCGTACGTCCTGCTCGAGGTCAAGGGCCCCGGGGATCAGCTTCAGAACAACCAGAGACGCTGGATGCGATACTTCGACAAATTTTCGGTTCCCTATCGGGTAGTCAACGTGGAATGGGAAACGAAGCCAGAGGAGACAGTCCATGCCGCGGTGTGCCCGGTGCAAGAAGCCGATAGATAACGAGCCCTACATCAGGGTAGACGGCAAGAGCTACCACCGCCGGCACTTTCTTTGCGCCGCGTGCGGCACGCCCATCGCCGGAGGCTCGTACGCCAAAGACGGCGGCCGCTACTACGACCCGGACTGCTACCGGCAGCGCGTAGCCGTGCGCTGCACCCTGTGCGGCGAGATCATCCAGGGCCGTTTCCTCAAAGACTACTGGGGCAATATCTATCACGAAGGCCACAAGGATCGGGCGAGCCGGTGCGACTACTGCAGCCGGTTCATCTCCGAGAAGACGACGGGGGGAGGGACCCGTTACAGGGACGGGCGCCACATCTGCGGTCTCTGCCGGCCCGCTGCCGTGCAGGATACCAAAGAGGCTCGGGAGTTGTTGGGCGATGCCCGCAAGCGGCTCGAGCGTTACGGGATCGCAATCGACCGGTTCGACCCGGGATTCCATCTGATAGACCGCGGCAAGCTGAAGCGTGTCTCCCGGCTTTCCCGGCCACCGGATTCGGAAGAGACCGGATTCACCCACTTCCGCAGCCGGAGCCTGGGTGGTCGAATCGTGTCATTCGAGCTGAATATATACATTCTGCTGGGTTTACCGCGGGGCCACTTCATCGAGGCCGCGGCGCACGAGTTGATGCACGTGTGGCAGTATCTCAATGCGCCCCCCAAGAACGATCGGGCGCTGTGCGAGGGCAGTTGCAACTACGCCGCGTACCTGGTGCTCCAGGAGCTTTCCGGCGCGGAAAGCAAATATCTCGTTCACAACCTTTTCGGCAGCAAGGACAGGTTCTACGGTGAGGGCTTTCGCAGGGTGGCGCGGCTTGTGGAAAAGCGCGGGACGAAATATTGGCTGAGCCGGCTGCGCGCAAACCGCCGTTTTCCGAGAGGTTGACGGGGCTGTTAGTTTGGCTTATTCGCCGGATCTGGTGGTTCTTGTTTTGAACTCTTCGATTATCTTCTTGCCGACTTCCGCGCGGTAGAGACTGGCGTTTCCGCGAACGGCCATTTTCACCCGACCTTGTTTCATCTTTTTGCCGAAACGGATAATCTTGCGCAGATTCAGATTTTCCAGGTTGATGAGGTTCAGCGAAAGGATATAGCGGGGGTGACCGCTTTGAGGCGTGAGATAGATCAGATCGACGAAGGACTTTTCGGCGCTCGCCACTCGGGCTACCTGCCCGGCGCGCACCTCGATTTCCTCATAGTCGAAGAAGAGATCGGTTTTTATGTGGCGATAAGTGAAAGTTCCCAACTCTGTCTCCCGGAGGCCGGGGCGGGAGGTCGTGACGCTCGTTATGGCGGGCGGCGGTTCGCCGAGCATGCCGTGGTAGTGCAGGGCGGACTGCAGGCTGACGTATGAGTCATCGACCAGGCGATTCGCGACCAGGAAGGGGTGGGGCGCCGATCTCTGGTAGGGGGGCTTGAGGGCGTAAAGGCCGCGTCTCAAGCGGTAAAGGCGCCCGGAAGCGACCCAACGGCAGAGCTGCACCGGGCGGGAAGGAGATTCGGGCAGGTCGCCGGCTGAAAAGAGGGGCCGATCGGCAATCAGGGCTATGGCTTGCTCGAATGTCATAGAGCACCCGTGAGAAAAAGCCGCGTGATTTGCATTGCGGTAACTTAACACATGTGTTAAATACGTTAAACAGATTTCCCGGCTTGCTTTCGCTCGAGCCATAACCCCAAAGCATCGGCGGGCCGGCTACATTGCACTAGCAGTAGAATTCAAACTGTCCGGTGCCGGTACCTTGATTACCGTAAGTCTGCCATCCGGCGCCTGAAATGTCATCAAATCCGACGATTCTGTCGTACATCATGCTGTAGTCATCATCGACCAGATAGAGTCTGCGGCTTGCTACGGCGATGAAGCGGGACGGATACCAGAATTCTCCGGCGGGAGTGGTGGGCCCCGAGCTCGCATTGTCTCCGTAGCCGGTAATTCCGCCCAGATTCGTGTCATAGCGCATAATTTTATAGCCGTCTGCGCCCCATCCATTGGCCAGGTACACGTGGTTTCCCTTGATCTCGACATCCATGGGGTTATTTATATTCGCAGAGGATGTAGACACCACGCGGGAACCCGCACCGGCTTGAGGGTTGAATTTTATAATCTGATCGTTGCCGTTATCGGATATAAACAGCATGCCGTCCTGATTGACCGCCAGGCCTGTGGTCCAGAAATTGGCTACGCCTTCCTGCACGGGCAGATCAAAGGATTGCTCGGAGCCCAACGGTTCAAGGGTCCTCCTGTAGATTATGCCGCCGTACGGGGCGTAATAGATGTAGTTGTTGACGGAGTCTATCGCTATGGTGTTTATCGGCTTACCCGAATCGAGCGTGTCATAGGTCGAGTCGCCCATGTTGTCGATCCGTATGACTCCACCGTTCGAGCCTCCCTCGGGCCATTTTACATCCTTGTAGCCGATGTAGATTCTCCGGCTCGCATCGTAATCCACATCGTAGGGGTAAAAGGAACCTATGCCCAAATCGGTGTCGGTCAGTTCCACCCAATCGGCTCCCGTCATATCGTCGATCATGACGATGCGGTTGTTGGAGCAATCGGCGATAATGAGCTTCGTCTCGGTGAGCTCCATGTCTATCGATACGGTGGTCTCCTGCCCCGCTGTTAAATCGGCTTCGGTTGAGCCTTCGAAGAGCCTCTTGACCCCGAGCCCGCCGATAGATACCTCTGCCTCGAATAGGCGGGCCTGACCGGCCGGCAGCTCGATCACGATTGCATTGGTCGGAATCCCGCCGTATTCCAGCTCCACCTGGGGAGCAGGAGGGGCCGTAATGGTCAGCTTGAGGCCTTCGATGTCCGAAGGCGCCTGCTTGAACACCAGCTTGGGCGTGGCAGCAGCCGATGAGCCGCCGGTTGGCTGCTGGCAGCCCACTAAGATCATGGCCAGGACCAGAATGAAAGCAAACAGGCAGGCTATTTTCCTCATACCGACCTCCAACCTTATCATTGTATCACGATTCGGGTAAAATCACTATTGATTCTATGACCGCAGTGTTTTCCAGACGAGCTGAAGGCAGACTATGAAAGTCCTCTTCTACACGGCCGGCATGACGGGCGCCGGTCACGTAGTCCGAGGCATGGCCGTGGGCAACGCGCTGCGGCGCAGTGGGGTCGACTGCTCGTACCTGCTCTTGAGCACCAATCCCTTCGCGCGCCTGGCGGACAGGCTGGGAATCGATCACGCAGAGCTTCCCGTAGAGCAGGCTGAACAGCTTTCGCGCGACCGATTCGGCGGCTCAGCTCTGTACCGGCGCATCGTCGCCGAAGAGCCTGACGTGCTCATCGTGGACCACTTTTGGTTCACCCTCTATCATTTCCTGTCCGAGCTGTCCTGCAAGAAAATCTTCCTCTGCCGGCAGATAGCGGACGCCACCTTTCGCGTGCAACTGCCCGACGAGACGCTCGTTTTCCGGCCGGCCGACTACGACCTCGTGCTGGGCATCGAGCCCTTCGAAAGCCGTTTTGTCGAGCGATTCATCGAACCCATCGTAATCCGCAATCGAGACGAGATCCTTCCCCCCGGGGAAGCCAGGCGGCGATTGGGTTTGAAAGCCGGACAAAAAACCTGTCTCTACGCCATGAACGGCAGGCCCGGCGAGTTCGAAGAGCGCCGGGACAGGTACACCTACCTGGAGGATGAGGGCTTTGCCGTGGTATATTCAACCAACTACGAGGACAACGACGGCGAAGGTCTCTTTCCGGCCGTGGATTACTTCAACGCCTTCGATCTGCTGATTTGCGGAGCCGGTTACAATGCCTTCTGGGAAGCTGTCTACTTCAAAAAAGAATCTGTTTTTGTGCCTTTTCCCAGGATCAATGAAGACCAGGTGCGGAGGGTCGAGCAGTGCCAGGAGTACGTATTTCATGCGAACGGCGCCGATCAGCTAGTCGACGTCATATCAGGATTATGAGCTCCGGGTGCCCGAATTGTGTGCAGGCTAGATGATGAAACTGTTCAAACGTACCTGGAAAGATTATCAGGCTATGGGGGATAAGCATCGGAACCGCGGTGATCCTCCCTCTGCTCTTCACGATTACGAGCGCGCCGTCAAACGTTTCGACGGCTCCAAGCAGCAGCGCGATGCTCTCGAGCAGCGCATGGAGGCGATGAGGGTAGACTTGGGCAGCAAGTGGCTCGAGAAGGCTCGAGCAGGAGCCCCAATTCACTATCTGGTTACGGAGACGCATGCTTACACCATGGTGGACTACCTGGGCAGTTGGGGGCGGCCATTGGAAGGGCGCATTCACATTGTATCGTATAAGGATCTTTTAGGGCGTGACGCGTTCCCGGCAGGGGTTTACATCTTCAGTGACCTGGACCGGCTCAACGAGCCGCAGCTGGAACTGCTGGGCCGGCTGTGGCAACGTTTGTATGACGCCGGCCCAGGATTCCGGCTGCTCAATCAGCCGAACCAATCGCTGGATCGCTGCGCGCTGCTTCGCAGGCTCTTTGTGGACGGGCAGAACGAGTTCAATGCCTATTATCTCAAAGATGCCCCTCGTCCCCTGAAGGCTCCCGTATTTATCCGGGAGGCCCGCGGGCACAGGGGCGGGTTGACGCAACTCATAACGGATCAGAAGCAGTTCGACGATGCCGTTGCCGCCCTGATTATGAGCGGCATTCACCCCAGAGATCTGCTTGTAGTCGAGTACTGTAATACTGCCGATTCTGACGGCATCTACCGCAAGTACTCGTGCTTTCGCATAGGGGATCGCATTATTCCCCGCCACCAAATTTTCAGCGAAAACTGGGTGCTGAAGTACCCTGACCTGTTGGAGCCGGGGCAGATCGAAGAAGAGTGGCAATTTTTAAAAACCAATCCGCACGAGCAGGAGATCAGGCGCATCTACGATGCCGCAAACATCGAGTACGGCAGAATCGACTACAGCGTCCTGAACGGCAAAATCCAGGTCTGGGAGATCAACACCAATCCCATCGTCATGATGGCGCCGGACAAATACGAAGAGCGGCATATTCCGGCGCAGCAGTTCTTTGCGCCGTTAGCTCGGGAAGCGTTTGAGGCATTGGCGGCAAATTTGCCCGAGAGCGGGCCGGTCAAGATCGACTTGGACGAGCTCTTCCTCCAGCGCATCATCGAGAAATACGGGTAGGTGCGGGGCGCGGTGATGTTTTAGCCAGGTAGCCTATTCTGACCCCGGCTGCTATAATGAAACTATTATGTTTAGCCTTCGACCCGGCTCGATCGTGGGCCTGTTCCTTATCTGCCTTGTCTGTGGTCTGCCTCTGGCCGGTCAGGATCGAGCGGCGGCCGCGGGCAACGGCGACCTCTTTGCCAGGGGGTTCTACGCGGATACGGCCGGCTACCACGCGGTGGGCCGCTTCAGCAGCGGTGACCGAGAGGAGGCTCTGCGCCTCGCCAAAGCCCGGGCCATCGGCCGGGTCTTCCAGGAAATAGAGAAAGACGTGCTCTTCCAGGAGGTGTTTCTCACCCAGTGGCCGGAGTTCATCGAAGTCGAATACTCGGATGTAAAAGAAGAGGCCGACGGCTATACGGCCCGTGTGCGGGTACTGATCGATCGCAACGCCGTCAGCCTCGCTGAGCCCAACTACCAGGCCGCGGCCATCCTGCATCTCAATCAGGCTGACGAGGTGCTGGTGCAAGCCGAAGCCGGGTTGCGGGAAGGCGCCTCCCAGGAGAGCAACCTGCAGCTGGCCCGGGCCGGCCGGAGCTACAAGGCGACACTGGACCTGTGCCGAAGGGCGGAAGGGCTCCTGAAAGACCTGGCCAACGTCACCCTTCGATCCGATTCGGGCAAAAACCTCAAGGTCTTGCAGAATCAACGCCTTTCGCTCGAGCAGGAAGCCGGGTCGGCCCTGGACAGGCTCGACAAGGCCGAGAGAGAAACGGCCAAAGACCAGATCAACCAGGAGTGGGAGCAGACATTTCTCCTGCTGTCGCAGGAAATCGAGCACATAGAAGACGTGGTGCGAGACCACAGCCCCCTGGAACCCTTCTACGATCTGCCGCGCGAGCAGCTCGAAGCTATCCGAATAGAGTTGCAGGGAGCCGTTGCCCGCGGCGACGAGGTCACCGAGAACCTGACCCTGATGCAGGAGAGGCTTCCGGAGGATGCTCGCCTGATGCGGGAGAAGACCGCTTTCGCGATGACGGACCTGGATACCCTGCACAAGAGGCTCCGGCAGATGATGTCGGAGGTTGAGCTGGAGCTGCGTGACCCTCGCATGGCCCGGCAGGATCGCGCCAAAGAGGCCGCCGCAGCCAGAGAGACGCTGGAGGCTGTGGTCACGTACGCTTTCCTGCACGAACCCGGGGAATACCTGAGTCTGAGGTACGTGCTGCCCTTCGAAGTAAGCCTGCTCGGAACACTGGAAACCCCCGGCAAGTTCGAATTCCGGATCATGGGCGAAGGCCTGTTTCCCGTTGGGGTTTGGGTCCGTGGGCTTTTTTTCAAGGAAGACCTTCCCGTGGATTCGGGTACGCTGAATCGTTCTTTGTCCTCGGAGGCGGCCGTGGGTTTCTACTCCGACGCAACCCTGTACGGCATCGGCATAGGTTGGGATTGGGCCACGTGGGTAGATGATGAACCCGCCGTGCGGGAAGTCTACACAAAGTTTTTCATCGGGGGAGTGAACGGCGCCTACAACCGGGCGGACTGGGTGCTCAGCTTTCGCTATTACTTTCCCGCGTTTCTCGAGCCTCTGGTTCCGGTCTATCTGGTGAATCTGGGGATAGACGGGCTGCTGCGGCTGGAGCGCATTCTGCTTCTCGAAGCCCATCTGGCCACGGGGGCCGTTCAGTCCCTGCCGGCCTCGTCGGGCGTCGACCTTAAAAATCGACTGCGATACTGCTTCGACTGGAGGGTATCCGTGGCGTTGAGACTGCCGCCGCCTTTTTCCTGGGGTTTCTTTCATCACGGTCTGCTCACGGCGCCGCTGGACTCGGATTATTCCCCGGGCGCTTCACGCTACGACGGTTTCTGGGGATTTTTCGCGGAGTACGTTTTTTAACAGCCAACCATATCAAGCAAGGAGGATTTACATGCGAACCTCTGGTGAGATAAGCGGCCGGCGCGTTCCTGCCGGCGCGAAAACCGGCGGGGGTAAAGGGCTCCTGCCGGGCGCGGCCATGGTCGCGCTGGCGCTGGTATTCGCTCTCGGCGCGGGCTGCCGTAAAGAGCAGCCGGTCGAAACGGCTGCGGCGCCCCAGTACTCCGTTGAAATCGCTCAGCTGGTGAGCCATGTCACCAGCGGTGTCATCGCCTCCGGCGATCCGATAAAAGTGCGTTTCGCGACACCGGTGGTGGAATCGTCACTCGTGGACATGCCGCTCAAAGACAAAGCGTTCTCCTTCACGCCGCGCATAAGCGGCGAGGCTCGGTGGACGGATACCCAGACGCTGGCATTCGAGCCCGCCGGCCCGTTGCCGCTGCGTCAGAAGTACACGGGCAACCTCGATCTGGCGAGGGTGCTGCCGCAGTGGAAGGACCGCGATCTGGATCC
>SDBV01010563.1_pt1 | contig 12076 bp, 5 predicted proteins | sample 2277081 | NCBI WGS metagenome assembly SDBV01 (sample SAMN10402039, study PRJNA504765) | marine sediment metagenome | isolation source: marine sediment core GS10_PC15, 223 cmbsf | place: Arctic Ocean: Southern Knipovich Ridge | collected 2010 | reverse complement strand
TTCTTTGCCCACAGCCTTCATCGCTTCTGCAAGCTTCTTGCCGATCTCAGGGCTGTTGTTGGCGCTGATCGTTGCGACCTTTTCAATGTCCTTGTTATCTTTAACTGGTTTGGCGGTCTCTGCAATAAAGTCAACTACAACCTGTGCAGCCTTGTTGATACCTCTTTGTACTGCGACAGGGTTGACTCCCGAAGTTACATACTTCAAACCGTCAACATAGATCGCCTCAGCCAGTACCGTAGCAGTTGTAGTACCATCGCCCACAACGTCGGATGTCTTGCTTGCAACCTGGTTAACCATCTTAGCGCCCATATTCTTAAACGCATCCGGCAGCTCGATCTCTTTACTTACCGAAACGCCGTCTTTGGTAACCTTAGGCGAACCGAAGCTCTTTTGCAAAAGCACATTCTTACCCGTAGGTCCCATCGTAACTTTCACAGCACTGGCCAACTGACTCAAACCGTCTTTAAGCTGACTTCTTGCTGCATCCTCGAACATCATTTGTTTTGCCATTTTTGTAAAACCTCCATTTCCGTCCAGCGGAAATTCATTAAGTCAGCTTACTTTTCAACTATTCCAAGTATCTCGCTCTCACGCATGATCTTGTACTCTACGCCGTCAACCTCAACGTCGCTTCCGCCATACTTACTGAAGAGAACAACGTCGTTCTTCTTAACGCTAAGCTTGGCGCGGGTTCCATTTTCCAGCAGCTTACCGGAACCTACCGAAACGATCTTACCCATCAAGGGCTTCTCTTTTGCACTGTCCGGCAGAACGATCCCGCCTGCGGTTACTTCTTCTGCCTCGTTAGGCTTGATCACTACTCTGTCATCCAAAGGTTTAAGCTTCATACTGTTACTCCTATTTTATATTTTATATTTGTCATTTTCACTTTGTCATCCCAGCGAAGGCTGGGATCCATTTTTACAATTACTAATTGCTTTGCATATTGCAATCCAAAGCTGACCAAAGGTCAGCACCGCCGAAGGCGGACGAATCACGAGTCCCGAATCACGAGTCCCGCTTACATCATGCCTCCCATTCCTCCCATGCCGGGCATTCCGCCGCCCATACCGCCCATACCGCCCATTCCAGGAGGCATCCCGCCAGGCATTCCGCCTGCCGCGTCGTCGCTTGGCTTATCGGAGATAACACAGTCAGTCGTCAGCAGAAGTCCTGCAACAGATGCACTGTTCTGCAATGCGATACGTGTCACCTTTAAAGGGTCGATAATACCAGCCGCCGTCAGGTCCTCGAATTTATCCTTATCGGCGTTAAACCCAAATCCGCCTTTGCCCTCAGCGACCTTATTAACGATAAGGTTACCGACCTTACCTGCGTTTGTTGCGATGCAGTGACACGGTGCTTTCAATGCGTGTGCTACGATTTTCACTCCGGTAGCCTCGTCGCCTTTAAGTTTCAGGGCATTGACTGCTGCTACGCATCTAACCAGTGCAACCCCGCCGCCCGGGACGATACCTTCTTCGATAGCTGCTCGTGTCGCGTGCAGTGCGTCTTCGATGCGTGCTTTCTTTTCTTTCAGTTCTGCTTCGCTCGCAGCGCCGACATTGATCTGTGCCACTCCGCCGGTAAGCTTGGCAAGCCGTTCCTGAAGTTTCTCTTTGTCGTAATCGCTTGTTGAGTTGTCGATCTCGTTCTTGATCTGTTTGATCCTGCCCTGGATACCCGATTCTGCTCCTGCACCTTCAATAATGATGGTACAGTCGTTATCGATGGTAACCTTCTTGGCCTGACCAAGCTGTTTGATGCTGACGCTTTCAAGATCGATACCCAGGTCTTTAAAGATAGGATCCGCACCGGTCAAGATCGCGATATCTTCCATCATTGCCTTACGCTTATCGCCATACCCCGGCGCCTTTACCGCTGCTACCTGTAATACGCCGCGAAGCTTATTGACTACCAGCGTTGCAAGCGCTTCACCCTCGACATCCTCTGAGATGATCAGTAATGGGCGTTTGCTCTTTGCTGCTGCTTCCAGCAATGGCACAAGCTTAGCTACCGAGCTGATCTTATCTTCGAATACCAGGATATAAGGCTTGTTGAATTCCACGGTCATCTTATCCGGATCGGTGACAAAGTGCGGGCTAAGGTAGCCCCTGTCGAACTGCATACCTTCGACGTATTCCACTGTCGTATCAAGGCTCTTGCCCTCTTCGACGGTGATAACGCCGTCTTTGCCAACTCGCATAAACGCCTCTGCCATCTTCTTACCGATCTCGACGTCGTTATTCGCTGAGATCGAAGCGATGTTGACGATATCGTCCTTTTTAGCGATATCGATAGGCTTAGCCAGTTTCTGCAACGCTTCGACAGCTACTGTAACCGCCTTTTGCATCCCACGGTTAAGGCTCATAGCGTCGGCACCAGCGGCCAGATTCCGAAAGGCCTCACGAAACATAGCCTCCGCCAAAACAGTCGCCGTGGTCGTACCGTCCCCGGCGATCTTTGAAGTTTTGCTCGCAGCCTCCTTTACGAGCTGTGCGCCCATATTTTCGGCTTTGTCGAGTAGTTCGATCTCCTCGGCGACGGTGACCCCGTCTTTTGTGACGGTTGGTCCGCCCCATCCCTTATCGATGATCGCGTTTCTGCCTCGTGGTCCGAGGGTTGACTTAACGGCTGCTGTGAGCTTCTCTACGCCAGCGAGTAATGCCGTGCGTGCATCCGATTCAAATACTAAATCTTTTGCTGCCATTTCTGTTACTCCTATTAATAAGAAATCCTTAATTCACTTTCCAAGGTATACCTTATAAGCAAAGCGAGTACCAATTGAAAGCTCATATATGGCTGTCTGGGCAGACAGGTTGTGTAAGTGTTTTGTTTAGAAAGGTTTATATTGATTAAAAAATAGAACAAAAATCGCGATCTTTCGGGTTTCAGAAGTTACTAACAGGAGTGACTGCCATTTTTGGTAATGAGTTCAGCCATCTTGACAGGCGGGGCCGATGCTTCGCATCGGAGATATTAGATAATAGATATTAGATATTAAAAGTCGTGAATAAAAAAGGGTGAAAAATGCGCGCAAAAAAAGATAAGCCCATCCCGAGGCGGTCAACGAGAGGGGGTGGGTCCGGAAAACGGCTGTGACGGGGGTGAAACGGCTGTTAATTGGGCGGAAGTGGTAAAGAGGAGTCGTTTTATTGCGGGAAAAATGACAAAAAAAACCTATGAAAAAACGTGTGTTTTTTTGCACTTTATGACAAAAAAACACAAAAACGAACAAAAACGAACAAAAACGCGCACGAAATGACACTTTTTTGAAAAAAACTGCGTAGGAAAAAACCCTTAATAGTGGGCTTGGAGGCTAAAAATGCTAATTGGTGTTTAGATGTCGTGAATATTAGTAGATTCAGAAGACCGTGATTAGTGACTAGTGATTCGTGACTCGTGGATGAGTCCTGCCGTTGGCCGGGGCTGGATTTTAATGGACTTTTGGGGAAAGTGGTGCTAAGTTGATTGCAGAAAAGTGAATAGATACCCTGTAATTGATTCTTATGGGAGAACACATGACGAAATGGTCTGATACTCAAATCTGGGAAGAACTCGAAAAAAGGCAAAGAGACGAAGATGACGCTGTTCGGATATTTTTAAAAGATTTTTTGCCTGACATTGAAAAAGTCCTGACGAGTGGGGGAACAAGCGATAATGATTTCACTCTACATGATGCTGGTCATGCGTTTCGTGTAGCAAAAAGAATGGCTGAAATTGTGGGCGATTTATTGAGTGAGCTTTCTGTTTATGAACTTGCGTTGCTTTTGCTTTCTGCATATTTGCACGATATAGGAATGACACCTGAGGAAGGAAAGGTTAATAAACACTATAATTATCTTCTAACCGGTGAAAAAGGACTAATAAGTGAAGATGAGACTGAATCACTAGTTTGCTGGCTTGATGATAGAGACAGTGGTGTAACCATACCTATCACGTCAGAACAAGCCACAGTAAAAGATATTGAACTTACAAGTGAATTGATCGCGTATTATTGTCGACATCAACACAATAATTGGAGCGGTGAGTGGATCATGAAAAACCAGCTTAGCGATGTTTTAAGCTGCTATAGAGGATTTCGTCACGCTTTGATAAAGTTGTGTCAAAGCCATCATAATGGAAGGGAAGAACTTGAGAAAAGCAGTTTTAACCCAAGAATTGTTGGGCAACAGGGTGAAGTTGTGCATTTGCGTTACCTTGCATGCGTTTTGCGTATAGCAGACGTTTTAGAATTTGATCCAGAGCGAACTCCAGATGTAATCTTGCGTCACAGAGAGATAGCAAAAAACAGTCTGATTTACTGGCATAAGGATCAAGATATCGCATTTACTATGGAGGACAATAGGTTTATTCTTTGTGCAAGGCCAACAAACGCAAAAATTCATAAAGCAATAGAAGATACATGCGACCAGATAGATTCTGAGCTACAACTATGTCGAATGCTTGCAGATGATACACATTTTGAGGTGTGCCCCGATCTTAACAGGCATCTTCCGCATGAATGGAAGTTAGTTACGACGGTACACAGAGATTTAAAACCACGAGATGGCAAATATGAATACATAGACGGTGCGTTCAGACCGAACACACAGAAAATACTCGAGATGCTTTCAGGAATTGAGTTGTATGGAAATCCCTTGATTGCTGTACGAGAATTATTGCAAAATGCATTTGATGCGGTGCGTGAGCAAATTGCCTATGAGAGATTGAAAAACACGCATCCTGCCGATGAACAACTAGAAAAAACACTTAGTCAATTTCACAAAGTAGAATTGAGGCTTGAGGAGTGTGGAGAAGATTTTTGGCTTGAGTGCAATGATACAGGTGTTGGGATGAACAAGCGAATTATTTGCAACCACTTGCTTATCAGTGGGCAACCAAGAAGGCATGACATTCTTAATCTTGAGCGTAAATGCATTGAATCTGGATTTAAACTTGGTAGGACTGGCAAATTTGGCATTGGAGTTTTAAGCTATTTTATGATTGCAGATTACTTAGTGATTTCAACTCGCCGCACACTTGAACCGAGGGACGGTGATTCAAATGGATGGATTTTTGAAACAGAGGGAATTGGAGCTTTTGGTGAACTAAGACGAGACGGTACACTCGATAAAAGTTCGAAAGTTAGACTGCGTCTTAAAAAAGAGATTGTTGGCAAAGACATAAAGGAATGGTATGACACACTTCGAAAATACTTATGCTATTTACTGGTAAAATTACCATGTGAATTTAAACTTAACTCTGCTATTCCAGAATGTAAACCACTTGATATTAAGCCAGGATGGAAAGATGATTTAGATGAGATTAATAAGATAGTTGCAAATGGCTATAATGATTCCGATCAAAATAAATCTATAAATAGGGAACTTTTGCCAGAAAACATTAGAAATGCACAAACAGCTACGGATGATAGAATAGAAAGTGTGAGGGAGAGAATCCTTCATTGTCTAAGGTGGTATTGTGAAGAAGGGGAACTACCTGAAAAAATAGGTCGCTTCAGAATTCGCATTCCATATTTTGAGTTGGAGGGTGGAATGTCACTTGCTTTCATGGATGATGAAAAAGAAGGGGAAGATCTGAAGGTGAAGAAACTCCTTAGAGATTACTATTACAAACCATACGTTAACTCAGCCACAAGTTGGAAAGGAATGCGAACAGATATTGCTGGGGCAAATCAATGTCATTATTCACGTAGATCATATGGGCAGTCTCAAGGCTCAATGGTAGAAGTTGATTTTTACGATGAGGAGGCGGGTAACGCACAGGTTAGTCGAAACTCAATGACAATTAAATCAAAGGGAATGCAAGCTCTAAAGTGGATAGAAAGGAGACAAAAAGAGCTTGTAAGAAAAATTATAAAAGAAAATGCAAAATCATCATATAGCCTATTGAATTGTAGAATTGCAAATGAATTTATAAGTATTGAGAATCCCCAGTGGCTTGGATTGATTGATAAAGAGACCGGTAAAAGGAAGATACAAAGGATTGAGTTTCCTGCCGTAAACAGCCTGTCTTGGAAGTATTTGCCTTTTCCAAAAAAGCTACAATTCAGGGGGCATGCTGTTACGATTCTTAGATCGGTTGGAAAAGATGACGAAACAGATCATTATCAAGGTATATCTTGCTTTGATCTTAATAATTGTCCTGACAAGATCGTACTGGAAGAAAAGACATATGAAATAATAACGGTTCCTTTGTGGGAGAAATCACCTTACAACACCAGTGGTCAAGAAAATTGCTCGTTTAAATTGACAAGTTTCCCCCCCAAATGGAAAGGTCTAGCGGGAATATTACTTGATAACAGGAAGCCTGTCTGGAATAAAGCTTTTCCTCTCGTAAAACATGTTAAGAAAGATGATTGGGACTGGGCCAAAAAGCAGAGCGAAATTATCGATCCACTTGAAATAGATGATGTATTACTGAGTGATCGAGGCCGAGCGAGTGCGTGGATCCTACATTTTGCCTGTACAACAGAAAAAGATATCTGGAATGCACTACCTGAACGGGCACCAGATTTCCTGGAGGCATTGTGGCAATTTGCCTTTAATACTTCTGCCCATTTACAGACATTTAAACCAATTGTGTTGTGGATTAGCGACATACCTTATTCACGACTTAAGGTGATCTCACCAAACGGTTGGAATGTATACAAGTTTTCTTCAAACAGGACTGTTTTTGAACAGTACATGCCCAACCCTGGAGATAACTGGAAACTTGTAAGTATTAAAGATGAATCTGAGAACGAACAAGCCATAAAAACAGCAGGTACAAAAAAAGCTGCAAAGAAAAAGGTTGCTAAAAAGAAAGCGAATAAGAAAACTGCAAAAAAGACGGTTGTTAAGAAGAAAGCTAAGACGAAAAAGGTAACCAAAAAAAAGGCAGTTAAAAAGAAAGCTACAAAGAAAACCGCAAAGAAGAAAGCAACTAAGAAAACGGCTAAGAAGAAAGCTAAGAAGAAAAAAACCAAGAAGAAAAAAGCTACAAAGAAAGCTAAGAAGAAGGTAAAGAAGAAAGCTAAGAAGAAATAAAAAAAGGGCTATATGATGTTATGGTACATAATTGCACCTATTGTTATGACAATAGTAATATTGGTTTTTATCAAGGTATTCGGTAGCGATTCACCTCCTCAACAAGAAAGATCAGTGGAAACGAAAAAGCTTTCAGGCAAGCAATATGCACAGAGAATAGCCATAGTTTTAATAATTTGTAATATCATTAGTAAAATTGCAGGGATTGCTGAGGGTGATTCCAAGATCTATATGATTGACATCATACTTGAGTCATTATTTATGTACTGGTTTGTGGTGTATATTGGTTATCCTATTGCGCGATGGATTGCAGGCAAATTGGAAAAGCAGGAATGACCCGTCTTCGTTAAAACTACGACGCGAAGAAATTAAAGGAGTCGAATAACGATTGAGACTTCGTCAACTTCCCCTGAGAGATAATCCGCGAAGTAAAAGCGTTTTCTGCGTTCATCTCTTAGGGGAAGCGTGCCGAGTGCTGATTTAAACTTGTTCTTAGAAAACCTTGATCTAATCATCATAAAACTTCGTTTAGGGTTCGAGCTGAACCAGCCTATGGCTGGTTAGTGAGTAGATCGGCTGATGAAACCCAAAAAACACGTATAAATTATCAAAAAAGGTGGCCGGTGCCTCTTTAATTCTTCTGATACAGCATCGAAAGGGTTGATTATTTTTTGAAAAAGTGTAAAAGGGTAGCATCAGGTGATATAACCGCAAAGAAAGGAAGAACATGATCAAAAACGTTTTTTATCTAAGCCTATTTATATTTATGCTCTCAATGATTATGCCAATGGAAAGCGGATACGCCGCCGAAACGGGTGATCCTGTGGATCATGTCAATCCCCATATCGGAAACATTGGCCATTTGCTGAAAACAACCTATCCGGGTACATACCTACCTCATGGAAATGTTTGGTTGGTACCAGGTACAAACCCGGGATTTCGTGACCGGTATCTTGCGGACCAAATTTACAGCTTTCCAATTGGCCCGATCTCAATCAATGTAACCACTGGTGATGTAACGGTCGATCAAAAGAAAAACGCATCGTTGTACGACCATGATTTTGAAACAGCGACGCCTTATTACTACTCGGTCCTGTTGGAAGATACTGATATTACAGTTGAATATACGGTCAGCGAAAATTCGGCTTTCTATCGATTTACATTTCCAAAGGGGGCTCAGCAATCAAATATTCTGCTAAGAATGAATGGTGATGCGGAGATTGAAATTGCCGGAAACGATGAGATTGAAGGGGGCCTGAAAGAAGATCAAAGACGGGGCCGATATTTTTACGCTGCGTTCAGGAAACCATTCAAAGTTTTAGGAACCTGGGGCAATAATAAAAGCCTGACATCTAAACGCAAAATTTCAGGTGAGGGCGTTGGTGGATTTGTCACCTATTCTACGCTTAAGGGCGAATCCGTTGAAATGAAAATTGCGGTTTCTCAAGCAGGCATTAAGCAGGCAAAGAAATATCTGAAAGCCGAAATGCCGGACTGGGATTTTGAAAAAGCGAAGCAGCGCGCTCGTGACATTTGGAACAAAGAGCTTGGCCGAATTAAAATTACCGGCGGCACCAAATCACAACGCACGATCTTCTATACCTCATTGTACCGTACCATGTGGCGAAAAGGCAATGTGTGGGATACCTATCGCTGCGCGTATCCATTGCAAACCATTATCGAGCCGGAAGTCAACATGCAGGTACTCCGTGATTTTGTTCGGACATACGAAGAAAGTGGATGGCTGCCAAGCTCAGGAGCCATGATCGGTAACCATGCAACCCCCGTATTTTTGGATGCTTATGTAAAAGGTTTACGAGATTTTGATGTTGCAAAGGCCTATGAAGGGATGAAAAAGAACCACATGAAAGCCATCATGATCCCATGGCGTGATCGCGGGCCCACGACGGAATTGGAAGAGGTGTATTTTAAAAAGGGTTTTTTCCCGGCCCTGGCGTTGGGAGAAAAGGAATGGATCCCACAGATCCATGATTACGAAAGACGACAATCTGTTTCCGTGACATTGGAACACTGTTACGACGACTGGTGCCTTGCGCAGATGGCCAAGATGCTGGGCAAAGACGATGATCATGCTTATTTCATGAAACGTGCACATAACTATCAAATACTTTTTGACGAGAGAACCGGTTTTATGGCTCCAAAAACAGCCGATGGTAACTGGGTATTTGCCGATCCCAGCGAATTCGATCCGATTTGGAGCGGCGGCCAGGGCGGACGCGATTATTACGCGGAAATGAACGCCTGGTCTTATACATTCCATGTTCAACACGATATAGCTGGTTTGATTAACCTTATTGGAGGGAGGGAAAAATTTGTAGAAAGACTGGACGGTCTCTTTCGGGAACAATTTGGCAAGTCCAACAAGTTTACCTTTGCAGAGGAGTTTCCTGATATGACGGGCCTGATCGGACAATATGCACAAGGTAACGAACCCAGTCTTCACATTCCCTATCTTTATAATTATGCAGGGGCACCGTGGAAAACACAACGTCGGCTTCGTCAAATTATGGAAGTTTGGTACAACGATGGCCCGACTGGCATTTGCGGAGACGAAGATTGGGGCTCTATGACATCGTGGTATGTATTTTCTTCAATGGGATTTTATCCTGTGTGTCCCGGTCGCGGTATTTATGACATTGGCAGTCCTTTGTTTGAAAAAGTGGAACTTCATGTTGGGAAAGATAAAACATTTGTTGTTGAAGCAAAAAATGTTTCTGCACAAAATAAATACATTCAGTCAGCACATTTAAACGGCAAAGAGCTGAAGAAACCCTGGTTTACTCATGCCGATCTAAAGAATGGCGGATCACTCGTTTTACACATGGGACCCAGACCGAATAAAGCATGGGGCAGCGATCCGGAACATGCGGCGCCTTCCATGTCCCCTTTAAAGTAAACTGAACGAATATGAATTATAAAAGGCAGTTGTTGGAGTCCGGCTGGTGGCCGGGGCTGATAGATAGTCTTTGGTTTTTAGTCGTTGGTCTTTAGGGCGTGGAATCGGCCGAGGTGGGGGCTATAATATCTTGCACGATAAAAATACAGGCCGGTCTCGTTAGGCCTTATTAGTAGCTATGGAGCCGTTTCAAGCCAATGCATGGCAAGGATGAATAAATCCCTAATATCAGCAATTTCATCTCTATTGAGGTCCGCTCCTTCTAAACGATCAAGATATGTTCCCGTTTCTTTGTAATGTCTCGCAAAGACCGCAAAGTCCTGAAGATCTGTTATTCCATCGCCATTGATATCTCCTGTTGGACTTATTGTTTCTAAATTAAGATACTTATTGCCTATTTCATTATAACTATGGTCATACGAGATGAATCCATAATCGGGTATATCATTTGAATCCGAAAGAAACGATACTGTTATGCTACCTTCAAAAAGTGCTCCTTGAAGAATAGAGTCAGTGTAAAATAAATATGTTCCGGTATTTGGATCCCATGCACCATCAATAGTTATTAGATCAGGATCATTAAGGCTCAAGTTGTTTGAGGCCCCATTCCATTGAAGCCTTGCTGTGTTTTCTAAAGTTTCATCATGATAAATATTGTTTAAAGTTTTAATGCCAAGATATGACCACTGAGCTACGGGGGCTACATGATCGGGAAATAAAGAGAGTACATCATTAATCGAGCAGATAACTATTTTTTCTGCATTGTCAGTTTGAGCACCATAATAGTCGTAATAATCATCAAGTTCCTGTACCATCGTGTCAAATTGTTGGGGTGTAACACTCGTTTTTGGAATATATATTACTTGTGGTTTTGCTACATCGAGATCCAAATCCGTATCTTCAATATATGTCCATTTCTCTTGTGTCGTTTTTCCGAGTTGTCCAAGCAGTAAATCCTGCATTATGCGAGCCTGGATCGCAAAACCATTGTTCATGAATGGCATGGACGCAGCATTGCTATAGTCATATCCTAAAAGATGCCCTATTTCATGAGCCGAAGTATTTGCAAGCATATATTTATATTCATTTGGGTCATTTGGCATGGTTGAAAATAGAGATTGTTCCGTACAGATAAAAGCAGAGTCTGTCCAGTTAGTATTTCCTGTATCACTATTTGCTAAGCCAAGTATATTTGGATCAGAATATGTTCCGCCAAAGATCACCTGGGAGGTTGTATCAAGTTCTATGATAGGTAGTTCAAAAGAAGTAGTGAAAATAACATTGTTTAAGACAAATCTATCGGTTACATATTGTTTGACATATAAAGCGTGTTCTTGTGAAGTGCCAGATCCTATTGGAGGAGTATATGTAAAGTCGAGATAAATAGTATTTAACCCGCCAGGAACGGAAGGGTTAGATGTGTTAGGTAGCCATGGGTTGTACAAAACCTTAGTTGAGACATTACTGCCGCTACCGGGGCCAACAGGGCCGGGCCCATCTGAGGTACCCCAGTAACAGTAACGGGCATCAACCATTGAAGTCCCAGTGTTTTGAACACCATAACTTGTCTGTCCAACAAAACTGCAATACTGAGCCGTTGCATTAGCTGAGCCAAAAACATAAAGTCCCTGCTGTGATCCGAGTATCGTCACTCCAGATATATTCCATGTGCCTCCATAAACATATATTCCGTTATTACTCGCTCCTTCAATCGTACCACCTGTAATAGTCCAGTTTCCGTTTCCATATATCCCATATAGCGAATTTGATGCATCGATGTTATTATCGGAGACCGTTCCTGATGCATCCGGGTCCAAATATAAATAGGCTCCATTGAATGTGCAGTTAGTTATTTGCTGGCCAGAACCATAATTTAGCCAGACCTTTGCCATTGAACTGGTACCAGTGAACGTTACCCCGTCTGCAATCAACACACCCGTGCTAGAGCCGCTGGAACCAACCACAAGGTATCGATTATTAAGCCGGACTCCAACGCCGGATTCAATTGTTAAGGTTACTGAATTATTGATGGAAAGTGTGCTGGTGAGTGCTATTGGCAGCGCCCAGGAAGCGGGCCAGGTACAGCTTTGGGGTATGAAGGAACATGCTACGGCCAGATTTGTAT
>SDBV01010562.1_pt1 | contig 12078 bp, 10 predicted proteins | sample 2277081 | NCBI WGS metagenome assembly SDBV01 (sample SAMN10402039, study PRJNA504765) | marine sediment metagenome | isolation source: marine sediment core GS10_PC15, 223 cmbsf | place: Arctic Ocean: Southern Knipovich Ridge | collected 2010 | reverse complement strand
TTTAAATGATTTGTTATCTCACTGTAAAGGTGGTCAACTCAAATGTCCAGCACTTTTTTCAGCTTTTCGATCTTTTTTTTCAGCTACCTCACTTTAAATCATTAATAAACCGGTAATGCTCTCCTTGGCATCTATAAGAGAGTAGTTGCAATTGATAATTCTCTTGCTGAGTTAATTGTTACAAAGAAATTGATTGAGCAAAAGGGGATAAAAGGTTCACCTTGTCTCTGCATGTAGCGAATCGTTACCTTTTAGGAGTGAAGAATTTGATTCTATTAATATGAGATCCGTCATTGAACATGTTGAAGATCAAGAGCAAACTTTAAGAGAAATTATACGGGTTTTAAAAAAAGGTGGTATCTTACTTTTGGAAACTCCAAACAGATTTACCTTCCATAGAGAACCTCACGTGAAGGTCTATGGTGTAGGTTTTGTACCAAGAAGATGGATGAAAAACTATGTTGACCTGATGACAAAAAAACAGCGCACGTTTGGAGGCATAAGATCACTCTCGTATTTTGAATTTAGAATCCTTTTTAAAAAGGTTTTCGGTGATCAATGGGAACATAGAGTCCGCCTAATTGATGAAACCAGACCTGGTGTAACTCTTATCGGTAAAATATACCGTAGGTTTGCTCTTGCAAAGAAATTGGTTGAAAATCTGCTTACCAAATGTTTTTGTCATACACATTATGTTGCGGCTCGGAAGAAATAGTCTTCGTTGAAATGAAGATAAATCACTGGAATTAACATGGACCAGCATGACATCATATTAATAGCTGCTGAACCTTGGGAGAATTACACATGGAGGCGACGGCATCATGTGGCATGGGCTCTGTCAAAGAAAAATAAGGTTCTATTCGTTGAGCCTCCTTATAGTGTTCTTTCTCCTTTTAGAAATAAGCATATTAGCTGGAAGCAGTTGTTCAACCTGGGAAGATTAAAGCATCAAGGGAGGAATCTCTATTCTTATTCTCCATTTAAGCTATTGCCATTATCGCTTCCGTTTTCGGAACGATTTAATCTTGATGCTATAAATAAAAAAATCATATTTTACAAGTTGAAAAGATTTGCAAAGAGTTTAGAAATAAAGAACCCAATACTCTGGGTATTTTTCTCCGACAAACAATATGATTATTTCGGCTTGTTCAAAGAGGCCATTGTAGTTGGTGACTTATATGATAAATTTGGAGCACCATCATGGGAAGGAATGTCACGGAAGGAAATTCAATACCTTCTCCAACGGCAGGATAACATTATGAGAAATGCGGATATTGTTTTTACCGTTTCTCAATTACTTTGTGATGAATTTAAGCTGCTGCATAAAAAGACATATCTTGTGCAAAACGGGGTTGATTTCGAGTATTTTGATAATTATGACGATAAACATAATTTAAACAATACCAGATTTAATGATATAAAGGGACCAGTTTTGGCATTCCTTGGTATGATGCATTATATTGTTGATTATGAATTATTAAACTATATTACTGAGTCGAATTCTAAGTGGACATTGTTGCTAATAGGACACAAAAACATTAATAGCGAAGAAGATAAGAAGCAGTTTGATATGTTGCTAAGCAGGGAGAATGTAATTTATATGGGAAGGATAAATAAAGAAGAAATTCCTTATTATTTGAATCTTGCTGATGTGTGTTTGCTTCCGATGAAGAAAATAGATTTGAATAAATATGCAGATCCTTTAAAGCTATGGGAATATTTTGCAGCAGGCAAACCAGTTGTAGCAGTCGACCAAGGTACATCTTGTGAACAACCTGATTTAATTAGATTGGCTAATTCAAAGGAGGAGTTCGTTAGAAATATTTCACAGGCATTAAGAAAAGACATTAATGATGACCGGGTTAACCGAAGGAAGATCATCGCAAAGGAAAATACATGGGAAAACCGAGTAAAACAAATGCTAGCGATTATTGAAGAATCACTATGAAATGACCCTGAAAAACCTAAGAATAATTAATATCTATTTTATATTGATTTAATGCATGAAGATAATTTGAGGAATTTTTTTAAATACGTGGATAGTAAGATGCATATTGGCGTTTCTTTTTATCTGCACAATAATTAGATGTCAATGGTTATTAATAAATTACGGAAATTAGGATTTTATTTTGATCTGATTAATCCTTTACTAAATAAAAAGTTGCGTGTCTGTCTAGCTTATGGTCCAAAGGTTGAAGAACACTACGATGTTTTTGAACAGTCTCAGTGGTGGTCATTAGATAAGCTAAAGGTTTATCAGGCAGATAAATTAAAAAAGCTGATTAGATATGTGTATGAGAACGTTCCTTATTATGGGGACTTGATGAGAAAACATTATTTGAGTCCCAGGGATATTAAATGTGTAGAAGACCTGCGTAAACTCCCGATACTGAATAAAGATATAATAAGAAAAAATTCTAAAAAGATCCTATCAAATGATTTTTCAGACCAGCGGGCTTCCCTTGCCCGCACCGGTGCATCCACCGGCGAACCCTTGGTATTTTATTTAGATAAAGAAGCCACTGATATGGCGTGGGCTACATTTCTCAGGTTTCTTAAGTGGACAGGATACGAATGGGGAGATAAGATGGCTTATTTCTGGAGGACACCTGATAGTCTCAAAAAGACCGGAAATTGGTATCAAAATTTTATCGATTGGTACATCTTTCACTATGTGTCGAAAATGAGACATTTTGATGCTTTTAAAATGAATGACAATTATTTTGTTGATTATGCGAGAAGGCTTCGGAAGTATAAGCCTGAAATAATCAAAGGATATCCAAGTGCTCTTATATATTTCACTAACTATTGTATCAGTCATAATATTCAAGATATACAGCCTAAAGCAATAATAACTACTGCTGAACCAATTAGCAAAAGAGAGAAAATTTTATTAAAAGAGACTTATTCATGTGATGTTTTTGATCAATACGGATTTGGAGAGATCTTTTGTGTCTCCTTTGAATGTGAAAAACATGACGGCCTTCATATTAATACAGAACATTGTATCGCGGAAATTGTGGATGATAATGGTAATGAAGTTAAAGTAGGTCAAGAGGGAAGAATAGTTGTTACGGATTTAGACAATTATATGATGCCGTTTATTCGATATGAATGTGGAGATATAGGTAGTTTAAAGGAAGGATCATGTTCTTGCGGTAGGAATCTCCCAATGATGAACCACGTGAATGGTCGAGTTTTCGGGTTGATTAGAGGAATTAATGGAAATGTTGTACATGGAGAGTTTTTTGCGAATTTGCTACAGAATCTCGGGTGGTACGAAGCATATGGTCTGATGCAATTTGAAGTTGTGCAGAAAACAATCGAAGGCTTCGATTGTAATTTCGTTTGTTCAATTCTGCCTGATAAAAAGGCAATCGAAGATTTTAAAGATTCCTGCCGCCAGTATTTTGGGAATATGAAGATCAACGTTGAATTTGTGGATTATATACCCACAACCCCTGCCGGTAAAAGAAGAAATACCCGCTCAGAAATTGACCCGATTCGAAACAAGGCTCTCTAATATGAAAAATTTACTCCTGTAATTAAGAAACTCAGGGAATTGGTGAATTTTCTTATCCTGTATGCTAAATAGCACGATATTGAAGTATGTGAAGAGAAAAATAAATATATTACATATCATTGACCAATTACCAATAGGTGGTGCTGAGAATCTTTTGTTAACACTTGCTAGGAATATTAACAAGGATAGATTTAACTTAATCATAGGCTGTCTTAATAAAGAAGGTTATATTGCGGAGAGGATTAAAGAAGAAGGCTCCAAAGTAATCTGTTTAGAAGTACCACGATTTCGTTATAGCTATAAAAAGGTCTTCCATTTAATAAAAATTTTAAAATCTGAGAGAATTGATATAGTTCATACCCATTTATACCAGGCAGATTTTTGGGGGCGTTTAATTTCATTTTTTGTGAGGGTGCCGATTGTTTGCAGAACGGAACACGGTAATGGTAACAGCTTCAAAAATAAACCACTTCTCTACAGGATGGCAGAATATTTAGGTATAAATCGAATATTAGATAATATTAGTGACGCAGTTATTTATGTATCAGAGACACAAAAAAAAGATTTCGTTAAAATTGGACGAAGTACCAATAGAGGATTTGTAATTTACAATGCCATTGATGAAAGGCTTTTTCTTACGAGTAAGAGCAAGGAATATATAAGAGCATGTAATGGATTTTCCTCAAGTGATATTCTCATTGGCATAATAGCTAGACTGACTGCTTACAAAGGGCATAAATTTCTTTTCGAAGCCATGGAAGAAGTCAGTAGGAAATGTGCTAATGTTAAATTATTAGTGATCGGATCTGGTGATGAAGAGCATAACTTAAGGGAATTGGTATGTAAGTTGACTTTGAAGAAAAATGTATTGTTTTTGGGTCTCCGGAAAGACATTCCTGAATTAATGAAGGCTATGGATATATTTGTACAGCCTTCTCTTCTTGAACAATTTGGAATAACTATCGCTGAGGCCATGTTTTCAGGTTTACCGGTGGTAGCGACTAATACTGGTGGTATTCCTGAAGTCGTCAAAGATGGAGAAACGGGTATTTTAGTACCTCCCCGAAGTTCTGAGGCCTTGGCGGAAGCATTATTAAGACTTATACAGAACACTAAATTATCAAAGAATATGGGTGAAAAAGGTCGGGAAATTGCTATAGCAAAATTTACTGGGCATAGATATGCGAGAGACATTGAAAAACTATATGTTTCACTTATGGAAGGGAATTGATACAAAGAGTTTTATCGTGTGAAATGATAAGCTGACTGTATGTAATCTATTCTGTAAATAATAATGAATAAAAAAATTGCCTACATTTTGGGTGGATTTCCACAAGATACACCAACCTTTATTTATCATGAGATAGAAGGACTTGCTAAATTAGGAATCGATCTCCGAATTGTGTCTTTGCACCCTATGGGGGTCAATGAAAACCACCTGGATTACAAGAAATGGCTACCTAAGACGTGCTATGCGGGCTCATTAAATTTTATTAGCATGTTCTATTGCCACGTGCATTTCGCTTTTACAAAACCTATGCAATATATTAACCTGTTTGCCCATTACAGGGCGTTTGGAGGAAAGCGAGTTTGCTGGGTAGCGCCACATGTGGCTTATTATATTAAAAAAGAAAGGGTTGGGCACATGCATGCACACTTTGCTTGGTCAGCGGCGGATCTGGCGCGCGCCGTTACGAAGTTGACTGGCATTCGTTATAGTATGACTGCTCATCAATCCGATATACATCGCCTTCCAGAGAGACTTGAAGAAAAAATGTGTGAAGCTGCGAAGGTGTTTACATGTACAAAGGGAAATGCAGAATTCTTATTAAAAGAATATCCTGAGTCCGTTACTGGTAAAATTGAGAAAATTTTCCATGGCGTTGATCTTAATCAATTTTCACCGTTATTGAACAACAAGAATAGAGATATTGATATAATTTCTGTCGGAAACCTGATCGAAGTGAAGGGTTTTATCTATCTAGTACAGGCATTGATTCATCTTGCAAGTCGAGGTTTAAAACCAAGGTGTCTAATTGTTGGGGATGGTCCTGAAAAAAAGCGGCTTTTGAAATCGATAGAAAAAGGAGGATTGCAAGATAATGTTACTATAATTGGCAAAATGCCCCAGGCAAAATTAGCCGCACTTTATTCCAAGTCCAGGATGTTTGTTCTTCCATGTGTAGAAATCAATGGTGCTCCGCATGGAATACCTAATGTCTTAACAGAGGCAATGGCAATGGGTCTTCCCGTTGTTTCGGCAGACGTTCCGCATATTCCCGAATTGATAGAGAATGGGAAGGATGGAATACTTGTCAGTGATAAGGATCCTGAAGCCCTGGCTGGTGCAATACAAATGATATTGACGAACCGTGAAAAACGCACTGCCATTGGCAAAAGTGCGAGGAAAAAGATAGAACGCAAATTTAATGCACATGCACATATTCAAACAATTGCGGAGATATTTGGGAGGATCGATCAATATGCTGATTAAATGCAAAGGATTTAGTCATTATCCTTGTTCCCCTTACCCCACTATTCCAATTTGAAGCGAACTAACATGGGCTATACAATCGTAGCCATTACAAATGAATGGGATATTTTCAGGCGTCGATATCGGAGCCTTTTTTCCGAATTAATCAAATTCGATAACATTGACTATATATTATTCATAGAAACTCCGTTGACCTTCTACTCTTTTATTCGATTTATTCTTGGGAAAATGAATAGGAGAGACAAGGCGCGATGGAAACGTGTTTTAAAGGAAGGGATGGTTGGTCGTGAAGGCAAAATATTTATTATTACACCAATTGTGCCATTTCCTTCCGTTTCAATAAAACTGGTTTTGCAGTTTAATGTCTTTTGGTTAAATAAATTACAGGTATATATTATCAATTATTACAAGAAAAAATTACAACTAGAAGACATAATCTTATGGATTAATCATCCTTATTTTTCTGCTAATCTTGTGAACCAAATTTCCCATAAGTTGTTTTGCTACGACTTGTGTGATGATTATAATGCAAAGGAAAAACACAAAACAAGGCTAATTGCGAGACTGATAAAGCAAAATGATTATTATCTGACGAGAAATGCCGACATTATGTTCGTTTCTTCAAAAAAACTATTTCAGGACCGTCTTCCTATAAACCCAAACATTTTTCGTATACCTAATGGAGTGAACCTTGATTTTTTCAAAGGCACTTATTCTCTGATTAATGAGCCAGCCGACCTGAAACATGTGCCGAGGCCGCGCCTCATATATGTCGGAAACATTTCAACGACAATAGACATAGGATTGCTACAGTTGATTAACAAAACTCATCCTGAATGGTCTTTGGTTATGATTGGCCCTCTGCATGGGAAAGCTCTTACAAGAATGCTGGAGAAACTCAACTCTGTACGATTGCTTGGTGAAAAACCTTATAATGAAGCCATGGCATATCTGAAGATCTGTGATGTTGCGATTATTCCTTATCTCAAGACACCATGGAGTATATCTATTGATTCTCTGAAGATATATAATTACATTGCCTCTGGAAAACCCGTGGTTTCAACCGAAATAGGGGGTGTTGAAAACTTTGAGAACGTACTATTTGTCGGGAAAGATGAGGAAGACTTTGTGTGGAAAATTGAGATTGTATTAAATGAATTAAAAGATCAATGCATACAAAGAGAAAATAAACAATACGAACTTATCTCAGAACATACATGGCAAAAACGGGCAGAACAAATTTACAACCTGATGATGGCCCAATTATAGGGACAGCATTCAATTATGAACATATTGTTAATTAATCCTCTATTGACTAGCGTTCAATCAGAGCCTAGGTTTCCGTTAGGTTTAGGCTACATCGCCTCAGTTCTGCGCGACGATGGTCATGATATCAAGGTTATTGACGCGAATGCATTGAAGTTATCAGAGGATGAAATCGAAAAAATTATAAACACTTTTACGTTTGATGTCGTCGGAATAACAGGATTGATCACACAGTTTAAGCAGGTGCAAAGATATGCTTCCATCATCAAAAAGACCTCAAACGCGACAGTTATCCTTGGAGGTGGTCTTGCTAGTGCTGCACCTGAAGTCGTTTTAAGCAAAACAAATGTAGATATAGTTGTTATAGGCGAGGGTGAGAAAACGGCCTCAGAATTATTTCAGGCTATTAAGAATGGAATCTCCTTGGAAAACATGAAGGGAATTTGTTTTAAAAAAGATGGTAAACTTTTCAGAACGGAGGAGCAGAAGGGCATTGAAGATGTCACATCATTACCTTTTCCAGCATGGGATCTATTTCCCATGGACCGTTATTTTACTAGCGTTATGTGTATGCCGAATAGAAGAATAAGTATTATTACAAGCAGAGGGTGTCCTTATCATTGCACTTTTTGCTTTCACGGGATTTTTGGACATCGCTTTAGAGCCCGAACTGCTGAAAATGTGGCTGAAGAAATTGAGCTGCTTTCAAAAAGATATGGTGTTCGGGGGATCAATTTTGAGGATGATACATTTATCCTTGATCGACAGCGCGTTTATGAAATATGTGATCTTTTGATCAAGAAAAATCTTAAACTAATTTGGACATGTAATAGTCGAATAGATTTTATAGATAATGATCTGTTAAATAAGATGAAATCAGCGGGATGTGTCCATATCGCGTACGGTATTGAGTCTGGCAGTCAAAAAATACTAAACAATATTGGCAAAGGGATCGAGGTCACAAAAGCGCGGAAAATCGTCAAACTAACCTGGGAAACAGGAATAGTACCCCATGGATTTATGATGCTAGGGATACCCGGAGAAACGAGGCAGACAATTCGAGAGAGCATAAATTTTTGTAAGGAAGCCGGTATTTCTGCTGAATTCAGCATTGCCACCCCAATCCCCGGAACAAGGCTTTATCAGGAAGCAGTGAATAGGGGAAGAATAGATTCCCTGGAGGAATTAGTAAAGAATTGGGGGGGGTGGTTTGAGGAAGTACTGGTTGATTTGACCAATATTTCCAAAACTGAGCTTAAGAATCTTAAAAAGCGGGCAGAGAAGGAAGTTTTTATTTGTTTTGTCAGGAACAGGAAGAAACATCTTATCCGGATGCTTATCAGGGAAATCAAGATTAATGGTGTTGAAGCTTTGATGATACGATTGCTTCGAGGACTGAGACTCATATTTAGAGTGAGCAGCGGGAGGGGGTTGAGTGGCATTAGGAAAGGGTATTAGTTCTCTGGTTCTCTGGCTAATTTTAGATATAGAGGGGAATTACAAGCTTAGTCTTACTGGGTTCGAGGAAATTTTCCCCGTAGAGCCTTTTGCATAACACCTTTTGAGGGAATTCGGGCCGTTTTGACCCAGAGATGTGAGGAATTACATGGGTGATAAAGAAGATTTGCCTCCCAAAGTGAAGGTAGATTGCTACGACTGGATAATATACTTGGCTGGCGAATGGGATCAATTCTTCAAGCGCCACTTGATTCACGAACTGGCACGACAGCTTCCACAATCACGTATCCTGTGTGTTGCCAGGCCAATGTGCCTGACTACCACGCTCTTCCGCCGCCCAAGAGAGTTTCTGGATTGGCTACACCAGCCGGGGCAAATCACTGCATTGGACGAAAATCTACTGTTCTTCCGTCCCGGAATTTTGCTACACGACCATTTGGCTGGGCATGTTCCCTTTGCGTGTCAGATTAATCGACAATGGCTACAGCGTCAACTCCATCTTGCTGTCGGGTGGGCTGGCCTGCGATCGGGATATCTGATTTCACTTATTTATGATCCGTTTCAGCTTGAGTATCTGGATCTGATTGGAGAATCATTCTCCATCTACGACTGCTACGATGAATACACTGCTTGGGCGGAGATACCATTCCTACGTACCAAACGCCCCGTTTTGAAAAGAGAACAGGCCATCCTTAAAAAGGTGGACCTGGTATTCGTGGTTTCCGAGATGATCCAACGCCGGGTTGAGAAAGTCCGTCACAGGGTACACGTCGTACCAAACGGCGTGGACATACGACACTTCGGCTCAGTGGAAGATCCAATTATGGATATAGCGTCTGATATGGCCAGGATACCTCACCCATTAGTGGGATATCTGGGGAACATTACCTCTCGCATCGATTTTGATCTGTTAATACGTCTGGCAGCAACTCGGCCGGAATGGTCAATAGCTCTAGTCGGTGGTGTCTCAGAGCAGGGCTTTTCTATTCCCAATTCTCTAACTAAGCTGCCTAACGTCTATTGCTTGGGTGCCAGTCCCTACGAAAAACTACCCGGTTACCTCAAAGCATTCGACGTATGTATTGTTCCATACGCTGTTGATAATCCCCTTAACATCCATTGCTCACCTCTTAAGCTCTACGAATATCTGGCCACCGGCAAACCCATCGTCTCTACCGACTTGCCAGCGGTGAGAGCTTTCGATGGTCTAGTAGGCATAGCGAAGGATACAGTGGAATTCGAGCGTCAAGTGGCAGCAGCATTAGTGGAGCGAGATAAGCAGTTGCGCGAGCGAAGGCTGGTAGCAGCGCGAGAAAATTCCTGGGAGAAACGGGTAGAACAAATATTGATGATCGTTGAGTCTGCGCTGGGAGAGAAACACTGTTGAAGATACTTTTTGTACACCAATCCTTGGTCAGCTTTGTTGAGAAAGATTTGAATATCCTTCGGCTCGCCCACCAGGTAAGGAACCTTCACTACCGAGGACTACAGGACATCCCTTCACTTGTAAAGGGGACAATATGGGCTGACCTGACCTTCTCATGGTTCGGTAAGCTTCACGCCTTTTTTGCTGTGCTGTTTTCCAAGATGTTAGATAAAAAATCCGTTGTAGTAGCTGGTGGTGATGATGTTGCGCATGAACCCGAGATAAATTATGGAATGTTTTCATTCTGGTGGAAGAAATGGTGCCCGTTATTTGTGTTCAAATACGCTGATCTTATTCTTAGTGTCTCAGACTTTAATCGCCGTGAAACCATAGAGAATGCAAGGGCTAATACTGCCATGGTGAAGTTACTTTACCATGGCTTTGATGACAAGAAATGGAGGCCACTGGATGGTGTAGCTAAACAGACTATGGTCTTGACAGTAGGGACTGTCAGTGACGAAACTTATATGAAAAAAGGTCTTAAGTTATTCGTTCAATGTGCCAAATACCTCCCGGATGCACCTTTTTTATTGGTTGGCCTTTGGAAAGATGGCACTGTTGACAGGCTGAAGGCGATCGCCTCATCCAACGTTAATTTTACCGGAGGGCTGTATGGAGAAGATCTGGTTCGAATATACAGTCGCGCAAAGGTCTATGTTCAAATTTCTGTCCATGAGAGCTTCGGGTGTTCTCTGGCCGAGGCGATGTTGTGCGAATGCGTGCCGGTAGTCGCACGGCGGGCGGCGCTACCGGAGGTGGTGGGAGATTGCGGGTTCCATGTAGATGAGCCAACGCCGAAAGCAGTGGCTACCCAGATCGAGAAGGCTTTAGCTTCAGATTTAGGGGATAAGGCTAGGAGACGGATTATGCGACACTTTCCATTGGAGAAGCGCCGAAAGGCGTTGTTAGCCGCCATTGATGAGGTGATGCGCAAGTGATTGAATCTTTCTTCTGGTTCCTCGTTCTGCTCATCCTCTACGTCTACTTTGGCTACCCGCTCCTGCTTCTCATCCTGAGCAAACTCAGACCCGCACCATCTGTCGAAAAGTCAAACATTACCCCAACAGTTTCCCTCATCATCCCGGCCTACAACGAACAAAAGGTCATTGCACAGAAGATCGAGAACGCACTGGCATTGGACTATCCAAGAGAGAAACTGGAGGTCATCGTGGCTTCGGACGGTTCATCGGATGGTACCAATGATATTGTGAGAAGTTTTTCTGACCAAGGAGTAAAGCTGGTTGTTCTGGACCCCAACCAGGGCAAGAGTAGCGCCCAGAACCGGGCCGTGGCCGAAGCGCAGGGTGAGATTATCCTGTTAACCGACGCTGATGTGATGTTGAGGCCCGAAACGGTAAAGAAGCTTAGCAGGAACTTTGCAGAGGACAGAGTTGGATGTGTAGTAGGCAAAATAACCTACGTCAACGAGAGGAATACATCTGTTAGTGCAGGAGAGGGAATGTATTGGCGATATGAACTATTCCTGAGGGAATGGGAAAGCAAATTTGGCAACTTTGCAATGGGGAGCGGGATTATGGCTATCAGACGGAACCTTTTTAAAAAGCTTGATCCAGACGTAGGTGAGGATTTCGTTCTGCCCATGCAAACAGCTTTCGCCTCGTACAGGATAATTTATGAGCCGGAGGCTGTATCAGAAACAATCCTGTATCAGAGCAAAGTCAGGGACATGCTCCAAACTAAGGTACGGATTATAACTAAAGACCTACGAGGGCTCTTTCACTGTCGGGTTATAATGAATCCCTTCCGCTACCCACTGTATGCCTGGGGTCTCATTTCCCACAAACTCTTGCGTTGGTTGGTTCCGTATTTTTTGATTAGTATCTTCATAGGCAACCTACTATTAATAAACCGTGCTTTTTACTGCTTGACACTGGCATTTCAGATAACCTT
>SDBV01010561.1_pt1 | contig 12078 bp, 5 predicted proteins | sample 2277081 | NCBI WGS metagenome assembly SDBV01 (sample SAMN10402039, study PRJNA504765) | marine sediment metagenome | isolation source: marine sediment core GS10_PC15, 223 cmbsf | place: Arctic Ocean: Southern Knipovich Ridge | collected 2010 | reverse complement strand
GGCACACGCACGTGCGATGGGAGTTGCGACGATGATGACCCGTAAAGAACGCTTTCTTACTGCCGTGCGTGGCGAGCAGCCGGACCGGGTGCCGATGTTCGACTTCTTGTTCCAACAGCCGATGTATAAGACGCTGATCGGACATGAGCCGGGCGTCTATAACACCAAGGATGCCGTGGCTTGTGCCTTGGCACTGGGCCACGACGCGGTCTGGCTGCCCTTTGGCGGGTTCAACGGGTTTCTGCCCGAGTTCCTGGATGAGAATACATATATCGATGAATGGGGTACGACGTATCGCCGCAATGAGACATCCTGGCCGATCGACGCGCCGATCGACCATCCGATCAAGACGCGTCAAGATCTGGCCGCCTATAAAGTGCCCGACGCCACCTTGCCGGGCCGTACGTCGGCGTTGGAACAGTTTGCCCGGACCGAGCACGACAACCTGGCCCTGACCGGCGGCGTGGGCGGGCCGTTTACCACCTGCTGGATGCTGATGGGGTACGAGCGGATCTGTTATGCGTTGTACGACGACCCGCAGATGCTGACCGAGGTCTTTCGGTTCGTCAACGAGTTCAACAAAGAAGCGGCCCGACGATCTGTCGAAGCCGGGGCCGACGCGATTTGGATCTCCGACGATCTGGGCGACAGCCACTGCGGATTCCTGAAACTGGACCATTTTCGTGAGTACTACTTGCCGCATCTGGTGGAGTTGGCCGAGTACATCGACAGCCTGGGGGTGCCTGCGCTGTTGCACTGTTGCGGGCAATTCGGCGACTACCTGCCCGATCTGGCCCAGACGAAGATCGCGTCGATCCACCCCTTGCAGCGCACGGCCGGCATGGACCTGCGTTGGGTCAAGGAGCACTACGGCCGCCGGTTCTGCATCATCGGCAACGTCGATTCCTCGCGAACCCTGCCCTTCGGCACGCCCGAGGACGTAGCTGCCGAAGCCCGCGAAGCGATCGACATCGCGGCCCCCGGTGGCGGTTACGTGTTGGCCTCCGACCATTCGCTGCACGACGGCATCCCCGTCGAAAACATCCAAGCCCTGTCCCGCGTCGGCCGCGAGTACGGCGGTAGTTTTTATGAGAAGTGATTCGAGCCTCTCCCCTCTCCCTTTGGGAGAGGGGCCGGGGGTGAGGGCGTAGAGAAGACACGCAAGCCCTCACCCTAACCCTCTCCCAGAGGGAGAGGGGACAAGTTTGCAAGAGCCCACTTAGAAAGGACCTGTACCTATGAAACGTTTTGTATGCACTTGCCTGTGTCTGGCGGCCGGACTGGTCGCTTCATCAAATCCGGCCCCGGCCGCGGAGTTTACTTTGCTGACTCCCGTGCCGACGCTCAAAATCATCGGCTCTGCCGAGGCGTTCCCGAACATGGAAGCCGAGTTGCTGATCGACGGGACCCCGGCGGCCTACGCCTCCAACGGCAAGGGGACGGAGACTTATGTCGATTTTGATCTAGGCCAACCCACGCAGATCGGCGGCTTTAAGCACGTCGATCGCCCCGACCCGGCAACCGTCGACACGGCCCAATTGATCTTCAGCGACCGACCCGACTTCAGCGAGCCGATTCGAACCGTCGAAGTCGACCACGTGAACACGCTGGGTGGGACCACGTTTGCCCGATTCGAGCCGGTAACGGCCCGCTACGTGCGATGGCAGGTTACGGCCATCGCGCTGAACACCTGCTCGGGCGGGACCGAGATCACGTTTTTCGCCACCGCCGATCCCGAGCCGACGCCCAAACGGACATCGTTTGTCGCGCAGTCTTGGCCGGCCTTGATCCGAGCAGAGGGCCGGCTCATCTCGCCGTTGGTCGTCACGATCAACTACCCTTACGTCGAACCGACCGAAGCCACGCTGCAACTCGCCGGCAGTCCGCCGCGAACCGTTTCTCTGCAAACGGGCCAACAGACGGTCGAACTTCAAGTGCCGGCCGTGAAGACCGAGAAAACGGTCGACTTGACGCTGAAGGTGGGTGGCGCGGCGGTGGCCCAAGGTCAAGCCGTGTTGCGACCGGTACGCCGTTGGGAGGTCCACATTGTCCACCAAACGCATCTGGATATCGGATTCACCCACACGCAAGAGGACGTGCTAAAGCGACAGGTTGCACACCTGAAAACGGCCCTGGAGTACATCGATCGGACAAAAGACTATCCGGCGGACTCGCAGTTCAAGTGGCACCCCGAAGGCATGTGGGCCGTCGAAGAGTTCTTGCGGACGGCGTCGGACGACGAGCAGACGCGTTTCATCGAGGCCTGTCGCAAAGGTCAGATTCATATCGACGCGCTGTACGTCCAGGCGATGACTGGTATGTACACCGAGGAAGAGCTGTTCGAGTTGGTCGGCGCCGCGAAGCGATTCGAGAAGAAGTACGGCATCCCGGTGATCTCGGCCATGCAGTCGGACGTGCCCGGCTATACCTGGGGGCTGGCCACGGCGTTGGCCCACAACGAGATCCCCTATCTGTCGGTGGGTCCTAACTGGTTTGCACTTGGAAGTGCCAGCGATTACTTCAAAGGCGCCAACATCGTCGGGCAGACCCATCGCGGAGGACTCGTGTTCCATTGGGCCGACTATCCGTTCTGGTGGGTCGACCCGTCCGGCAAGAACAAGGTGCTGTTCTGGATGCCCGGCTGGGGCTACTCGGGCTTCCATATCGACCGAAGTGCGGTCAGCGAAGACAAGGTCTTTTCCTATCTCGGCCATCTCCAGGAGCAAGGTTACCCCTACGACATGGTGATGTGGCGCTATGGCATCGGCGCCGACAACGGACCGCCCAGCGATCAGATCTCCGACATCGTCAAGGCGTGGAACGAGCGGTATGCCAGCCCGCGTTTGATCCTGACCAACAACAGCACGGTGCTGAAGACGTTTGCCGAGCGTTACGGCGACCAGCTTCCCGAGGTCCGGGGGGATTTCACGCCGTACTGGGAAGATGGATCCGCCTCGACTTCCAAGGCCACCGGCGTGAACCGTCGGGCCTGTGAGAAGATCGCCCAGACCCAGATCCTTTGGTCCATGCTCAGCCCACAACTGAAACTGCACGAGCGGTTCGACGTGGCCTGGCACAAGATGGTGATGTACGACGAGCACACCTGGGGCGCGGCCACCAGCATCACCGCTCCGGACGACCCGTTCGCCGTGCAACAGGATCGGTACAAGCAGGCCTACGCCTTCGACGGCAGCACATTGACCGATGCCTTGCTGGACGACGTAACGCAGGCCGTTCGCCGGACCGACTCGCAGACGATCGACATCTACAACACGGCCGCCTGGACGCGCAGCAGCCTGGTATTGCTTGACAAAGAGCAATCGGCCGCGGGCAATCTGGTCAAGAATGATCAGGATCAGGTGATACCATCGCAACGTTTGGCGTCAGGCCAGTTGGCTTTCATCGCGCGGAATGTTCCCGCACTGGGCGCGCGGCGCTTTACGATTCATTCCGGCGACGGCCGGCACGCCGGTTCGGCCGAGGCAACGGGCCTGAAGCTGACCAATGGCCTGCTTACGATGGAGATTGAACCGCAAACCGGTGCGATCCGGTCGTTGCGTCACCGGGACATAGCCAATGATTTGGTCGATACATCCAAGGCCCGGGGGCTTAACGATTACCTGTACATCCTCGGCCGCGATCCTAAGAAGAACAATCAGCATATCGAAGGCCCCGTGAAGGTAACTGTGGAGGATCCCGGGCCTGTCGTCGCCACGTTGCGTATCGAATCCGACGCCCCCGGTTGCGCGAAGCTGGTTCGTCGCGTGCGGGTGGTGGATGGTTTTGACCACGTGGAACTGATCAACACGACCGACAAACTTAGGGAACAAAAGCCCGAGGGCGTGTACTTCGGTTTCCCGTTGAATGTTCCGGACGGCGTGTCGCGGATCGACGTGCCTTGGGCCGTGGTGCAGGTCGACAAGGACCAGATGCCCGGCGCCAACCGAAACTTCTATTGCGTGCAGCGATGGGTCGACCTCTCGAACGAGGACTACGGCCTGACGTGGGTCACCATGGATGCCCCGATGCTCCAGTACGATCCGATCAAGATTGCGTTGCCCTTCGGGGGACAATACTGGAGAAAACGCTTCAAACCCGGCACGCACATCTATTCCTGGACCATGAACAACCACTGGGAGTGCAACTACAAGGCGTACCAGGAGGGGCAGATCACGTTCCGCTACGTACTGCGACCACACGCGAGCGGGTATGACGCCGTCAAGGCGCAGCGTTTCGGTCGCGGCGTATGCCAACCGTTGCTGGCCGTCCCGGCCGACCCGGCCAAACCGGTCATCGAACCGCTGCTGAAACTCCGCGGCGAGGGCGTGGTGATCACGTCGATCCGCCCCAGCCGCGACGGCAAGGCGCTGATGGTGCGGCTGTTCAACACGGCCGACGACGACCGCCAAGTAGAACTGCAATGGAGCCAGCCGGTTGGTACGACCTGGCTATCCAACCCGATGGAAGAAACCAAAGCCAAGATGCCGGCGGTGAAGAAGCTGGCCAAATTCGAGGTCGTCACCCTGCGTGTTGAGCAATGAATACTCGAGAGCGAGTCCTGTCGGTACTGAACCATCGGAAGCCGGACCCCTTTTCCGGCCCGCCGGGAGATACCGTGCCTTGGCTGGGTGACCTGGACTATTGGATCCAATATCTCAATGCGGCCGGGGTGATGCCCGAGAAGTATCAGGCCGAGGACGGCATCTACCGGCTGCATCGCGACTTGGGGGTCGGCTTCTATCTGCAAGGCTTCTACCCGTTTCGGCCCGTCTACGACGGCGTCGAGATCATCGAGGAGCCGGTCGGCCGGGGTAAGGTCACGCGTGTGATCACGCCGCATGGCGAGTTGCGCGAGTTTCAGCGGTGGGTGGACGAGTCGTATTGCATCGCCTTCTCGGAACGGTTCGTCAAGAGTTGGCGAGACCTGAAGGCCTTGCGATACCTCTTCGAACACACGTTCTACGAACCCGATTACGAGCTGGCCCAGCGGCGTTACGACCTGATCGGCGACGACGGCGTGGTGCTGTGTTACTTGCCGCGCAGCCCGTTGATGGAGATGGTCGCGATCCTTGCAGGCATCCAGAACGTCACGTTCATGCAACTCGACGCGCCGGAGGAGTTCGAGGAGACCTTCACCCTGATCGGCCGAAAGCACAACGAGTCCTCGCAGCTTGCGGTCGATTCGCCGGCCGAGTGCCTGATGATCCCCGAGAACCTCTCGTCCGAAGTGGTCGGCAAGCGGCTGTTTGGCCAGTACGTTCGGCCACACGATGCGCACTGGACTCAACGAATTCGCGAGGCCGGCAAGTACTCCTTCATCCATATCGACGGCACGCTTAAGGGCTTGATCCGCGAGGCCTCCGAGACGGGTTTCAATGTGCTCGAAGCCGTCACGCCGGCGCCGGTGGGTGATATTCCGATCGAAGAGTTGCATGAGTGGGTCGACCGTGATACCATCATCTGGGGTGGCATTCCCGGCGTCTACTTTACCGATCTGATCAGCGATGAAGAGTTCGACCGGTTTGTCATCCGGGTGCTCGAGGTGATGCGAAGCGAGCCCCGCTATGTGCTGGGCGTGGCCGACCAAGTGCCGCCGCTGGCCCGGTTCGAGCGGATCGCCCGAGTGCGGCCGCTGGTTGAAAAGCATGGACGATACGAAAACTGACCTCAGGACACAATGATGGACAGTCGAGAGCGAGTCAATCGTGCGATTCGGTTCGAGCGACCCGATCGGGCGCCGATCTCCCATGCGGTCCTGCCGGCCGCGCAATTGAAATACGGCCAGGCACTGGCCGAACTCCTCACGGAGTATCGCGAGGATTTCGGTTGGGATTACCTCGACGACCTGCCGCTGGAAGATTTTCCAGCGCTGTATAAAGAGGGTCGTCAGCGTGACGCGTTCGGCACCGTGTGGCACGTCGAGCAGATGGGGATTTGTGGAATCCCGATCGATTGCCCCGTCGCCGATCTGGACCGATACGACGACTACGCATGGCCGGCCGATTTCCCGGCCGGACCGCCCGCCGCCCGTCAATACAGCGGCCACATGTCGGGCCACGACGACCGCTGGTACGCTCGGGGTGCCTGGATCACGTACTTCGAACAACTTCAGCAACTTCGCGGCATGGAAAACCTGTTGATGGACATTGCCGTCGAGTCGGCGCAGTTTAACCGGTTGGCCGACGACCTGCTGGCGTTCAACCTGCGTTGGATCGACAAGTGGGTGGCGATGCCCTACGAGGGTCTGCACTTCGCCGACGATTGGGGCGACCAGCGCGGTCTGATGATTCGGCCCGAGCTTTGGCGGAAGATCTTCAAGCCCCGTTATGCCGAGATGTTTCGCCGGGTGAAGGACGCCGGCATGCACGTCTGGTTCCACAGCGACGGGCGGATCAACGACATTATCGGCGACCTGATCGAGATCGGCGTCGACGTAATCAACAGCCAAACCAAGGTGGTCGGCCTCGATTGGGTGGCCCAAAACGTCCGCGGCCGGGTCGCTTTCCGCACGGACATCGACCGCCAACACGTGATGCCCTTCGGCTCACCGTCCGAAGTGAAGGAGGAAGTCCACCGCACATTCGAAGCCTGTGGCACGCCCGACGGCGGGATCATCGCCTGCGGCGAAGTCGGCCCCGACGTGCCGCTGGAGAACATCCGCGCGATGTACGAGGCGTTTCGCGAGTACGGCAAGTTCTGGCCTTGAATGATAGAAAGGTGTAAGACGATGAAAAGAGTTCCTATATTGCTAAGCGTTATGCTGGCTACCGCGTCGGCAAGTTATGCTGATGTCGAAGTTAAAACAGAGCAATTGAATCCTGCTTCCCTGCAGTGGAGATTCAAGGATATCCCGGGACCTTCGAAATCCGACGTGGCAGAAAACGCGAAAGTCACAATATCAGGCAACCAGTGGGAAACCGCGGGCGGGGATTGTTCGGTCCTGGTGAATGGGCGGATGCCTAACGACTGCCTTGACCTGAGTGAAGAGAATCTGCTGAGCAACGCCAATGCTGAGGGCGGTTCGATCCTGATCGACCTTGGGAAGGTCCAGCCTGTTGCCGCGGTAAACAGTTATTCATGGCACGAGTGGAATGTTGACCAGGGTTCGCGCGGGCCGCAGGTCTATGCGCTTTATGGAAGCGGAAGTGAAGAACGGCCGGATCCGAAAGATCTGTCGGTCTGGACGAAGATAGCCGACGTGGATACGCGCCCCAACAAGACGGGAGTGAAATGGAACGGCCAGCATGGTGTTTCAATAACCGATTCGATGGGAAAGATCGGTGATTTCCGTTTTCTTATGTTTGTCGTGCAGAGGACAAAATCGCCTTTGCAGTCCAATGTAAACATAACCGCTACGCTATTCTCCGAGATCGATGTGCATACCAAGGAGACGCTGGCACGGGCAGGTGATGTGGTAATTGTTCAGCCTGTAGAGGTCACGGATGTCTGGGTCGTGTTCAAGACGCACCTTGATATAGGGTACACCGACACCATCGAAGCCGTGCTTAGGCAATACAGGGTCGACATGATGGATAAGGCCCTTGGGCTGATAGAGAAGGACCGTCAGTTGCCTGCTGAAAAAAGGTTTTCCTGGACACTGGCAGGCTGGCCGCTCGCCCATGTGCTGGGTCCTCAGCAGGATCCGGCCCGGAAGGCCCGGATCGAGCAGGCGGTAAGGGAGGGATCTATCGCCGTTCATGCGATACCTTTTACCTATTACACGGAGACCGCCGGCCTCGAGGATCTCGTGCGCGGGCTGGGTTTCGCATCCCGGATTGCGCGGAAGTACGGCAGGCCAATGCCAATCAGCGCAAAGATGACCGATGTCCCGTCCCACTGCTGGGTATGGCCGACCATACTGTCTCATGCAGGTGTTAAGTTCCTTCATCTCGGTTGTAACGGCACTAGCAGCTATATGCGCGTTCCTTCGCTCTTTTGGTGGGAAGGGCCTGACGGTTCGCGTATCCTCTGCAATTATTCAGTTCATTACGGGTCCGGCATTAGTCCGCCGCGGGATTGGCCGTCAAAGAATTATCTTGCGATGATCATGACAGGCGATAATCAGGGGCCGCCTTCGCCTGGCGATGTGGAGAATATCAGGAAGAGTGCTGAGAAAAGCATGCCTGGCGCCAAGATCCACATCGGTACTCTCGACGACTTTGCCAATGCGGTCTTGGCAGAGAATCTGGATCTGGAGGTGGTTCGCGCCGATATGCCGGATACCTGGATACATGGCTGGCTTTCGATGCCGATTGAAGCGAAAGTGACACATAACCTGCGACCGCTTGAGCCTGCTCTGGACGGTCTCGATACGCAACTCCGTCTTTGGGGCCTTGCTCCGGGCGAACTTGCACCCGCCCTTGCCAAGGCGTATGAGCTAAGTAATCTGTTCAGCGAGCATACCTGGGGGCCGCACGCGCCAAATATGGGATCTTGGAACAGCCATACGCCGCGCTATATATATGGCGATGAGTGGAAGACCGCTTATGAAAGAGGCGCTTTCAAGAAATACGAACAGGCATTTGACGACAAGCGTGCATTTGCCCATCAGGCAAACGAAATAGTTCAGCGTGAACTTGCAGCACGTCTTGATCTTCTTGCGAAAAACGTCACCGCGGCGGATGGCGATGTTGTGGTTTACAACGCGCTGCCCTGGAAACGTTCCGGTATTGTCGAAATCGACGGCAAACAGCTTCTCGCAAAAGACGTGCCGGCCTGCGGGTACAAGACGATCTCGTCGGACCAATCGGACGGATCCGACGGATCGGCCGGGGCAGGCACAACCACGCTCGACACACGCTTCTTTAAGATCGTCATCGACCTTAAGCGAGGAGGTATCGCCTCGCTGGTCGATAAAACAACGGGCAAAGAGCTTGTCGACAAGAGCAGTCCCTACGCACTCGGCCAGTTCCTGCATGAACGTTTTGACGCACAGCAGATGCTGGCATTTCATAACGCCTATGGTCGGCCCGGTTATTCGTGGGTAAAGGGGAATCTGCCTACAAATACCACTTATGCAGCTCTGACTCCGAGTGACTGGCGGATTACGACTGAGCGCTGCGACGTTGCCGATATAGTGAAGCTTACAGCCGGTGATGTGCTCGGCCTGGCAAAAGGTATTTCCATAAAGTTCACCTTTCCTCGCAATCAGCCGTCGGTTGAGGTCGGGTGGAGTGTGACAGAGAAGACGCCTGATCCTCTTCCCGAGGGCGGCTGGTTGTGTTTCCCGTTTGCGGTAAGTGAGCCCAAGTTCATGCTCGGAAGACTTGGCGGGCCTATTGATCCTGTTCGTGATGTCGTACCCGGGGCAAACAGACATTTGTTCTGTATCAACACCGGAGTAACCATTTCTGACAAGAAGGGCCAAGGTATGGGATTGTGCCCGATCGATTCTAACTGTGTAAGCCTTGGCGAACCCGGTTTGTGGAAATTCTCCTTTGATTATGTGCCCAAGCATCCGTCGGTGTTTGTGAATCTGTATAACAACGAGTGGAACACCAACTTCCCTGAATGGATCGACGGGACATGGAGCTCAAGAGTTGTCTTCTGGCCTCTGCGGGATGCCAATACGGCCGAAGAGCTCACGGTGAAGTCGTGGGAAGCGCGTCTGCCGCTGCTTGCAGCAGTCGCAAACGGAAGAGGAAACATGCTTCCTGCCGAACAAGCCGGGCTTGAAGTTTCTCGCAAAGGCGTGCTGGTCACCGCATTCGGCGCCGATCCAGACGGAGTGAACAAGGGAACCCTGTTGCGCGTGTGGGAGCAGACGGGCGTTTCAGGGAAGCTTACGGTGAAACTGCCTGAAGGAATGAAAGTCTCTAAAGCGACTCCCGTAAACCTGCGAGGAGAAAAGATCGGCAAAACAAATAGAGTATTGTCTGGCAAGTTGGAATTCGAGCTGGGTGCATATGCCCCGGCGAGCTTTATATTGGAATGATTTGAAGTACATCCGCGCCAAGTACGAGGCGTTTCGCGAGTACGGCAAGTATGCATGAACGATAGCAACTACTAAAGGAGAGAAACTATGGCTTTTTCAAGAATGTTCTTCGGATCGATTGCGTTGTTCTTCTATCTGTCGGTTGCGGCTATTGCCAGTGCCGAGCCGGTCAGCATCACCAAGGTCGAGCCGACCGTTTTCTTTCCCAAGGTCGCCGAAGGTCAGCCGCTGAAGCAAGTCGTGCGGCTGCATCTGAACAACCCCGGCGCGGGCTTTGAGGGGCAAGTGAAGGTGTCGATCCAGGGCGAGCAGCCGTATACAGAGGACCTTGGCCCGGTTGCGACCGGGGCGAGTGTCAAGGAAGTCCGCGTTAGTGATCGGTCGCAGCCAGCCGAGGTGACCTTCGAGATCTACAAGAAAGATGCTTCGGGGCCGGTTGCCGTGCAGAAGACGAGCTTGCAACCGCAGAAGAAGTTGACGATTTACTTCGTTTCCTATTCGCATCACGATCTGGGGTTTGGCGACTACCCCCATCGAATTCGCACCAATATTCGCCACGCCAACATCGAGCGACCGCTGGAATTCTGCCGCCGAACCGATTCCTGGGATTTTGACGACCGCTATCGTTTCATGATCGAGACGAGCGAGCCGATCACCAGTTTTCTCGCCAGCCACAGCCCCGAGGTCGCGGAGGAGCTGGCCGAGCGTATCAGGGAGGGGCGTATCCAGATCGGTGCACTCCACAATACGGCCAACACGGGACAGCTCAGCCACGAAGGCATGGCGCGTATGTTCTATCTGGCCAATCGACACTGCCGCGACCTGCTGTCCATCCCGCCGAGTAAGACGGCCCAGATCGACGACGTGATCGGCCTGACCTGGCCGCTGGCCACGTTCTGTAAGGCTGCCGGTGTAGAGAACCTGTTTCACGGATACAATCCCGGTATTCCTTCTTGTATGCAGCCGGCCAACAAAGAACCGGTTTTTAACTGGCAGGGGCCGGACGGCCAGAGTCGGGTTGTGGTTCGTCATGAGTCGTACGCGCTCGAAGCCGCAGGTGTGGTTAGCGAAAAACGCGTCAATGGACTGGTCAGCAAAGTCGAAAAGCTCGGTTGGGCTTGGGACGTTCTGCTGATGATGGATGGAGAAGATTACTCGCTGGCCGATTTTTCTCGCGCAACGGCCATTCGCAGTTGGAATACCCGCTATGCCTACCCGCACGTGATCTACTCCACCCAGGATATGTTCTTCGATGCTCTGGCTGCCGTGAAGAAACAGGCCCCGATCCGCACCTTTGAGGGTGATGCCAATAATGAATGGTCAAGCATGGACTCCGGGGATGCTCGGCTACTGGCCCAGGCGCGCCTGGCGGGGGAGATGATTCCCACGGCGGAGAAGTTCTCCACGATCGCCTCGGTACTGACGCCCGGAGGATATCCCTGGACCGATATCTACCAGGCCTATCACCGCCTGCTGTTGCACCACGAACACACGGATGGAGCCGCCAGTATGTTGACCAGCGGTGCGGCGGGCGCCAGGTATTACGAAACGGAACTGGAAGAGAATCGCGAGATGGGTCGGGATACGCTCTTTTTTGGTCAACGAGCGCTGAAGTCGGCCCTTGGCAGACTGGCCTCGGCCATCGCTACAGACACCGATCGGACGTTGGTTGTGTTCAATCCACTGGGACGACGCCGTACGGATCTGGTTCGCCTGAAAGCGGATCTGCCACCGGGCGCCTTCTGCCTGGTCGACTCGGCATCGGGCGAGACGGCCCCGCATCAGAGTTTCGACGGGGACGTGATCTTCGTGGCCTCAGGTGTGCCGGCGATGGGGTACAAAACGTTCCGCGTGGAACCGATCGATAAAGGGCCGACGACATCACCCGACACTTCGCCTGCTGATAACTCCGTGTTGGAGAACCGGTTCTACCGCATACGTTTTGACACGGCCACTGGCGGTATCGTTAGTATCCATGACAAGCAACTGGATGTGGAACTGGTGGACGGTTCGGCGCCGCAACAGTTCAATGAGTATCTTTACGAGAACTTTCGTACGGGCCAGGCGGGAGGCAATGTTTGGTATCGCCCGGAAAAGGCCCGTTTTGCACGTTCTGCAGGGGCAGTAGCTCAAGCCATGGTGGT
>SDBV01010560.1_pt1 | contig 12078 bp, 8 predicted proteins | sample 2277081 | NCBI WGS metagenome assembly SDBV01 (sample SAMN10402039, study PRJNA504765) | marine sediment metagenome | isolation source: marine sediment core GS10_PC15, 223 cmbsf | place: Arctic Ocean: Southern Knipovich Ridge | collected 2010 | reverse complement strand
GTGCTGAACGCTTGCTGGGTCAAGCCGGGGCCATCGAGTCCAAGCTTCCAGGCGCCGGTGGCGACGATGGCGATGCCGGTGAAAGAGCAGACGACAATGGTATCGATGAACGTCTGTGTCATCGACACGAGCGCCTGGCGAACCGGCTCGCGCGTCTGCGCGGCAGCGGCGGCGATCCCCGCCGACCCCAGGCCCGATTCGTTGGAGAAGATGCCTCGCGCCACACCGAAGCGAATCGCCTGAGCGACGCCGGCTCCAAGGAAGCCGCCGGCCGCCGCGGTACCACTGAAAGCACTTTGGAAGACGAGGCCGATGGCCGCCGGGATTCCACGGAAGTTGAGCAGCAGTACAAGTCCCGCTCCGAGCATGTAGACAACGATCATGATCGGAACGAAGGTGCCGGTGAAGCGCCCGATCGATTTGATACCGCCAAGGATGACCGTGGCGGCCAGCACGGCGAGTATGAGGCCGATGACGCCAGGGTGAAGCGAGAAGCCGAAGGTGGCGGCGGAGTTCGAGACCGCGTTGGAGACCGCGTTCGATTGGACCATGTTGCCGATCCCGAACGCCGCGATCGAAGCGAACAGCGCGAAAGCAACCCCCAGCAGCTTGCCCAACGGTCCCCCGACGCCCCGATCGAGGTAGTACATGGGGCCGCCGATCTGCTCGCCCTTCTCATCGGTCTGCCGGTAGCGAACGGAGAGCAGCGCCTCCGAATACTTCGTCGCCATCCCCACCAGGCCCGTCATCCACATCCAGAACAGAGCCCCCGGGCCGCCGGCAGCGATCGCCGTGGCCACCCCGACGATGTTACCCGTACCCACAGTGGCGGCCAGCGCCGTCATCAGCGCCTGGAAGTGGGAGATATCGCCCTCCGCTCCCTTCTCCTTCCGCACCACCAGAGCCAGCCACAGCGAGTGACCCAGCTCTTTGAACTGCAGACCCCGCAACCTGATGGTGAGATACAATCCCGTGAGCAGGAGCAGCGGGACCAGGAATAACGGACCCCAAACGAAGTCAGAGATCTGACTGAGAACGCGTTCCACCGCTTCCATCACCTCTCCTCGGTGCAGGTCACTGTCCAAGAAGGCCGGCGCCGATCATAGGTCCCGCGCGGCCAAACCGTCAAGCGGGACGCAAGGCTATGGAAATGAGCGTTCAATGATACATTTGGGACCCATGAGCACTTTCGAAGAACTCGGGATCGACTCTCCGCTCGTCGAACATCTGCGCGGGCTCGGCTACAACGCCCCGACCCCCTTTCAGGAGGACGCGGTGCCCGCCATCGCTCGCGGCACCACGACGGTCGGTATCGCCAGCGCCGGTAGCGGCAAAACGCTGGCCTACGCGCTCGGCCTCGCCAGCAGAGTGGATCCAGACGATCGGGCGCTCCAGGCTCTCGTCCTCCGACCCACCGGCCATGCCGCCGCTACCGCCGAGTTCCTCGGCAGAGTCCTCGGCCCGCTATCCATCCGGGCCCGCCTGCTCCAGCCCGGTCGCCCACTCCCCGGCCCGGTTCAGATCGCGGCGGCCAGCCCGGATGCCGCGCTGGCCGCCGTCGAGACCTCCGCCATCAAGCTGGATGGCCTGAAAACGCTGATCATCGACGGCGCATCAACCATCTTCGAGCTCGGCGGCGGGGACGCACTGGAGACACTGGTCGGGCACGTCCCCAAAGCGGCTCAGCGAGTCTTCCTGACCGGCACCATGACGTCCGACGTGAACGACTGGTTGGAACGGCACGCTCGTCGCGCCCGCCGCGTCACCGACATGCCGGGAGAGATCAGGCCGCTGGTCGATGCGCAGGCCATCTTTTATGCCGCTCCCCGGCGCCAGTGGGGCGCCGTTCTGATCGAGACGCTTGACAAACAGCAGCCCAGCAAGGAGGCGTGCGTCATTCACTGCCGTAGTCAGCAAGACGCCCGGCAGTTGGAGGAGATGCTCAGCGCCCGCGGCTACGACATAGGCGACGGCGATCGCCTGAGCATCGTGATGGGCGATGAGCTGGAATCGGCAGCGCTTTCCGTTTCCTGGGGAGTGCCGAGCGAGCTGGAGAGCCTCAAGCAGCGCGTCGCTGTCTCCAAAACGGCACTTTTGCTGATCGAGCCCGACGAGCTGGCCCACCTCCAACGCCAGGCAGCGGCACTCCAGATCAAGCTCATCCCCTACGCCACCCCTCATCAGCCGGCAGCTCACCGCTCGGCCCAACGTACACGGGAGCAGCTTAGAGAAGCGGCCGCTACCCGCGATCTGGAACCCTACCTGCTGCTGCTCGAACCGCTCATGGAGGACTTCACCCCGGCAGAGCTCGCCGCCGCTGCCACGTCACTGCTTCGGGAACGCATCCCCGACGAGACGGAGCCCTTACCCGCCTGGACCCGCCTCTACATCGGCGTGGGTCGACGCGACAGCATCCGGCCGGGCGACCTGGTCGGCGCAATCACGGGTGAAGCTTCGATCGCCGGCGAGCAGATCGGTCGTATCGAGATCCGGGAGAACTTCAGTTTGGTCGAGGTAGCGGCACCGATCGCCGAGCAGGTACTCGAGAGTATGGCGATGGCGACGATCCGGGGGAGACCCGCCCAAGTGCGGGTCTTCAGAGATTAGGGATGCTTGAGTTCTGGGGAAGAAGGCACCGCTACCCCCGACGCCTCCTTCCCCAGCAATTTTCTCTGGTGGGCTCGCGACCTATTTCTTGACGGCGTCCTTCAGACCCTTACCGGCCTTGAACGCCGGGTTTACCGACGCCGGGATCTGAATGCGCTCACCAGTCCGCGGGTTTCGGCCCATACGCGCACTGCGTTGCCGGGTCTCGAACGTCCCAAACCCGGTGATCTGGACCTTTTGGCCCGTTTTCAGCGTGGCTGCGATGATGCCGCTCTCCACGTCGAACAGCGCGTCCACCACGCGGCCCGCATCCGCCTTACTCAGGTTCGTAGAGTCGGCGAGCTTATCGGTGAGTTCGGTCTTGTTCACCACGAACTCCTTTCAGAAGCTTAAAGGTAGAAACGAGCACAGGGGCCTCAGACGGCACTACTGTAAGGCGAAAAGCCCGTAGAATCAAGGAATCCCCGCACCCTTGGCTCTGTCGGCACCGCGACAGGAGCCGAAAGGCCTTTCATGCGGCAGGACCGCCACATCCAACTCGATGCCATAACCTAATACCCCATAACGACTTAAGCATCCTGGCAGAGCGCAACTCACCGGGGCGTCGCCATGTAGTCTGTCTTACTGAGGCCTCGGGGGCCTTATTGCACCGTCAGCGTTCCAGTGGCGTTGACGGCTGGGACCGTCCCTCCGCCGGGCAATGAGATCACCACGCTCTCGAGGGTCAGCGTTTGGGCGCCAGTTGGGGCGGTCGCCTGCAGATCGAGCGTCAGGAGGAGGATATCGCCCTGTCCCTGGCCGATGGAACTGCCACCGAGATCGAAAAGCAGAACCCGGACGCGTCCGGGGGCGATCAGGTTGAACGGCGCCGCGCTGAAGCTGGACGCCCTACCAGCGGGGAGTGCGCCGGCGACTGCGGCGACGACGAGGGTGTCGAAAGTGAGATCGAACTGAACGCCGCTCACGGAGGAGCCGTTGGCCATACCGATCCTGAGGGGGACAGCGGTGGCACCGGGGCTGCCGGAGGAGTTGACGACGATGAGCCGAGTCGTGTCAGCGGAGGCTTGGAAACCACGAGCCAGAGGGCTCGCGTTCCCGGCGAGATCGGACACTCCTGCCGTCAGGTTGTTGGCCCCGGCGGGAAACAGCAAGCTATCAGCCACGGTGTAAGTGGCCTGAGCAGCGGTTACCGAACTGAACAGCGGGACCAAGTCGTTGCCGGCAGTGATGACGGTTGAAAAAGTTCCGTCCTGCTTGAATGCGCCGCCGATGTCTCGATCGTTGGAGATCACGACAGAGGCCTGATCGATGCCGCTACCCGAATCACTGTAGTTGGCCGTGATGGCGAACCCCGATTGGCCGGCAGTGGGCGTGACGGGAGAAGGAGCGCTCATCGACAGGGTCGGTGCGACATCGTCGTGTACGATCGAGGTCGAGGCTGTGGCCGAGTTTCCTGCCGGGTCTACGGAGCTCACCTGGATCGAGTTGCTGATGTTGCTGCTCAGTGTGATGGACACACCGAATGTCCCGGAGGTGTTGGCGACCCCGATCGTCGTGTCAGCCGGCGCGGTGACGGTGACGTTGGAGTTAGGATCGGTGGTGCCGGAGATCACCTGAGTCGCCTGGTTGGTCGGCGTCGTCACCGCATCGAGCGTCACTGTGTTTGTGGTGTCGCTCGGGCCGGAGTCGCCGCCGCAGCCCAGGCTGATGAGCAGGCTGAGAACGGCGATAGTCGCGAGTCGAGAATTCCGCCGGATTGCGGACATGAGTCCTCCTCTTAGAAAACTGCGCCAAGCGAGACATGCGTTTCATCGCCCAGCTGATTCACTCCCTGTTCAAATGCGAGATCCACCTTGAAGACTCCAAGCACCAGACCGAAGCCCAGCGTCGTTCCCGTGTTCGTCTCGATCAGCGTCTCGGAGATGAAACCTCCGCGCACATAGACTACTTTCCTGACGCCAAATTCGACGCCGACGAACTGGCTGCCAGTACCCAGGTCGCGCCACGCGTGCTCCAGGTCGAGGGCGAAGAGAAGCTGAAGATCGTCGGTCCCCCGAATGTGGCCGAGCGCATCGTAACTCAAGCCGAGCCGCAGGCGGCTGGGCAAAGGATCCGCCGCCCGGGCTTCACCCAACTGGAGGCCGGGTCCGAGGTTGAGGGCACTAACACCGATGCGAAAAGGCACGGCATCGAGGGGCCTGGCGAGCAACCCCATATCGAGAGCAACCGTACTGCCCGAGAGATTCCCCACCAGATCGCTGGAGATCCATTTCCCCGTCACTCCAAGTGAGAGCCTTTGGAAGAACAGATGGCTGTAACCCAGCCCGACGATCAGGTTGCCGGGTGTGATCGTCCCCTGAGGGACTCCCGGCGAAGGCCCGGAAAGGACGATCTCCCCAAAGTCCTGGATCTCCACGGAAACGGCGAAAGCGCCGATATCTCCGGCCGGTACGGCGACGGCGAACTGGCTGACGCGAAAGTCGAGGGGGCCTTCGTATAGCGAGACCAACGGCGCCACCCCGTCCAGCGATCCGAGAGCGGCGGGGTTCCAGCGCACGGCCTGGAACTCCCCAGCCATCGCCGCGCCGGCGCGACCCATCCCGACCAGGCGCGCTCCGGTCGGGATGGTGAGGAATGCTACCTCCCGATCAAAGTCCTGGGCGGCGACAGAGCCCGCCGTCATGGCGAGCAGCCAGATCGTAACAGCCGTGAGGCTACCAGGTCGAACATGCATACGTCTTCGCCTGCGGCGTCAGGGCGTCGCGACGATCAACTTGCGCGTCTCGTTGAAGCTGCCGGCGATGACGCGCATCACATAGAGCCCGGAGCTGACGAATGCGCCGTTGTCCGTGCGCCCATCCCACTGGATGGAGTGGCGTCCCGGCCGCAACGGCTCATCCATCACCTTGCGAACGAGCTGGCCGCGCACGTTGTAAACCTCCACCTGCACCCGCACCGACCCGGTACCTGATCCGCCTCTCGCACCCGATAACGATGGGCCAATCCCCAGCGGGATCTCCAGCTCCAGCCGGGTGCCGGACGAACCGACGGGGTTCGGGTAGGGTTCGCTGAGTCTGAACTCCGTGGGCGGCGCCTCGACCAGGCTCGCCTGACCGATCGCCACCGAGGCAACATTGCCGCCGCGGTCCGCCAGCAGAACCGAGACCAGCTCGATGGCGTCGTCTTCACCCAGGCTCAGCGGCCGAATCTCCTCGAACGGGATCCAAACCAGAGGGCCTTCCCCGGGATCGAGCGTCCTCCCGATCGGGTTATAGAGCACCAGCAACAGCTCGCCGCCCAGGTCGTTCGAGGCCAGTACGAATCCAGCAGCGCCCTCGGCCACTACAGGGGCCCTCAACCGCACACGCGTAGGATCATATTTGATCCGCGCCTGCAGTCCGGCGATCCCCGGACCTACGTCCGCTTCCAGCATAACGGCGTTGCTGCCTGCTATCTGACGCAGCGGGTGGTCATCCCCGGCGCGCGTCAGTCTCAGTTCAGCCGGGTTGATGGCACCGATGGGAACGGCCGCCGAGGCGACGATGGGCGACAGAATAATATCTGTAATGCACACGATGTCGCCGATATCGATGTTCGCGTTGGCGGCGCAGTCGGCGGCGGTGAAATCGAGCGGATCTACAGGCAACGGCGTGATCTCGAGGACGTACTCTACGACTAGCGTCACGTCGGCCACGTCGACATTGCCATCGTCGTTGGCGTCGCCGATCGCCCGCGACGAGACCTGTCCAACCCAGGTACCCCAAAGATCGATAGCGCCGGGAGTCTCGGCGTACTCGCCGTAAATCCAGACCAGCCGGTCATCCACGGGATCGACAGCGATGCCGCTGTAATCGCCCCAGCGGTTCCGGCCGCTCCCATCGACCAATTCGTAGAAAGCCTCACCCGCTTTGAGCAGCGCGCTGGGTTGGACTCCCGGGTCCGTCGTAGCCCTGCCAGTGTAATGGACACCGGCGAATTCGTTCGTGCACGACTGACTGTAGACCATCGTCATGTTGCTGTTCACATCGGCGGTGATGGCTGGATAATAGAGCCAGCAGTTATCGCTTCCGAATGAAACGTCCTCCAGGACGCTGGGCGCACCTGAAACATCGATGCGAACGTAGCGAGCGCGGGCGAACTGGCCACTCGCATCCGCCACGCTGTGGGCGGTCCAGAGCGACCCACCGCGGTAGACAACGTTACGGATGCGTGGCCCTCCGATGTTGATGTCCGTACTGCCAGCCGTGCTTCCCATCTGGTCGGCGTCGGGCGGCAACTCTCGTGTCGTGACGGCGACGTTTTGCGCCGTCAGCGTCGGCGTCGGGCCGACGGGATTGGCGAGGGTCCACACGGTCATCGTGGTTCCGGTGAGAAACGGAGAGTCATTCATCAAATACTCTACGCCCGGCGCGCCGAAGGTCAGGGCGGGTCTGACCGTGGCAACCGCCGCCGCCGTCACGTCAGGGTCGCGCAGATCCCAGAAGTCGGTCCAGGCGATGGCGGGACAGAGATCGTCATAAAGCGTGGTTTTTGGCAGGATACGAATCTTGGCGTAATCGAAGAAGCCGGTGCTGAAGTTGAACTGGTTGGGAACGACATACACGGCGTTCTGGTCGTATCCGAGCCCCTGGTAGTCCGCAGCGTTGCCGGCCGCCGTACTGCCATTGAGATCGGCCTGGAGGGCCCAGTTACACCAAGCTCCGTTCGGGTCAGCGTCGTCAGAAACAGAGACGAGAATCCAGGAGAACGTCGAAAAATCGCTGGAAAGCCAGACCATGACCCAGCGATCAGCGAAATGATCATAGATGATCTTGGGATCGAAGGCGCCATTGTTCGCCACTAGCCCGTTATACCACACCTCTGCATCGATCGTCTGCAGGAGGGTGCCTGTTTTGTCATAAATGTGGAAGTCGGAATTCACCAGCGGCATGATGTGGTTTGGACCCACCGCGACGATCGGGTCTGGTGGGATGAAGCCAGTGAAACCGGGGCCCTGGAAGTTGCTGATCAGCCCCGGCGCCGATACCTGGCCGGGCGCCTGAAGCAGGCGCGTCAGATCGTCCTGCTCGTTGGAGCCCAGCGGCGCTGCAGCAGGCCTCAGATTCGGAGGATCCGGATAAAGCGGGATCGCATGCTTGGGAGCTTTCCTGCCCATCAATCGAACCGTGCCCGGGAACGTGGCGAAGGATCCTGTGTTCTGCTGGACGCCGGCGCCCGACGTCCCCTGGGCGGGCCCCTGCGATGTTGGCTGCGCCTCGGCGTCGACCGAAAAAGCATGCGTGAAGAAAAACGTGAGCATGGCGAGAACGAGGGCGTGTGACCGGTTCATCATAGCGCTGTCCACCTTCAGGGTGTTGAGAGCCGAACTGGTGCTCAGGCGAAAAAGCTGTGATGCTATACTATTACTTGCCGCGCCTGGATTGGTCGACGGGGACGAGGCCGCTCAGAGCGGCGGGCGAAAAAGGGCGGCCCGCATCATCCCGGCTGTCTGACATAATACGAACCCGCTTTCGGCGGTGCAAACCTTTCTTTCAGCGACTCGTCATCGCTTCCCACTATCGTAACGCATGACGACTTCGCTGTACTCCCCCTCCTTCACGGTCACTTTGAGGGGTTCGGCGGTCGGACTGGTAAGCACTTGTGTCGGCGAAGGCTCGATCATGTAGTCGCCCGGCTCGAGCTCGACGTGGAAGTAGCCCTCCTCGTCGCACTCGGCTCTCACCATCAGCTCGCCCGAGGCCAGACTTCGAATCAGGAGCGAGGTGCGGTAGGGGCGATCCGGACATTCTTCGCCCACACGCATCCGGGGGCATTCCGGCCCCAGCACGGCTCGCCCCTCGATGCCCGAACCACTGTGCGCCACCGTCTCCTGGGGCGGAGTCGTGGCGTCGGCCTGAGGCACGTCAGCCACGGATGGCTCACCCTCTCTCGAGGCCGCATCCGCCCCCTCTTCGCGAGCGCCACACGCGGAGGCGACGACGACAACGGCGAGTAGCAGCGGTCGGATTCGTCGAGTGGGGTTCATAGACCGTTCCTCCCTTAGTGGGCCGCCTGCCGAGACAAACTCGTCTCCTGCGACGCACGACACAAGAGTCGGTGGTTTCGGTGTCGGTAGGGTTAGAATCGGCTATCGACTGTACCGGCCAGGCGCGAAAAATCTACTATGGCCCCATCCTCCACCAGTAAACGGCCGAGGAAATCGTGACCGTAGCGCGTGCGGATGTGCTTCTCGATCGGTTCATCCCGCACATGGGCCACCAGGCCGGCGATCACTCCGGCGTGGGTTACGATGAGGACCGCGCCAGAGTCGTGCCCGGACTCCAGACGCGAAACGAACCGGACCGCGCGGCTCTGCACTTCCTGCCACGACTCCCCGCCGGGATAGGGAAACCCTCCGAAGAGATCCAGGTCGGAGAGCTGCTCACGCAGACGCGCCCAAACTTCCTCGAAAGCCAGCCCGGTGTAGTCGCCGGCATCGATCTCGGCTAGCGCAGTTTCGAGTCTCAAGGGGACCTGGCGTCCTAGCGCCTCGAGCACCAGATCGGCGGTGCGACGCGTGCGTTCCATGGGGCTGGCGTACACGCAGGCGAGGTGGATTTCCTTTAGGTGATGGGCCACCTGGATCGGATGCGCCCTGCCGGCGACAGTGAAAGGCGAGTCCTCGCGCCCGGCCAGGATTCGCTGGACGTTCGCTTCGGTCTCGCCGTGCCGCATCATAAGGACTTCAACCGCCATGCGTGCATCTTATAAGCTCACGCCAAGTATACAAGAGAGCTTTTCTTTCTCTCCTGCTTGATCATGTGGCACGCGGGCGCGGACGAGGGTGAGGGTGAGGGCGAGGGCGAAAAAAGGGTACTCAGGTTCGATCCAGCTGAGCGAGCTGTTCTTGTAGTGCCTCGAGGCGCTGTGTGGCGCCGAGCTGGCCGTACAATCCAGCGGCAGCCTCGAGATCACGGCGCGCAGCGGCCGGAGGGGCGAGCCACGGTGGAAGATCCCGGCCCACCCGGCAGCCTCGACGCCGTCAGCGTGAAATTCGAGGTCGACGACTAATCGGTGGGTCGGTAGGCGAGCCACCGCCTACCGACCCACCGAGACGAGACTGGCGATGAGGATGTAATCCTCTTACGTTGGCGGCCGCTTCTTATCACAATTGAGAAGAGAACCCCATCGCAGGAGCGGCCATGCTGTATACCAGCGTCATCGCGATCTACGTACTCTTGCTGCTGGGCGTCGCTCTGTGGAAATCGCGGCAGGTCAAGACCCAGGACGACTTCATGGTGGCGGGGCGGCACGTACCGGTGCTGCTCTTGGTGGGGACGCTAGTCTGCACCTGGATCGGTTCCGGGAGCCTGTTCGGCGGCGCCGGTCTGGCGTTCCGCATGGGCTTCTCGATGTTGTGGATGAGCGCGGGCGCCTGGTTGGGGATCGTCGTGGTGTATTTCCTGGCGCACCGAGTGCGCCGGATCGCCCAATACACTGTGCCCGACATCCTGGAGAAGCGTTACAACCATTGGGCACGCATCCTGGGCACGATCGCGGTGATCATCGCGTACATGACGATCGCTGGATACCAGTTTCGAGGCGGCGGCCGGCTACTGAACATCGTCACCGAGGGCGGCATCAGTCCGACGCAGGGCGCGATCATCACTTGTGGCGTGATCATCCTCTTCACGGTGGTGGCAGGGATGATCTCGATCGTCTCGATCGACATCTTCAACGGTCTCATCATGTTGATCGCGGCCTTGGTCGCCGTGCCTTTCGCCCTGAAGGGGGCGGGCGGTTGGAGCGGAGTTACGAGTGCACTGCCCGCGGACCACTTCGCGATCTTCGGGGGAAGGAATGCCATCTGGGCGATAGGTGTGTTCTTCCCGACCTTCCTGCTGCTGATGGGCGAAAGCAGCATGTACCAGAAATTCTTCTCGGCCAAGGATTCGGCCTCGGCGCGAAAAGCCGTCATCGGGATGATCGTCGGCGTTATCCTGATCGAGACACTGCTGGCGACGATCGCGGTGATTGGTTCGAGTATTTACTGGGCGGACCCGGCGTGGGCCGCCGCCGGTCGGACGGAGACGATCATCCTCCAGGTGGCGGCGGCGAACATGCCCGCGATCGGAGGAGCGCTACTTCTGGCGGCTGGCGTGGCGATCATCCTTTCGACGGGGAACACCTTCCTGATGATCCCGGCGACCAACCTGACGCGGGACATCTACCAACGCTTCATCAACCCCGGGGCATCGGATCAGACAATCATCTTCTTCCAGCGGGTGATGATCATAGTCCTTGGGATCATGGCGCTACTGCTTGCGACGCAGTTCACCACCATCCTCGCCATGGCTTTCACCGCCTACACGATGGTCGGCGCCGGCGTCACCCCGGCTCTGCTCGCTGCCTTCCTCTGGAAGCGGACGACTACGGCCGGAGGCGTGGCCTCGATCGCGATGGGTATGGGCATCACGTTAGCGATTACCGTCGCCAACGCCATCGTGCAGCGCAGCAGCGGCCATCCGCTCCTCGAGACCGACTATATCGTGATCCCGGCCGCGTCGGCCTCGATCCTCACCTTGATCGTCGTCAGTCTCTTGACGCCAAAGCCAGCGCGCGACAAGTGGGCGCCTTTCTATGAGGCAGAGGAAGCGTTGAGCGCCGACTAGCGATCAGAGCCGCCCCCGTCCTCCGTTTCGATCTCCTTCCGGAGCTCGGCGAGGCGGCGTTCCATGTCGTCCATCTCGTCGCCTGACTCGAGCTGCCTCAACTCGTACTCCGTCTCCGCCGCCAGCGGTCCGCCCAGCGCCTCCTCAACCTCCTGAGTCGCCGCCGCCAGATCCTCCGCCGCCGCCATCTCTTCCTCGGCTCGCTCGAAACGCTTCAGCCCACTCTCCGGGCCCTGCATCGCATCTGCCAGCTGGCGCGCCGTACCCGCCCTTCGGGACCGCGCGATCATCACACCCCGATTCCGCTGCGCTTCCTTCAGTTTCGTCAGCTTCTCCAGAGCGTCCGCCTTCATCTCAGACAGGTCGGCGTGTGCCTCGATCGACTGGCGCCTTAGATCCTCAGCCTGTTGCAAGACCCGCTGCACCAATTCCATGGCCCGCTCGGACTCCTCGCTTTGACCCGATGCCCGGGCCTCGCGGGCCGCCGCATGGGCTCGTTCCGCCCGGCGCACCGTCTCCCGCGCCTGGCCGTCCAGCCGCGCCACCTGTTTCTCCAGCTTGGGGATGCGCGCCTTGAGATCGATGATCTCAAATAGTTCGTCTTCGTAGCTGGTTCCGCCGACGACCTTCTTGCTGGGGTCTTCCAGGTGCAGCAGCAGTTTTAGGCCGTCCCGTCGCACCGATGTCAGTGGAATCGTCGGCCAATTGTCTTTGGCGGCCAACAGTTTTTTTAGGGCGGCTTCGGCGGCGGCGTTACTGGCGAAGAAGGCGGTGGAATCTTGCGTTACGCGATAATCCCACGCCACCTCCGGCTTAACGT
>SDBV01010559.1_pt1 | contig 12082 bp, 18 predicted proteins | sample 2277081 | NCBI WGS metagenome assembly SDBV01 (sample SAMN10402039, study PRJNA504765) | marine sediment metagenome | isolation source: marine sediment core GS10_PC15, 223 cmbsf | place: Arctic Ocean: Southern Knipovich Ridge | collected 2010 | reverse complement strand
TTGTATCAGTGCACATATAAACCTTGCCATCTGCACACCAAGTTGAAGTTAGCATTGTGGCCCTACATTTTTTAAATTTGTGTTTTTTTGATAGGTTGAAATTAAACTTATGTTGAACTCCAAAAACCTGAAAAGTCTTTGAATCAAAATCTTCTTGTGCCTTTTTTATTTGATTCCATATTGACTCTATTTCTTCAGGTAAATAAACATGATTATCTATTGCTGGTCTGAATTGAAAGTGATTACATCCTATCCACTTTGCTATCTTAGCTGCATTATAGATGCTTGTTTGATTATATTGGTCCAATAAAAATTTATATCCTACCTGCACATTTCCTTTAGTCTCAACAATTTTTCTAAGATTATCAATAACCTTATCAAATTGTTCTGGTTTAACTCCTTTTACTTTTGCATAATCATAAGCTTCTCCTGCATCTATGCTAAATCCAACAAACTTGCAGTTTTCATTTATCACTTTCCACCACTCTTTATTATCAACTAAATATCCGTTTGTTACAAATCCCAATTCTAATTTATTTTTTCCACATCCTCTAATAAAATCCAAGCAATCAGTATGTAAAGATGGTTCTCCTCCACCAGCTAAACAAACTGCTTTCACTCCCCATCTCTTCCATAATTTAGGTAATGTTAAAACATATCCTCCTATTAAACTTGCTTTATCTCCTCTAAATGATTGGCCTGTAGGATCTGCTCTTTCTCTGTTTGCAAACATACAAAACCTACAATTATAATTACATTTATTTGTTAAATCCATGTTTATTACTATTGGAGGCAAAGGTTTTCCAGCTATTATTGCTTTAAAATTATCTGAATGTGTCAAGGCCTTCCAACTATTAAAAGGATTGTAACGATTTAACCACTCTGGTATCATTTTTTAACAACCTCTAAAATAAATCCTAATTCTCTGCCTTCATTAAAAGTTTTCTCAGCTTTAACTTTAAATTGTGCTCCTTTTGTAAGGAATTGATAATTCTCAACTCCATGAAAATTTGGAGTCCATATCTCAAAATATCCTGGTTTAATAAGTCTCTTATGATGTGGTTGAATTGCCCAATGTAAATAATGACAACTTGGTGCTATAATTTCTACTATTGCTTTCGGTTTACATACTCTCCAAATCTCATACATAAAAAAAATAACATCATCAACATGTTCAATTAAATGAGAGGCCAATACTTCATCTACTGAATTATCTTCAAAAGGAAATTTCTTATTTAAATCAACTACTTTGTCTGGATTGCTTGTTGGATCCATATCTACATTAACCCAACCAGGTAATTTTCTATTTCCACTACCTAGATTTAATTTCATTATTTTCCTATCAATAATTGATTACCAAAGTAAAATTCTTTAGGAACTTCACTTACTTTAAAATGATTACTTAGTGTACTAACCCACCAACTTTTTTCTTTTTTAATTATATGAGTAGTATCTTTATCTAAATTAGGATCTCCTATGAATGGAATACTAAACAAAAAGGTCTTGCCATAATCTTTAATTAGTTCTAATGTTTTATCCAAATCTTTTTCTTCTAAATGCTCTAATACATCAAGCACCAAAACTAAATCAAAACCTTTGAAATGATATTGAGGTTGTTTTTCTCTTATATCTCCTTGTGCTATCTTAAGATGTTTATACATTGTATTTTCTATGGCCCATTTAGAAATATCCAGACCTTGATACTCTACTCCATAACTATCTAAGGCAAACCCAAACAATCCTAATCCACATCCTAAATCAAGAACGGTTTTTGGTTTAAAATAATCTAGCCATTGCTTTGATAATATAAAATGCTTTGTCTCTAATTTCCAGCGATTCATAAAATAAATCTTATCTGGCTCTATTAAAAATTCTTTTAAAATAATAGAGGGTATATCTTCTGGTTTTACTGGACTTGATTTATAAATTCCAAACAAATGTGCAAAATACCAATCGTCTAATTCGTCTTTTGTATGTATTTCTGATTTTTTTAAGTGATTTAAATATCTTTTTTTGTAATCCCATAACCCTGAAATGTGTGCTAAATGCCATATGGTTGCTCCATTCCATTTGCCAGAATATTTAATAATTTCTTCATCTGAAAGTTTTATATTATCTTTCTTCATCCATAAGACAGTATGCTCTCCATCAGGAAAATACATATCTTCCTCTACTCTAAATAATCTGTGTGGAACAAAATGTTCTTCATGTGTTGCATCTTCAGTTCCAAAAGTATTTTCAAAATGCCTCATCTTTATTGAAATCAGTGGATTTAACTTTTCATGAGAATTGATAAACTCTTTTACTTTACCTAAATCATCTATTACTTCATCAGCATCTAAATAAAGTACCCATTCATTCATATGGTTTTTCTTTAAATATTCTAAAAAGAAGTTCTTTTGTTTGCTATTCATTAACTTATCTTTCTGATTAAATTCATTTTCAATTATTGTAGGACTATGATAATAAGTTGAACCTTCTCCTTCTTTAAATACACGTATGGGTTCTTTTAGTCTGAAGTCCATTGCTATATTTAATGTATCATCTGTACTTCCACCATCACAATAAATAATATCATCTGCCTCTTTGACTGATTCCAAACACATTCCAAGGTATCTCTCGCAATTTTGGCCCATCACTATTACATTAAGTTTATTCATTTTAATAACTCTGGATTTTCATATATGTTTCCTATTACTTCTATTGATTTATTTAATGTGCAAGAAGCTAAAGAACCAAAATATACTCCACTACTGACATTAAATTCTTTTTCTGGTCTATAAAGAGCAAAACCATCTTCTTCATATTTTACAATCATTTTTTTAAAAGGTTCATCACATTCACTATCTGGTAAGATTCCCTTAACAATATCCCCTTCATAAATCTCTTTTCCGTTTTTGTCTTTAAGTCCTGTGAATTGCATTATTTCAACTTCTCCAAAATCATTATAGCTATATCTTGTTCCTTTATATTGAATTGGAGTAATTGTATTAACTTCTTTCTTCCTAATATCTACTGATGTAACTTTTAGCATTTTCTTCACTTTCTTATCCCATGCTCTAAATTTTATTTCTCTCATTTCAACAATTTCTCCCAAGCAGGGCCAACCTTAGTTTCAAAATCATAGTTCTCCATTACTGCTTTTCTTCCGTTCTGGCCCATAACCTGAATTAATTTAGGGTCATTATATAATTGAATTATTTTATCTGCTGCATCATTAATATCAATTATTCCTCTTTCTACTTCCCAACTTCCTGTAATAACACCATTCATAGTTTTAAAATCATACTCTTTTGAATGTAACTCAAAAAAATCAATCTTTTCAACACCTGAGAGTCTAATTCCAAATCCTGCTTTATGCTTCTCTACTAATTCAGGAGTAGTAGTGTAGCTTGTAGCCACTACTGGAACTTCACAAGCTAACGCTTCTATAATAGGCACTCCAAAACCTTCTCCAGAAGTTGATAAAAAAAAGCAATCCATCACATTATAAATATTTTTCATGTCTTTATCTTTTATTCCTATATGTGCTTTCATTCCAGAAAATATACATCTGTTTTCTAAACCAAACTTCATTATTAAACTTCTTATTTTCCATAATGGCTGTGCTGGGTCGTCTGCGTCCAAATGAAAGAACAAAACTGCATTAGGAATTTTATCTGCTACTAATCTCATTGCTTTAAGTGTTCTATCCAAATGCTTTCTTGGCTGGTTTCTTGCAACAACTCCTATTACAAACTTCCCTTCTAATCCATATTTTCTTCTTAATTTAAGTCTTTCCTCATCAGACATTTTATAAAATAATTTAGTATCTAGTCCGTGAGGTATATGATCTACATTTAAATCATGATATTCTTTTACTTGTTTCTGGCCAAATTTACTCATAGCAACAGGCTTATCTATTTTTTTTAGTATGTTCTGGCATCCAGAAGGCAACCCTCCTCCTCCATCAGTTGGAAACCAAAACAAAGTCCTTGCTGGTGATGTATCAATATTTAAAAACCATCCATTAGCTCCATGCAGCATAAATGTGTTATGAACCCCAACTAACCCTATTGCATCACAAAAAGTAGAATTATCAGTTGTAATATCATAAATGTATCCTGTATATTTTTTATCTTCAACTTTCGTAGTTCCTACTTTTGATTTTGTTGCTACACTACTAAAAATAGAATAACTATCTTTTTCTTTTCGATAATGAATGGTATGATGAATATTATTTAATCTTAAAAGAAAAGATACTCCTGCAATTAATTTATGCGAAGATGAAGTATAACCAAACTTAGATATCCTTTTATATAATGTATGTTTATTAGTGGTCTTATAAAAATGTCCATCTCCTTCAATTAATACTTTTAAAAATTCCATCTGATATTTTGATGCCCAATTATAAACTTCTGAAGGTATCTTTTTATTTTTAAATCCTTTTCCTAATTTTTTTTCAAATTCAGTGATTAATTCTTCACCATAAAATACTAAATTATAAACATCACCACTTCGGGAATATGAACCTTTCTTCCCAAATAAATTATAAAAAGAACTTCTTATCTTTTCTAACCATTGTTTATCTTTTCCAGAAATGATAATTTGATTATTATAACAAAAATATTTTCCACATTTTCTTTTATGTCTGCTTAAACATCCTTCTGATAAGTAAGCACCATAAAATCTTGCTTTATCAATAAAATCACCATAAGTTCTATTGTTATGTTTTATCTTTTTAGGATATAAAAACCATTTTTCATTATTTAAGAAATCATCAGGAGTTATTTTTTTTATGTTATTATCCTCTATCTGTAACAAAGAATGTTGTTTGGTCACTTGTGTTTCTCCATGCTTTTGATTAATTTTATAAATTTCGTGGTTTGAAACATATCTTCTGCCTATACTTCTTATTTTTGTCCATTCAGCAATTTCTTTTCCTTTAATTAATTCCAATCCAAGAGTATAAAACTCATCACCTTTAATCATCTTATCATAAAGTTCTTTAAAAGTTAGAACATCAACTTTATTCTGCATATTTTTTACAAAGACCATCCTATCTTCAGTTAAACTATCTAATAAAATAATGAATCTATCTGCCATTATTTCTTTTAAAATATCTGACATAGAATCTTTAAAATAAGTATGTTGCAACTCTCCATAAATTTTAAAATTGATTTCAGTTCCGTCATATATTGTTGCTTTATTTAATGTCATACCTGCAAAAGCATTGGCTAGATAATGTATCTCATGCCCTTTTTTTGTTAGATATTGAGCTAATTGTAAGGCCTGATTCCGATCTCAGTGTAAATTAATACGATCCTGTCGGAATGAAAGGCGAATCACTCAAAATTGCTATTTTCATGCTAATATACTTCCAGTTCTATAATATTCATCTTTCATTTTATTTTCCATAATCTTTATTTGGTATAAGTTTATGTCCACATTTCATACATCCTCCATGATAAGGGTGTGGTATTACTCTTTTTTTATCACATTGTGGACAATAGAACTTCTTTTTATCTTTAAATATTTTCATTTTATATCACCAAGTAATGTAAGATGCCCTGCATTATTATTAATTCTTTTCAAATAAGAAAGTTCTATTTCAGCCAAAGAAACCCATTTGTCTAGCTTGTCTGCTGCATCCCTTTGTTTATTGTAATCTATATCATTTATTAATCTGACTTTAATAGCTGCTTCTCTTTGTAAATCATTAGTATATTTTTTCTTTTGTATTGGCATATCTTCATCCATTACTTCCACAGTTTCACTAGCAACTACTCTGGTAACATTAGCTTCTATTGTTTTATTGTTTCTAATAAATTCTGCTTTTTGTAATTGTACATTTAAGATCTCATCTTGTTTTTGCTTGATTAAACTAGGCAATTTTCTCAATACTGAGGCCACAGACTCATTCGTTTCAAGAGAGTACTCTTGAGATTCTGTTTTTATATCTTTTTCTTCTTTTTTCATTTTATCTTATCTACCTTTATTAAAATATAAACTAATGCTCCTGTTAATATTGTGGAAAATGCACCTCTAAAACCATCATGGAATCCTTCTAAATTACGGTAAAAAAACATTTGAGAAGCAACCATAATTACCATCAAACAAAATAATTTGATTATCTCTTTAAGTTTCATTTTTTCACCATGTTTTTTTCTCAGTTAATCTTCTAACTTGAAATCTTTTTAATAATTTTTCAATATCTTTTCTAGGCCTTTTCATAAATAAATAAAAGTTTAATACTATCCTTTCTATTTTAGTTAGTTTCATTTATATCACACTCCCTATTCTACAATCTTCAAATTGGTATAAATTAAGTTCTTCCAGTGTTGGTATCTTTGAAGTTCCAGAATTATAAATAATAGAATTACCAGATTTTTCAACAGTAAACATACAACCAGAAAAGAACATTGCAATTTCATTAGGAACTGTTAGTCCCTGTACGTTTCTGTCTCCTCCAACAATAGTTCTTAATTTCACTTCCATATGTATATACATAGACAACTAATATTTAAATGTTTCTAAAAAATCTCTTTAATTTTCTCAACACTCTTTTTAAGAGTCTCTTTAAAATCAACTATTTTGTCTATATCGGCCTGGAACTCTTCGTTTCTTGGTATAGAAATTGACTTGATTTTGCCTTGGTTTTTTAGATCCTTTAGAATATCAAGGGCCTTATTTATCTCTAATTCAAGTTTCTTCTTTACTTTAAGACAGTTTTTTTCAGTTACTAATATCTCAAAGGTTTCTGCACTTCCTTTAATTTTTCCTTTTATCAGTCCAGCTTTTGTTTTTAGTTCCATAGTATCACTTCCCCTATTATTTTTTTTCTTAATTGCCTGTACCAAAACGTATTCATTATTGGTTGTACTGGAAAACCTTTAGTGTATATAAAAATAACATCATTAATCTCAGCATGAAGTATGGCCCCATCAAGCTTACTTTTTTCTGCTTTAGTATCTCTTACTGTTTGAACTTCATAAGCTAATCCCGTTTTCCAGTCGAAAACATCTGCAATATAATCTCCAAAATCTGCTTCAATTTCTGCCTTATGGCCAATAGTCTCTAAGAAATGTGCAATTAGATGAATCGTTAGATTATGTCCTGGAGTTTCTGCTCTTTTATTTTTCACTGACATTCTTCTTCTCTAGTTTTTCAATGCTCATTTATCTTCTCCCACCTATCACTTCTCTTAACATGGTTGCATGCGCAACAAGGATATTCTCTTACACTTAGCTTTCTATGCAAGCAATTATTACATTTATTCTTTACCCAACACTTACAATATGGCTTAACTGCATAAGCAGAGCCTCTTGGAAGTATGTGTAATCCGCACTTTTTGCATATATCTAGTTTTTCAATGCTCATTCTTCACAACAGTCTTTTGCTTCCTCTATTGTTACATGTGGTTTTTCACATTTATCACAATAATACCATGACATTTTGTAGTGCCTAACCTTTACTTTTTTTAACTTCTATATTTATTGTACTCACTCTGACTTGTTTTCCTTCTTTGCCCTCAAATTCTTCACTTGATATTTTTATTTCTCCTATCTCACATTCGTATCTGTTTTTCATTACTTGGCTAACATCTACTGCTCTGCTTATGTATTTTCCTCTTGCAGTTATTGTTACTTTTTCGTGCTCTTTTAGCTGCCACTCAACTGCATTTATGTAATTCATAAAGTTTTTGTCTCCTATAAAGACAACATCTTTATTTTCTTCCTTGTTTACTTCTTTTTTTTCTTTTACTTCTTGTTTTTCTGTCAATTTTATCACCCAATTTACATTAATTAATTAAATTATATAAATTTATTGTTTTTTGGCCTTAATCCTATCTATCATATAATCATATTCATTGATTTTTAATGCTGCTTGTTTTCTTAACTCTTCAAACCATTGTTGATCATCCATTACTTTTTCTCTAATAACATGATTAACAAAAGTGCTGACTTTAGTGCCTTCTCTTGAACACTTTTTTTCAAGCATTTCATCAACTATCTCATCAAAATTTATAGTTCTCAAAATCTTTCCATTTGGCTTTTTCTTTTTTGCTTTCATTTACTTTAATTTTAATTTAATTTTTTTATAAAAATGTTGTTCTTCTCTTTTTTGACCTTTGTTTCCTACAAACTAATTTTATTTTAATTTTTTTAATAGTCTCCTAAATAGGTCTTTACGAAAGATTTATAAAGAGAAACAGCCTCTTACTTTTGTGTGTTTTTAGAGGGACTCTTTATTTCTTTCTTTTTGAATTTAATTAAAATTAAATTAGTGATTTTTGTCAGCTATTTTGTCTAATATATCTGTTAATACCTCATTATAACTTTGTCTAGGATGTTTCTTCATCATTGATAATCTGCTTTGATTAGCTTTAGAAATTTGGATTGTTGTCATATCTTCCATAATCTTATAGTTAGTTATAACTATTATTTAAATGTTTCTAAAATATGTCAGGCCTATCAATTCGTGGGGAATAAATCAAGGCCTGACAGAATGTCTTTATTCAAGACCAGGATCATTGAAGCTTCTTGAGTTCAGTAACTTTAAGTAGCATAGCCCTTCAATTCAATAACAATTAAAGTTATTTGATCTAATGTTCCTGTACCTGTTCCATTTGTCCTGAATTGTACATGAAATTCTGTAGGTGTATCTGCTGCTGGTTGAAAAGTATCCATAGTACATAATCCTGCCTCGTTTACACCCTTAACAAAAACCCCTACTGAATTATCTGTTTCAGCACCTTCTACACCTTCACTAATTCTCATATGCAATTCACCATTAGCATCGCTGCTTTTTCCTGTGGCCATTGCTGCCACAAAAACAGGGTATCCTTTCGTAGTTAAATTATTTATAATATTTGCAACATCTTCATATGTTGCTGAAGTTGTTGTTGGTGCTGCGATATTTGTATCTCTATCATGTACTCCACCAGTTACTGCTCCAGATACAGCAACTCCTGCTCCAGAAACAACAACTCCTGCTCCAGATACAGCAACTAAATCGGCCACATCATTAACTAATGCTCCTGAAACTCCTCCTAATAGTCCAGACTCTACATTAATTCTGTTTGTAAATTCATTTATTCCAGATGTACCGACATCACCATAATCACTTCCAGTTGTAAATTGAGTGCCACTTACATGGCTCGTCATTAAAATTCCCATTTTATTTATCCTCCTTATTTGATTTTTTTCTTCTAAATCATGTTTTGTTGTGCATCCAATAACCAACAAAACAATCAATAGTATTAATATCTTTTTCATTATGTTCCACTTTTTGCAAATCTTAAAGTTGTTTGAATTTGTAGCTCACGATCCCCAAGAAAAACATCTGTTGCTATGGCTTCTCTCAAAAACATACTTCCTGCAGCAGCAGCATTAAACAATCCAAATTCGGCCAATGAAATTCCTGACATTTCTGTTGCACTAAAATCTGCTGTGTGTATTACGTCTTTTGCTATACTTGTATCAATATCTGTAATAACATTTCTTTCTGCTTCTGTATTTAGAGCAGTTTGTACAGCTGTTACTGTTGTGCTTCCTGTTCCTATTGCCATATGAGAAGGTATAGCACCATAACCACCTATTGCACCAGCTATTGTTTCAATTCCATCATCTGTAAGCATTTTAAAATCCTCCTCCACTCTCCAAAAGAGTGGAACCTGTTCTCATTTCTCCCAATAAAGCATTAGGAGAATTAAATACATTATGTCCTGACAATCCAAATATAAATGCACTTCCTACCCCTCTTGACCAAACCTCAAAGTGGCTATCTACATCTATAAATCTTGTAACGCTTTTCAATGTAGTAAAACTCCCCTCTAAAGGCCCTGTTTCAACCTTTCTTAACCTATTTATCTGATCTGCCATAACATCTGCGAAATCTGATATTTTTTTATTTACTGATATGCTCAAAACCTTTTTGCTTAAGCAATTTGCTTTATTAAATGAAAATGATGCTGATAATATAGTATAAGTTTGATTGTTTATTCCATGCCAAGGCAGATCAACAATACAAGTATTTCCAGGAGTAACATCTATAATTCCTTTTATATCTAAATCTCCTTGTATCTTTGGATCCTTATTTTCTGCTAAAAATGCAACGGCTTTTTCATTTGCTTCTACAAAACTTTTAATATTATTGTCTGTAATTACCTTTGTTTTTGGCCCATAAGCTGTAATGCTTGTACTATCCTGCCTGAATTTTAAAATAGGAGTTAATCTTTCATATTCAATATAAACAGAACCAGCAGATGGAATATTATCTCCTGCAACTGCCCCTGATGTAAATACTACTTGTTTTTCAACAAAATCAAGCAACCATTTTACATCTTTTATTGCTGGATCATCCATTTCAAAAACCCCACCTGGCTGTATTAAAGTAGGAATTGTCCCGCTTATATTTACTCTTGTATTGTGTGGTTTATCTGTTAAAGTAAATACACTTCCAGTTCCATCTGCCTCTAAATATTGCGAATTTCCAGTCAATATTCTGTCTCCATAAACCCAAACTTTATTGTATATTTCTCTGTCGTCTGTTTTAAAATCAGCAAACATTACATTCTTATTATCAAATTTTTTGTAGCTTGAAATTGTTGATTTCAATTCAAAATGAACATCTTTATCAACATCAACATAAAAATAACACCCAGCTAATTCTGCTAATTCTTTTAATGATTCATATAAGCTTTTATGATTAAATCCTATGTTTTCTAATGTAGTTCCAGTAGCAATATCTACATTATTTATAGTTACTTTGTTTTCTGCATTATTTATAATTATAGTTCTTGCTATTAATCCAGCATCTTTATCTTTAAAAATAATCGGCTGAACTGTCATATCCTGCAAAACAGCACTATAATCCCTTCCTGTGATTATAATTCTTTCATCATTTGCTACACCAGAAGGATTAACATTTTCAATAATGCCTGTAAATATTTGGGTGGTTGGAGGATCTACTCCTTTTTCTGCATATACAATTACTTCATCATTTAAACTAAAACTATCCTTATGTATTCCTGTGAAATTATTAAAGTTAGCAGTAAAATTGGCAGTAGAATTAAATTCTCCAATACTTTTTTCTACATCTAACTGTAAATAATCTGAATATGTAGTTCCATCTACAACTAACTTTACAAAAATTGGCCCTGGTTTTACAATTTCAAATTTTGGTCTTAATGTTACCATTATACTTTAAGCCCCTTTATTTCTAATTCTGGATACCATTGAATAGTTGGAGCATTATAATCTGCCCATGCCCAGATGTATTCTATAGCATCAACAGCTAAACCACCATATATTTTTTGATATGATGTGTTTATTGTAATTGAATTTGAGTATGTTGAGGAATTGCTTAATTTTAAAATAATCCTTGTATTTGTTTCATTTAATTTGACATAAACATCTATTGTATTTGTTAAATTGTTATCTATAGTTATACCTCCTTGTGTACTGTTTTGTCCCCAAGCCTCTACCTCGGTTTGTATAGATTGTGTTGGATAAAAATCTAAAGTTCCTGTTGTATTTGTTACATTAAAATCAACATATGAAGGTTGTAAATTTATACGTCTTGTGCCTGTAGAGTTACAATTACTTGAAGTATCACATGTTGTTACATTATAAAAAAATAGTTGTGAATCATTAAAATCAACTAAATTTACTATTGAAGTAAAGTTATAATCAAATGTTTCTGATGTGTTTGTAACATTTGAAACAAGGCCAGTAGTATTATATAAAAAGAAGGTTATATTTTTAAAGTTCGCTTCTATGACTGAAGTATTGATGTATATCCAATCTCTTCTAAAGGTTGTATTGTTTACTGCTGTACCATTCGCAAAAGATATTTTAGGAAAAGTTAAATCAATTACTGTAACCTGATAAATTGTCCAGTTTCTGTTTCCTTGAGAGTCATTTACTGATACGTTTATTTTATAAACATTTATTGGCAAATTTGTTGCATTGATTAAATATCCTGAATTGTTAATTGTGAAGTTATTTTTATCATTAATAGTAAAATTAGCTATTCCTGACAAATCTGTTGCATTAAACTGTTCTGCTAAACTATCTACACTAAATTCCAAAGTTACATT
>SDBV01010558.1_pt1 | contig 12082 bp, 6 predicted proteins | sample 2277081 | NCBI WGS metagenome assembly SDBV01 (sample SAMN10402039, study PRJNA504765) | marine sediment metagenome | isolation source: marine sediment core GS10_PC15, 223 cmbsf | place: Arctic Ocean: Southern Knipovich Ridge | collected 2010 | reverse complement strand
TCTCCAAGCCGGTAGAGCCTGACCGCCTCCGAGCGGAACTCTGGTGTATATGCCATGTTGACTCCCTTTCAGAACCTCTAGGGTTCAGTTTTAAGGTGTCAACGAAAGCGGGTCAACTCCAAACCGACCCGGAGACCTACCGAGAAGAACTTGAGCAACGCGGCGTTCTCGAAGACGTAAGAAGAGACACACTTGAGTATTTCGAGAAGAAGCATTCCGAGGAGCCGGGCGGCCTAGACAGTATTTCTAGGGTATTGGTCAGCAACAAGAATGAGAGCGCGAAAGAGATTTGGAATCAGCTCTGGCCAGCAATATCTGAAGGAATAAGACAAGCTATCGAAATGCAGATTGAAGGACTTACGGTAGCGGAAGCGCTAACCAAGCTTGATCTTAGCGTTCTGGTCGGAGAAATATTTGTCGATGAATTTGTAGAGTTTGTGATAACTGATGATTTACAGACATTTCCTGACGTACATCTAGGCACTGTAATCACAGGACTGTCGGATAGAGTTATTGCGGTTGCATCACCTCTATCGATACAAAGTGAAATTCTGGAAAGCTTCAAGAAAGCGATGAGAGAAAAATTTCCCGGGGGAGCGCGAAGCTGGGACGATACGATAGGCGCCGCTTGCGTCTACTACCGCAATACGGGGCTTAGTGATAGAGATATCGCACTTAAAATATACGATCCCGATCCGAACCGAAGAGACTATGATCAGCAACTTAGACTGCTTGAGCAAAATATTAGAAAAAAAATAGAACGCACAAATAAGCAGAAAGACAAGCGTTTGTGACATTTTGCGATAAGAAACTGTCACAAATCGAATAACTTCACTTCCTAGAATCTCCTTTGAACACTAGAGGAGATTTTATTTTGCAGTTCAGCCAAGAGATAGAAGAGCGAATAAAAGCATATTTCGAGCGGCGATTCGGATACGTGCTGACCGATGAACAGGCTCACCTGACACTGAAGCGACTGACCTCCTTGGCAGTGATTTTGACCGACATTGCTTCAGCGGGCTCCATTGATAGTGAGCATCAAGCCGATGAGCCCGCGTCCTCGACCCCCTGGGATCAGCCCAAGGGGTGCAAGGGGCCCATGGCTGCCCCAGGGATCGGGGGCCGGGCGTCTGGCTCTGCTCTTCACGCACGGAGGGCGGGCTGCGTAGCGCCCGAAGACGGGAGAGAAGAGAAGAGACAGACGCGTGGGAACACGGAGCCTGTAGCACAGTGGTCCCAAAGTGCAATAGATGACTCAAGTGACAAGCGACAAGTGACATGACCTTTCGGATTATCAACTCGGGCGCTGACACCTTATCAATATCAATCAAAAAAGGAACCGACTCCTCCTGGTTTGAGACCTTGGAAACCGCAAAAGAAACAGCCAGAGAGACCAATGAAAGTATTCCAATAACCTTAGGACCCGAGAGAGCCCTGATCACCGGCGGGAATTGGATGAAGTGGCGATACCATATTAAGTGCGCCGATTATGATATCGGAGTAAGCCCATCTGAAAAATTGCCACAGATCGTCGCACAAATAAACCATGGAGCCATTTACTCTCATAGCCTTATCGGATCATATGAATATCTAAAGATGATTCTCGAAGCCCTGGGAGATTATGAAGAAGCCAAAGCTTCAAGGATTGATCTCTTTTGTGACACTCAAGGATATCGCCCTACTCTTAAAGATATCGACCGATTCTCGACCAGGGCGGTGCTGGTTCGGCCAGTCATGGAAAACGGAAAGCTCACATCTCTTAATTTTGGCAAATTTCCTTTTTACCTGCGTATTTACAATAAGACAGCCGAGATGAAAAAGAGGAAGAACGATGAGTTGCTGGTTGTTTGGGAAAAATCGCCTGACTACAGACCAGAGAAGGAGGTCTGGCGTATTGAGTTTGAGATTGGCCGAAAGATATTTAGCGAGACTGGCGTTAATCTAGTTTCCGATCTGTTTTCAAATCTGCGCCCCATATGGCTGATGGCTCTAAATTGGTGCTCTCTCAAAATACCATCAAAGAACAAACAGAAAACGCGTTGGCTGACTGATCCGGTGTGGCTGGCGCTGGAAGCGGCAGATTTTCGCGGAGAAGCGGAGCCGGCAGTACGAGAGCGAAAAAGGAAGGCTGATCTCAGAAGAATATTATCCGGGGCCGGTGGCTACCTCTCCTCGTTTGCTAGCCTGATCGGAGAAACGGACCTAAAAGAAACCTTAAAAAAGATTGAACCGACATTGATCGAATACTATGCGAGCAAAGGTGAGAGCTTCGAGAAACGGGCAGAAGGGAAAATCGCCATGTTGCTAAAGTAGCAATGAGGCCATAATTGCGATTAGCGCTGACGAATCGACGAGACAGAGAATCGCCATGCCAAGTAGGTGGATTATTCGAAGAAGATGTTAAAAAGCGAAGGCTTGAATAAGCAATTGAGCCGCTTTATGATTACGGATAAGCTGGAATCTCAGTAAGATGCGGAGTACATCTTGAGCAAACGTTCAATTATATTCATGATCGCGATTCAGGCATGGTCCCTAGCTCTCTTTGGAGCGATATACCTGATGATCTACAAAGAGATTTCGTCGAGCGTCTACTTGGGTTTGATCATTGCGAGTTTTGGCATCATCATGATTGTGGGCCGAGAGGCCTCTGCCGACCTCTCCGTTGGTTTTCGAAAAGCCGTTGGACTGCATTTTGACAAGGAAATGCACCCGCAGAGATTAGCTAAGCGGAGCTTGATCATTGGGCTCGTGTTCTTGGTTTGGGGACTGTTGAGCGCGGTGGACATAATCTAGTATGAGAAAGAATAAATGAAAACAGCCGTTATATATGCCCGCGTTTCCTCAGAAGAGCAGGAAAAAGAAGGATGGTCTATCCCCTCTCAGATCAAGGCTTTAAGAAAGCTCGCGGTGCAGAACAAATACAGCGTAGAAGCTGAGTATGTCGAGTCGGCCTCGGCTAAGACAGAAGGCCGCAAAGAGTTCGCCAACATGGTGAGGTTCATAAAAGAGAACAGCATCAATGCGCTCCTCTGCTACAAAGTCGATAGGCTGACTAGAAATCCTAGAGACCTAATCACTATAGAAGAACTAGGCGTTGATCTGGTCTTCGTTGAAGGGCGTTATGACTCGTCCCCTCAAGGACGTTTCACTCTTTCAATGATGGCCTCGCTAGCCCGCTTTCAGGTCGAAAACCAAGCCCTAGACATACAAAGAGGCATGAGAGAGAAGATCGAGCAAGGAGGATGGCCGAGAAGAGCCCCAATCGGCTATTGGAACGACAAGAACAGGAGCACTATCGAGGTGGACGAAGAACGATGCTTTTTCGTCCGACAAGCCTTCAAGCTATATGCCGGTGGTCAGTATTCGATTAAAACTCTTGGCGAAAAACTCTATAAATTGGGCTTTCGAAACAGAAACGGAAACCGGGTCCATAATCACGGTATAGAAACCATCCTCAAGAATCCGTTTTACTGCGGTATCATGCGATACAAAGAGCAAGTCTATTCAGGCAATCACAAGCCGCTGATAGACAAGCAGATATTCGATACCGTTCAGAGGCGTCTAACGAGAAGTACGCCCACCAACAAAGCCAAGAAGCGCGCCTTTGCCTATCGTGGTTTCATGACATGCGGAGAGTGTGGCTGCTCCATCACGGCTCAAGTTCAAAAAGGTCATACTTACTACAACTGCACGAAGTCAAAGGGTGATTGTTCTCAGCCGTTTGTTAGAGAAGAAGAGCTTGAAGGGCAGATAGCTTCGATCCTGGAAGAGATAGAGCTAGATCAAGAGCTAGTCGATATCATGCTCAAGGCCACCAAAGAAACAAAACAAGAGGAGGTGGAGGCACGGGCCAGCGCCAAGAAGAGCCTGACTGCCTCAATAGAGCGAATTCAAGAGAAAGAGCAGCGACTACTAGATGCCTTCCTTGAGGGCAATGTCGCCGCTGATACCTACAAGACCAAGGCCGCTGACCTGTCCGAGCAAAGGGTCAATCTTGAGCTGCGAATCAACCAAAACCAGGGGAACGATGAGCAGATATTCGAACTCATGGAGCAGGTACTAAGAACTGCGCAAGCAGCTCGAAAAGGCTTTATTGACGGTGACTGTGAGGGCCAGCGGGGCGTTCTTGAAAGAGTATCTTCGAACCTAGTTCTGAATAACAGGGAAATAGTCTCCTACCAGCTAAAAGAACCTTTTGCGATGATGGCAGGATGGCCGAAAAACCCTGATTTGGAATTAATGTGGAGCTAAGGGGATTCGAACCCCTGACCTCTGCGTTGCGAACGCAGCGCTCTCCCAGCTGAGCTATAGCCCCGTAGAACATGGATAACGCGTAGATTCTAGCGTATCGGCCCACCAAAATACAGTAGGTCAGTCAGCTATATCCACGCTTGCTGGTGATATAATAGGAAGCGCTGAACGTAGAAAACGGAGGAATCGTTCTTTGGGGCTAACGCTCATAACCGGACCCGCCCAAAGCGGCAAAACAAGCGCTGCCTTGGAGCGTTTGGCCGGATATTCTCCAGTCGATTTAGCTCAGAAAGTCCGGTATGTGGTTCCAACGAAGGAATCGGCCCGCCAAGTAGAATCGCGGTTGATACGGCGGCTTGGGGCTGAATGCCTCCTGGGTAACGTCGTCTGTACCTTTTTCAGCCTGACCTCTGAGATCGTTGCACGTGAAGGTCTGGCCTCGTCTCTGATCTCGGACGAGAAAAAGGAACTGACGTTGCGCAAGCTTGTCCAGGATTCTGCCCCAAAATACCTAGGCGCTTCGGCTGAGTTCCCGGGATTCATCGGCGCGCTCGACCAGATCATCGGGGAGTTGAAGCTGTCGCTGGTCAAGCCGGAAGAGCTCGCTTTGGCCCTGACTGAGGTGCGTTCTCGTCTCCCGGCTGGGTCATATAATAAACTGACCGAATTGGCCGAGCTATACGAGCGCTATCAGGATGAAGCCCTACGAGACCGAGGTCTCCATGATCGGGAGGGCCTGATGTGGCGGGCCCTCGAACTGGCGGCTGAGACCGTGCTCGGGTATGAATTGGTCGTCTTTGATGGGTTCGGTGACTTCAATGCGGTCCAGCGCCGGTTCCTGAAGATCCTGGTTGAGCAAGGCTGCGATGTCGTGTGGGTGCTGGACTATGAAGCCGGCCGCGAAGAGGTATTCCAAGCAAACGGAACGTTGCGTGACTATGCCGTATTCCTCGGGGCGGAAGAGGTCGTGTGCTCGGTGGATAAAAGTCGACACCTCTGCGACCTGCGCCAAGACCTTTTCCGGGGAAGTGGCTCCGCTCAGGCGCCTAACGATCGCTTGACGGTCATCGAGGGCTGCGACCCGATGATGGAAGTAGAATTGGTCGCTGAGGAGATCTTGAGAATGGTCGCTTTGGGCCGCTGTGATTGGAATGATATCCTGGTCACCTCGCGAGATCTCGGCTCTTACCAAGGACGCGTTGATGATATTTTCTCGGCCGTAGGTATCCCGCTTCATGTTGGTAAACGCCCCCTGGTCGAATCGACTTTGACCCGGACTTTGCTGACTTGCTTGCGTGTGGTGCGAGAAGATTGGCCGCGCGATGAAGTCTTGCGTCTTCTCAAGTCCGATCTAATCACTGAAGACAATCTCACCGCTTGTCGTGTTGAGATCGCCGCTAAGTCGAGGGGGATAGTCGGGGGGCGCCGCTCTTGGTTGGAGCCATGGCGAGCGGATGATGAGACACTGGCCTTCCGCGGGGAGGCCCTGGCACCGATAATTGATTTTCACCGTGAGATATGGGCTTCCAAGTCTTTGAGCGCCATGACGGAAGCTGTTCGGAAGCTGCTGCAAAGATTCGAATGGCGGACTGCGGACGGTTCGGGGATGGCCGAGGATGCTGCTTCTCGGTTGCGCATAGAGCGGCTATTGACGGAGCTGGAGGAGTCAGCTGCCTTTATCGATATCGATCGGCCGCTCATGTTCTTTGGTTATTTGGAAGAACTGATCCGTCTTTGTGATTATGAGCTGCCCCGTCCGCCGCTCGAAGGGGTGACGCTCGCACCGGCCAACAACCTTGGCGGGCGAGAGTATCGAGTCGTCTTCATCTTGGGGCTTCTAGAGAAAGTCTTTCCCCGGCCTCCGCGAGAGGAGGCATTCATCCGTGACTGGGAGCGGGAACTACTCAATGGACCGCTAGGAGACAGCCTCTCGACTAAGCTGAATGGTGCCCCCGAAAAGGAGCGATTCCTCTTCTATCGAGCTATAGCGGTGGCCCGTGAGCGCCTCTACCTGTGTTACCCGCTGACGAATAGTGAGGCCAAAGATAGTCTGCCATCGTTCTATCTTGATGAAGTCGAGCGGGTAGTGACACCTAAGCGGATTCGGCGCGATCATGCCTCACTTATCCCGGCGCCAGGAGAGGTTTTCGGGGTGGCCGCGGTAGAGCGCGCCGCTGTCTTTTCTTTAGCGCGCGGGGCGGCTCCTACGGTGGCGCGGGTCTACAATGACTTGGCCGCGCGGAAACCAGGCCTTTTCCAGGACGTGTGGCGCCGTAGCCCCGAGCGCCAGGCGGAGTTGAGCGACGCACGGATCTTGGAGGAATTCGTTAACAGGACCAGGCCGTGGAGTTGCTCTGAGTTGGAAAACTATGCCGGCTGCCCCTTTCGTTATTTTGTTGAATATGTTTTGGGACTGACCGAGATACGAGACGAAGTCGATCCGTTAGATACTGGGAAACTCTTGCACGATATATTGAACCGGCTTTTTGTCGAGCTCCGAGCGGAGCACGGGGATGACCTTGCTGTCGATCGGCTCGATTTCAAGGAGACAGTTTCACGAGCCCATGCCCTCCTCGAAGAGTTCTTGAGTAAGCAAAGCCGGCTGGCACTCATGCCTCAATACGAACAAGAGACGCTCGCTCATGATATACAGAAGATACTCAGTCGCCATCTCGGGCACGAGATCGAGCAAGCCCAGGATGGATTCACGCCCACTTTTTTCGAGCTGGGCTTTGGCCGGACGGGTCGCGCTAGTGACGGGGACCCGGAATCAACCGAAAGACCCTTCGTAATTGAAGCCGAAACCGGGTCCATTGAGATCGCCGGTCGCATCGACCGGGTCGATACGATCCGCTCGGGTGGCGACAACCGCCTCGGCGCCCACGTCATCGATTACAAGAGTGGAAGCCAGGACAATTTGGCCAAATATATTGACGGTACAAAGCTGCAGCCGCTCATCTATGCAGCCGCCGTCGAGCAGCTCTTCGGCCTGGCCCCCTGGGGAGCGGAGTACCGGCCATTGAGGGCTTGGAGACCAAGCGGTTTCTATGGTGATGAACTTGCCCCGGCGCTCGAGGAAAGTCGACAGATCGTTATCGATTTAGTCGGCAGGATATCCGCCGGCCTCATCGGAGTTGAGCCGCTAGATTGCCCCAGATACTGCCGCCTTCACGGCATCTGCCGTCATGAGAAGGGGCCGGCAAGTGGATTTTAATGAGGCCCAAAAGTGGGCACTTGAAGCACTCGACACCGATGTGTCGGTCTCGGCCGGCGCCGGGTCGGGCAAGACCGGAGTGCTGGTCGAACGTTTTTGCCGGCTGGTCCGGGATGAGCTGGTGGACCCGCGCGAGATACTGACTGTCACCTTTACCGAGAAGGCCGCGAAAGAGATGAAGGAGCGGATCGTCGAGCGCTTTCGTGACTGGGCCATCGAAGAGAGTGATAAGCGTCTCGAGCAGGCGGCACGTGACATGGAAGGCGCCTATATCGGCACTATTCACGGGTTCGCCGCCCGCGTCTTGCGCGAGAACGCTTTCGCGGCCGGGGTAGATCCCCGATTTAGTCAGATCACTGAGACTGAGGCTGATATCCTCGGTGAGCGTGTGCTCGAAACCTTGATGGCCAAGAATTTCCTGAAAGGGGTCCCTGAATACGTCGATCTGGCCCTTGCGATAGGCCGAACGGCGATTCACGGTGCGGTTGTCCTCCTGGCCGGGCAGGCCGCGAGTCTCGGAATAGATATCCGTAGCCTGGAGGACGCGAACATCACGATAGGGGAAGTTCGCGGGCTGGCCGGAGCGTACCTGGAACTCGGCACTGAGATCCACGAACTTCCGCTGGAAGGAACCGATGCGTTCGTCAGACGGCTTGCGATGTATCAGCAGATATTTCCAAAAGCGCGCTCGGCTATCGAAGCGGCCCTTTCTGGTTATGAGAAGAATAGCGAGTCTGACTACATCAAGGATTTCGACTGGGGCAGTTTTTCCGCTCTTGTCGAGATGGGCAAGAGCTTCGGTGCCGGCACCACAGAATTCAAAGATGCCTTAGGCAAGCCGGCCCAGCTCCGGGCTGAGGAATTGGCCAGAGCGCTGGTGGCCCCGCTCGGCGCCCGTCTGGCTTTTTGCCTCAGGTCCGTGACGGCTGACTGGCTTGAAGTCTACCGCGAAGCCAAACTGCACCGGGGCGCACTCGACTTCAATGACTTGCTCGCGAATACCCGCGGCCTGTTGATAGTCCCGAACGGAGAGCCGACAGTTACTGCCCGCCGGTACCGGGAGCGTTTCACATACGTGATGATGGATGAGTTCCAAGACACCAACGAATTGCAGGCTTCGCTGGTCAAGGCAGTCACACCGCCCAATCGCTTCTTCACGGTCGGCGACATGAAACAGTCTATCTATAGCTTTATTCATAGCGATGTGGCGGTCTTCCAAAAGCACCATCGGGACATCGAGGAGCAAGGCGGGAAAACCGTGGCCATGTCCGACAATTATCGGAGCCGTCCGGAGATCATCGATTTTGTTAATATCCTCTTCGAGCGGCTCTGGCGAGAAGACGACGATTTCGATTTTGCGCCCTTGACAGCGGCCGGCACCTTTTACCCGGACGACGACCGCCCGGTCGAGTTTATCTGGGTGGACGGTGCCGATGTCGAGGAGGTCCGAGCCAAAGAAGCCGAAGCCGTTGCCGCCCGGATCCGGCGCTTGTTGGGACTCGATGGAAGCTCTCCGATGATGGTGGTCAAGCCCGCCAAGCATGCGCCCGGGCCGCGGCCGCTGGACCGCGGTGATATTGTGATCCTCTTTAAAGCCACTGGCGCTATCAAGGCCTATGAGCGGGCCTTGGCCCGGGCCGGGATCGATTATTATGTTGTTAGCGGCCGCGGCTTCTTCGCCTCGCTGGAAGTCCAAGATATCGTCAACCTTTTGCGCGCGGTGGATAATCCGCTTGATGATATGGCGATGGCGGCGGTGCTCCGGTCTCCGCTCGTCGGACTTGGCGAAGATGCGCTTTGGTGGATGACCCGGACCATTGATGATCAGCCGTCTCGCCACGGCAAGCTCTTCACCTCCCTATCGGCCCTGGACGATATCGATGGGCTAGGCGACGACGACCGGGAGGCCCTCCAGGTGTTCAGGGGGACGCTGGAGCGATTAAGGGGCGCCCGGTCTGAGAGTCGGTTAGTCAAGTTCTTGGAGCTTGCGATCGAGTTGACTGGTTACGATCTGAAGCTGCTGGCTGGGGAGAACGGCAAGCGCCGCTACGCGAATCTTAGAAAACTTGTCGATGTTGCTCGTGAATCGGCGACCGCCGGGACCGCCGGGCTTTCGGAGTTCATCGCTTACCTGCAAAGGATGCGGACCGTTGCCCAGCGTGAGGCGGAAGCGCCAACCGAGGGTGAAGAGAGCAGCGTCGTTCGCTTGATGACTGTGCACAAGGCTAAAGGCCTTCAAGCCCCGGTCGTATTTGTCGCCGATTGCTCCCGCCGACTTGAGAGCCCGAACAGGGATTCTTTTAGGTTCGACAAAGTGGTGGGAGTCGGAGTCAAGGTGAGGGATGATGCAACCAACGAGATGCGGCATACACCGGTCTCTCTTGAGATCGACGTCCGGACCAAGGATGCCGATCGCTCTGAAGCCAAGCGTCTCTTCTATGTGGCCGCTACGCGGGCCGAGGAGCGATTGATATTTTGCGGGTGGCTCAAGCAGACAAAGAGTCGCGCGAAAGTGAAACGCTTCCGCGAGATCTCGACATGGGACGGATGGCTCAAGCAAGCTCTTGAGTTACAAGGACCACCGAGCGAATTCGATGCAATAGTGGATGTCGATGGTTTGCGCCTGCGCCTGCTGGCCGGCGATGATCTCATTTCGACCAGCGAGGTATCCGCGGCGGTCGCAGGCCCCGACGTGCTCGAAGTCGAGCGGCGCTTACTGGAGGCCGGCAAGCCGCTTCCGGTGGAGGCGGGACCCAGCCCGGATATCGAGGCGATGGAGAAAGTCACCCACCTCAGCCCGGCCGGCCCGATCGATCTGACCGTCAGTGCGGTCCTCGACTATCATGAGTGCCCGCGGAAGTATCAATTGCGGCGGTTGCTCGGGGTAGAGGAGCCGAGTCTGAGTATGGCGGGACCATCGTCCACTGCGACCAAACAATCAGTTGATGCCGCCGCCCTTGGCACGGCTGTCCATGATGTACTGGCGGCGATCGACTGGAGTGAAGAGCCGGCCCCGCAAATGGAGCGATTGGTCCAGCTTCAGAATACCGCCGTCCAGACGGAGGCAAGTTCACTCATGGGCGAATTCTTGAAGACATCTTGGCCTGCTCGTTTTGCGGCCGCCACCACTCGCATGACCGAGGCCCCATTTAGCCTCACGGTCGAGGATGTTCGCTTGTATGGGCGGATGGATCTGCTTTTCAAAGAGGACGGCGGCTGGGTCGTGGTCGACTACAAGACCGGATCGCGTGATAAGGGCCGCGGTTACGAGCACCAGGTGCGGATGTACGCGCTGGCAGTAGCCGGGGCGGTCGGCGAGAGCCCGCGACAAGCGGTCTTGGTCGCTATCGGGGACGGTGGTGACTACGATGAGGAGATAGATTCGGCCGGTTTGGCGACAACTAAGTCTCTTTTGTTGAAGACCGCCCGCGGCATCCGAGCCGGAAAGTTCGAATGCCAGGCCGGCGACCACTGTGAGCACTGCGGCTATCATCCGAAGTTCTGCTCTGGCGGAGCGAACGCTAAATGATATAATCCAACGCGGAGGAGTGCCGGAGCGGCCGAACGGGGGCGTCTCGAAAACGTCTTGGCGGTTGATAGCTGTCACGTGGGTTCAAATCCCACCTCCTCCGCCAGGAAATCTCTCAGGGGCGTCTACCGCGTCAGTCTGCGCAATTCGTCGATTCACGTACTGGAGTACGCTCATCTCCTCATTGCTTGCCTTCCTTGTATCCGCCGCCTGAGAGATTCCCTGGCTGTCCACCTCAAACCCCATCTTTGCTACAATAGGCGGGTTCGATTGGAGAGGTGCTGGAGCGGCCGAACAGGCACGCCTGGAAAGCGTGTGACCTTCACGGGTCCGTGGGTTCAAATCCCACCCTCTCCGCTAAAAATTCTTAGGGACAGACTATGGCTCTCCCACACCTTGCCGACCGGCGCCCTTCTTTTCCTTCTCCTTATAGCGCTCGCTGTGACTGACTTTAGTTTCCCGATGTTTTGAAACCAAGAGATTGGGCAACAAAAATATCGACGCCTGCCAACTTTGAGAGTTAACCCAATCACGCCGGAGGAAGAAGCGGAAGAAGGAGCGGCATGTCGGTTACCAGTCGATATATTAATATTATGGTCTTGAGTATCTTAGCCTTGTTGGCGATGGTCGCGACAAGCCCTTATGGGCTTGTCTTCAAGGGGACTCCGATGTCATTTCAGGTGACAAAAGCTGCCGAGCAAGAAGCCATTCGCGCGTTTGGCGACTTGCCGGTCTCTTTTGTGCCGAACATCGGTCGCTATGATAAGCAGGTGAAGTATTCAGCTTCCGGCCCCGGCTACACATTTTTCCTAACGGAAACGGGAGCGACATACGCTTTTATCGGTTCTAAAAGGGATGCCGACGAAGCTTATTCCCTTAAGGTTGAATTTGCCGGAGCCGGTTCCGAGACAGAGATGCGCCCCGGCTCCCGTCGTTCCGGCTCCGTAAACTATCTTCTAGGCGCTGACTCGACCAAGTGGGCCACCGATGTGCCGCTCTTCGGCCAAGTCACCTATGAAAATCTTTATCCAGGCATCGACCTCACCTATTCCGGGAAGAAACGGCGTCTTAAATATGAGTTCGCCGTC
>SDBV01010557.1_pt1 | contig 12083 bp, 12 predicted proteins | sample 2277081 | NCBI WGS metagenome assembly SDBV01 (sample SAMN10402039, study PRJNA504765) | marine sediment metagenome | isolation source: marine sediment core GS10_PC15, 223 cmbsf | place: Arctic Ocean: Southern Knipovich Ridge | collected 2010 | reverse complement strand
CGGCGGTTCGTGCCTTCGTGGAGTCGCTGCTCGATCGGATCGCAAAGCTCGAAACCTGCCGCCAACAACGCCGCAGCGCCTTTGCCTTCGTCACCGACGCTGTCAGAAGCCCATCTCGCTCACCAACCTGCCGCTTCACTCGTCTCCGGGGTGTAAACCCTTACCCGGCGTGGAGAGCTATCAGGAACCCGCACCTTCCGCGAGGCGGGCGGTCTCTTGGGAAGACTCCCCGGAAATGCCGGATGAGCCAAAAAAGCACCACCAGCCCGTGAACGGTTGCCTTGGCGAGAAGTCAGACTCGGCATCGAAAATGATATCCCCTCTGGCGAATCCTCCCACATCGCCACACGCCAACACGAACAGTACTTCCACCACGCATACGACTGACCATCTCATCTCGTACCTCCTTCGGCATTGCACGCGACAAGTCACCCTGGGAAGAAACTGAAGACGGAGAATCCCCGCCTGTGGAAATCGGTGAGAAGCTGGCCCCGAGAAGGACCAGTTACAGAACTGCTACGGAAGTAGCTGATTTCGACTTGGGTGGTCACGCCGCTGCCTCTGGGCCTGTTGCCCGTGGAGTCGAGGGAACAGCCTGAAGTATGAACCGCGGCCCACCGGCTGTCAGATTTCTCCCGACGACACTGAGGTTCTACAGAGGGGGTCGGTCACCCGGCCAACAGTCCGCGAGGCAAAGAAAAAGGCCGCCTCCCCTGGAAAAGAAGGCGGCCGTGAACCCCGACGGGTGGACCTCGTTAGAATTCCTCTAACCCCAGGATACCATGCCCGGGGCGCCGGGGCCAGCGGTGGACACCCTTGTGTCAATAGGTGAGAATCAGGGGGACATCGAAACCGATGACCCACACGGAGGCAACCCCGATGAAGAAACGACCGAACGACCGACCGAAGGTAAACATGCGGCTGATGGTCCCGGCGGACATCCACCGGCGGCTGAGAGTGGCCGCGGCGAAGGCCAGCACCACGGGGCCGAAGGTGCTGATCGAGCTGATGGACAAGCACCTGCCGAAAGTGCGATGACGACCAGGGACGAACCGATAGCCCCTCGACACCCCGCCCACCGCACGATAGAATCGACCGAAACTCGAAGCCCCACGGCACGGGCATCCACATCGCACGGTCGCGATTTCTCCAACAGAAAGGTTCGCGGCCGTCATGCTTTACCAGGATCACCTCGATCGTCTGCTCAACCTGCTGGGCCATCGCCTGGCCGTCTGTATCGAATCAGCCCCGGGCCGCAGGGGGCGACTCGTTGAAATGGATGACGAAGCGGATTACGGTATCGTCGAGTTTACCGCTTGGGACGGTTCGACCAGCGATGAACGGCACCCGCTGGGTGAGATTCAGGCCGTGAGATAGGAACGGGGTCGAATCTCCAGCACCTCCCGTCCGTCAGGCCAGCCCCTCGACACCAACCCCACCACAGCCCGGGGCGCTTAGAAGCACCCCACCCGCCAAGGACGCGGCGGGCGCGTTTTGTGGCAAGCTGGGTAGTCTCGTGCGGTCGCCGCCGTGGATTCTGGGGAACTTCGGTCGGAACCCTATTGACGTCACTTGACTAAAACGATATACTTGGGTACAAGATGGTATCGATACTAATCACGGAGGTTATTGTGAAGAAAAAGAAGAGCACGGCCAAGACGGAGGCCGAGGTGTTCGTGAAGCTGTACTTGCCCGATTCGGTTCACCGGCAGGTGAAGTCGGCCGCGGCACTGGACGGGGTGAAGATCGGCGACAAGGTGGTGGACCTGGTCCGCCGGGGATTGCGGAAGTGACGCGATGCAAAGGTCTCTCGCACCCCGCCCGGCCGTGTACCGCGGTGACGCCATCGAATGGAGCGGCGTCTTGCGAGAACTGAGCCGGTTGTGCTGCGGGGGAGCGTTTACGATGTTTTGAAACCCTTGGCCGTGCCCGGGTGTCCCGACTGCAACCGGGCCCCGGGCGCGGCGTGTTGCAGAAAGGAACTTTGACCATGAACGCCTGGGTTCTTCAGGACGGCAAACTCAAGAAGAAACATGGCGACAAAGTGCGCTGGAGCGTGGGCGGGTACGAGCCCGACGGCGCGCGCCGGTGCAAGGCGATCGGTTCCAAGTCGCAAGCCGAGAAGTTCCGACGGAAGATGGAAGGCGAACTTGCGGCCGGGACCTACCAAAACGAGAGCCGCAAGAGTTGGGCGGACTTCCGGCGAGAATATGAGTCGAAGATGTTTGAGCGGCTGGAGCCGGGCAGTCGCGAACAGACCCAGATCGCGATCAATCACTTTGAGCGGATCTGCAAACCGAAATTGGTATCGGTCATCAAGACCGCGACCATCGACGACTACGTGGCCAAACGCAGCAAGGAACGGGGGCTCAAGAGGGGGCGACAAGGTATCCCCGGCGACGGTCAACAAAGAACTCAGGCATATCAAGGCCCTGCTGGGGGTGGCGTGCGAGTGGGGCTACTTGTCCAGGGTGCCGAAGGTGCGGAAGCTGAAAGAGCCCGTGAAGCTTTCCCGCTACGTTACCCCCGAGCATTTTAGGGCGATCTATCAGGCGTGTGATCTGGCCGTACCACCAGCGGACCCTCTACGAAGACTTCGCCAAGATCCAGTTGGCAGCGGGCGTCCACTTGCCTTGTCGGGCGAAGCACCAGCACAGCGCCGCTTGCCACCGCTACGGGTTCCACGACCTGCGGCGGGCCTTCGCCACAGTGAATGCCGAGACCCTCTCTGCCGACGCGCTGCAACACCTGATGCGGCACAAGTCGTATCAGACCACACCGCGGTACATCAACATGGCCGAGCAGGTGAATCGGTCGGTTGAGCACCTGCACGTGCCGGAGGTGCTCAGGAAGGCGGCCAGCGGACCCTGAGTGGAGGGTCATTGGAGGGTCATTGGAGGGTCGCCTCTGCCGGAGACGAAACGAGCCCCGCAATGGTTGCCGTAAACCGTTGCGGGGTCGTCACTTAGGGAGTGGACAGGGCCGGGATTGAACCGGCGACACCTGGATTTTCAGTCCAGTGCTCTACCAACTGAGCTACCTGTCCAGCCAGCCGAAAGGCTTAGAAAACAAAGCGTTTCCAGCGGTTTACGTCTACTGTAGTTGCGGCTCGTTCGTGCGTCAATATGCAGGTCGGCACGTCATTTCCGAGCATTCTCGATCGGAGATGCTCACCGGAACGTCCCTCGGAACCCTATAGTTTACATCACGACGTCACGAGTTTCCAGATGGGATCGGCTTGGTCGCCGGAAAAAACACCCGCGCGTCGCTCAGCCGCACCCCCGCAATCCCAAGACATCGCCCCTGGGCGGCCCCTGACGGAGTTGATGTTCTCTCTATGAAGAGTTATCCTTGCCGGCTGACGGAAGTTCCCCGGGGGAAGACATGGGTATACTCGCCACGCTCTACAAGCCGCCGTTGGGGCTGCTGACCGACCTGTATCAACTGACCATGGCCTATGGCTATTGGAAGACGGGCATCGGGGATCGGGAGGCCGTTTTTCACTTGTTCTTCCGCAACAACCCGTTTCGCGGCGGGTTGGCGATCGCGGCCGGGCTGGCCCATGTGGTCGATTACCTCGAGAATCTCAGCTTCGACGAGGCCGACGTCGCCTATCTGGCCACGCTGCAAGGCAACGACGGGCAGCCGCTGTTCGAACCGGCCTTTCTCGAGTTGCTCCGCGACACCTCGCTTGTCTGCGACGTCGATGCGATCCCCGAGGGAACCGTCGTCTTTCCCCACGAGCCGCTGCTGCGGGTCACCGGGCCGTTGATTCAGGCACAGATCCTGGAGACCGCGCTGTTGAACATGATCAATTTCCAGACGCTGATCGCCACCAAGGCCGCCCGGGTGGTGTTGGCCGCCGGGGACGATCCGGTGCTGGAGTTCGGGCTGCGGCGGGCCCAAGGCATTGACGGGGCGCTGTCGGCCAGTCGGGCGGCGTACCTCGGCGGCTGTGCGGCCACGTCCAATGTGCTCGCCGGGCGATTGTATGGCATTCCGGTCAAAGGCACCCACGCCCATAGCTGGGTGATGTGTTTCGACGACGAAATTGAGGCCTTCCAAGCCTATGCCGAGGCGATGCCCAACAACTGCGTGTTTCTGGTCGATACGTACGACACGCTTCAGGGTGTGCGCAACGCCGTCGAGGTGGGGCGGTGGCTGCGGCGCCGCGGGCACGAGATGGTCGGGATTCGGCTCGACTCGGGCGACCTGGCCTATTTGAGCATCGAGGCCCGGCGGATCCTCGACGAGGCCGGTTTCCCCGACGCGGTGATCGTGGCCTCCAACGACCTGGACGAGAACATCATCGCCAGTCTGAAGGACCAGGGGGCTACGATCGGCGTGTGGGGCGTGGGAACCAAACTGGCCACCGGATACGATCAGCCGGCCTTGGGCGGCGTGTACAAGTTGTCGGCCGTCCGCAGCCGCGGCGGCCCCTGGCAATACAAAGTGAAATTGTCCGAACAGGCCGTCAAGGTCTCCAACCCCGGGATCCTGCAAGTGCGGCGTTACCGCCGGGCGGACCAGTGGATCGCCGACGTGATCTTCGACGGGCAACATCCGATCCGAGGCGATTGTGTGATGGTGGACCCGATGGACGTGACTCGCCGCAAGGTGATCGCCGGCGACACCACCGGCGAGGATCTGTTGGTGCCCGTTTTTCGGCAAGGCAAGCGGGTCTACGACGTTCCTTCCGTAGCCGACGCCCGACGCCGAGCCCGAGAGCAGCTTGCCGGGTTCCATGCCGGGGTGAAGCGTCTATTGAACCCGCATCAGTACCCCGTGGGGTTGGAGGAAGGGTTGCACGATCGCAAATCGGCGTTGATCCTCGAGGCGAGAGGTTTCAACAAGGCTCGGCCGGCCGGCGACGCCGACGAAAACGATTGAAGTCCCAGGAATTGGGCAGTGAGTTCTCTTTCTGCGGGCCTACGCGAAGCTTTCGGCCAACTCCTCGGCCTCCACGTGCAGCCGCACCAGTTCGGCGACGGACCTGGCGCCCATCTTCTTCAACGCGTTGGCCCGGCGGAGCTCGACGGTCCGCAGCCCGATCTCCAGTTCGGCGGCGATCACCTTGTTGGGCGTTCCGGCGATCATTTTCTCCATGACTTGATGTTCCTCGGGCGTCAATCGGGTCAGGCGGGTCTGCAGGTCGCCCAGCCGCAGTTCATTCTGCCGGCAGGTTCGATGCTGGTCGATGGCCGCCTCGATGCTCTCCCAAAGCTCGTAATCGGAACACGGCTTTTCCAGGAAGGTAACCGCCCCAATCCGCATGGCGTCGACGGCGCTGGAGACGTCGCCAAAGCCGGTGATGATGATGATCGGCAGGCTGACGTTCTCGCGATGGAGTTTCTGCTGGAGTTCCAGGCCGCTCATGCCGTCCATGCGCACGTCGAGCACCAGGCAGCCGTGGCGCGAGCGGTCGAAATTCTCCAGGAAGTGTTCGGCTGAAACGTAGGTTTCGTAGGCCACGCCTTTGGACTTCACCAGGCCCGCGATCGAGTCGCGCGCCGCCGGATCGTCGTCCACGACAAAGATAGTCGGTTCGTCAGTCATCGGCTCTTCTCCTCCTGCCCAGGAATCGGGACCGTAAAGTAAAAGGTAGTTCCTCGATCGGGGTTATTGGTCGCCCAAAGGCAACCCCCATGATCTTCCACAATCGAACGACAAATGGCCAGCCCCATCCCCATTCCGTCGTTCTTCGTAGTATAGAAGGGCTCGAAGACGCGGTCGAGACTCTCGGGGGCAACCCCCTCTCCGTGGTCACATACGGCCACCTGTACGGCATCCGCTCCGTTGCTGGAGGTTGCGATCCGCAACTCGCGGCGGTCGTTTTCGGTGCCGGCCATCGCCTCGATACCGTTTTGCACCAGGTCGACGATCACCTGCTCGATTTGGATTCGATCGACGCGAACCTTGGGAAGTCGTTCGGCCGGGTCGAAGCGGACCCGGACCCGGTGCCTCTGCACGTTGCCGTCGATCAGGCCGAGGACCTCCTCGACGAGTTGGTTGATTTCTACCAGCGAGCGATAGGGAGGGGTCTTGCGGACGAATCGTCTCAACCGCCGCAGGATCGCGCCCGCACGATTGGCCTGCTCGGAGATTTTGGTCGCCCAGCAGAGCAAGTCCTCGGCGGGTCCCCCCACCTCGGTTCGGACGGCTCCGGATCGAATCACCTCGGCGCAGGCCTGGCTGTAGTTGGTGATCGCGAACAGGGGCTGGCTGACTTCGTGGGCCAATTCGGTGATCATCCGGCCCGTGGTGCCCAGACGCGCCACGTGGGCCAGTTCGGCCAGGCGCTGTCGGGCTTGTTCCTCGGCGCGTCGGCGGGCGGTGATCTCCGTGATGATCCACGTCAAGCCGACAATGCGGCCCTCCTCCCGGAACGGTCCGATGCGGTTGGCATACCAACCGTCCACACCATCGGGTCGCGTCCAGGCCGTCACGCAATCGCCGTACTGGCCCGTCCGCAACACCGTCTCGACGCAGTCCCGCAGCGTTTGCCGATAGTCGGGCAGCGCCAGGTCGTGAATATTCCTGCCGATCACGTCTTCCACCGACATCCCGGGAACCGCGTGATTGATGTACCGTATGGTCCCGTCGGGATCGGTCATCAGGATGTGATCGGGGGCAGTGCTGACCAGCGAGCGCCACTTCTCCTCCGATTCCCGCACGGCCTCGGCGGCCCGCTCGCGCTGCCGAATTTCTTCTTTCAACTGCTCGTTGGCGGCGTCCAATTCGGCGGTCCGCTGCCGGACTCTCAGTTCCAACTCATCGCGGGCGGCGCGCAATTGCTCTTCCGCCCGACGGCGCGCGGTCACGTGCTCCCACTGGCGGAGCGTCCGCTGGGCGATGCGGGGGAGATCGGCCAGTGCGGAGGTCGACTTGATCACGTAGTCCAGCGCGCCGGCCTTCATGGCCTCCACCGCGGCCCGCTCGTTGCCGTAACCGGTCATCACGACGACGGGATAAGCCGATTTTTCGTTCTCACCCGGCAAGAGCGCCATCCCGTCGCCGTCCGGCAAGCGCCAGTCGGTGATCAGCAGGTCGGGCGGTGGTGACTGCGCCAGAAAGGCTTGGGCCTGGCGCAGCGTGCCCGCCACGGTCAGCTCCACCGGCGGGCCTTGGGACCTGAAAGCATGACGAATCAGTCCCGCATGCCCCGGTTCGTCTTCGACCAGCAGGACGCGGATCGACTGCTCGGTGGTCTCTGCGGCCGACCGGAGCGACCGATTTGGCTGGTTATCGACATGGATCGTCATTGCCTTGGGCTCCTCGAGACCTGTGCGGCGGATACCGACGTGGTCACCTGCCCGTTAAGGAAGCTCAGCAAAGTCCTCGAGTCCAGCATCATGGTTGCAGTCTTAATACGATGATTATTTCGTGCTCGGTTTGTCGCGTCAACAGGAACGGGGGAAACCAGATCGGAAACGGTCTTTTTTGCGCCAATCCACAAGAATCAGGGGGGCTGGCAATCGCCACTCTGGGAGGGTGCTCCTTCCGTATGATGTTATTTCAGAGAGGGGACGCCATAGCGGGAGACACGAGTCCAGAAGGCTGTCCAGCGACCGCGTGTCAGCCGTAGGCTGCGAACCGCGAGCACGGCGGTGGCGCCTTCTTCTTTCCAACGGGAACCCGACTTGCACAGGCGTTGTTTGATCAGCACTTTGCACGCTGCCTCCGTGACTCCCGAGCCGATCGGACGGTTGTGCTTGACTTGCACCGCGTACTTCATCCGGTGTTTATGGTTCGTCAGGTAGCGAACTGCCGCCCTCAGATCCGCCCGCTTCGCTTTGCTGCGAATACTTTTGGTATTGACGGACTGCAATTCGGCCAACAGACGGGCCGCGCCGCCGCGGCGGTGCTTGAGTCGATGGAGCCGGTCTTCCAGCCAGGCTTCCTTTTCGGCGGTTCGTCGGCCGAAGATCGCTCCGGCCGCTCGGTGGACGTACTCGCTGGCGTGCCAGAAGTCGAGCACTTGCTCGTCGGTGTGCTTTTCCAGAAACGTCCAGTTGCCGCTGGCTCCGTCGCCGAGGCCGATGTAGGGCACCTGCGGGAAACGCTCCTTCACACGTTCGATCTCTCGACCAAGGCGTTTCTTGAAGCGACCTTTGCCGTATTCTGGCGTCGCACCCGTATAGATCGTATGCAGCCGATTTCCCTGATCGTCGTGGAACGCGATCGTGCCGGTCATGGCTTCGCGCCAGCCGTCGTCGCGCAGAAACATGCAGGTGCCGTCCAGCCCGACGCTGATCGACGCCACCGGCCGATTCAACCGTGGTAGATCGTAACACCATGTTTCTTCCCTTGCCTCGACCATCGCGCCGACCGTGTCCGAAAGGCTCTTGCAGTAGCCACGCGAAATACGACGCCCGTTGCACTCGATCAGGTCCTCCACCACGGCATTCGCTCCCGCGGACGCATATTTGTAGGAGACCGTCTTGGCAAAACGCGGGGTGGCATTGAGCGCCATGCGTGCGTTCGACTCCAGAGGGCAAAACGTGCGTCCGCCGGCGGAGGACTGGTAGACGTGACGAGTTACCTCAATCGGCCCGTACGGCGATTCGTAGGTCTCCGGCGAGCGTCCCTTGCTGGTGAACTTTACGTCGCCAACGCGAATTGGCCCACCGTCCGTGTCAAACTGCTGGAGCGCTTCGGTGGTCGCCGCCGCTCCGACTTCATTGACGGCCTCCCGGATGGCCTCTTCGTCAGCCAACATCACATCACGAAGTTCGATCGTGGCCTGAACAATAATCATACCTTCCTGCCGATCCACGACAACCGCAACCATGACGCTTCCTTTCGTCTCGTGCTTTGAAGTTCGGTTTTCCGGACACCCCAAGCCGCGAATCTTACCCATAACCTCTCTGCCCTGTATATCATCTGAAAGGAGCACCTTTGCCAGAAAGCCGGCGCGTCGCCATGCCCATGATGCCGTGCGTGGGTGTAAGTACACCATAAACCGTCATGCGGTGCATGGCGATTAGCGGACCTGAGACCTGCCCTGGAACTGCCCTAGAACTGCCCTCTTGTGGATTCCCGCAAGGCCCAGCGGGTGCTGCGCCGCAGGGAAACCCCTAACAGACCTATCGGCTGGGCAGCATTCCGATGTTCAACCAATCGCGTCCTTGCCGCCACACCGATCAGAAATCCGAGTGCCTTCATGTACCCGTAACGTTTCCGATAGTGACCAAGCCGACTCCCTGCACCAGATACGCTTCAGTCGGATGAACCCTTTCTTGACGTTCCCGGGTGCAAATCGCGCTTTGCAGATTGATTGCAGGCTGGGTCGAGCGGGGCTAAGAAAACTGGGAGTAGACAGATTGTATTGTGCCGGAGAGAACGTCAGCAGCGCATTTCGTCGAGCGAGGCCCACCTTTCTCGGCATTGAGGGAAAGGTGGGCCTCGCTCGGCTTCCCGACGCTCAAACTGCGATAGTAAGTCCATCGCCTACCATCGGCAGAGATTTCCAGTGACGTGCCGCTCGACCCAGCCTACGGTACTCCGGCGGTGACCAAATCGCAATCGCCGACGAAGTCGCCTCCCACAAGTTGTTTTCTTGACGGTCCCTCAGCCCGATGGCCTCCGCCGATCACGACTCCGCGGGGGGGAATGTAGCCTGCCATCGGGCGCGCAGTACGTGGCGGAGTTGCTGCTGCAACGCCTCGGGCAAGTCGATCGGCTGCCCCGACTTGTAGAGGGTGATCGTCTGACGGACGTTATCCACCACGATCTCGCAGGGGTCGCAGCCGGTCAGGTGCCGTCGAAACGCCTCGTAGGCTTCTCGATCCAGCTCGCGGTCGACGTATTCGCTCAACAGCGCCAACAGCTCTTCGCATTTCATGACGTGAACCCGGGGGTCAGATCTTCACCGGTAAGGATGCGCCGGCGAGCCGGTTGGTTACAAACGGCCGGAAATCCGGCCAGAAGTGGCGGGACGTTGCGTTTGGGCATCACGCCGCGATGTTTTGTCGACCCCAGGCGTTGAAAGACCGTCCGTTGGGTGCGACACGGTCCGAATCCTTCCGCCACAAGTCGTGTGCAGGCAATACGTTGCGCCCACATGCCACATCCACCGCGAGATGGCCGCCGCCTTGGCATGCGGCTTGCCACCTCTTGGTTTCCCGAGACCGGAGGCGTGGCGACGTTGCACAGCCGAGCTTGTGGGACAGCCGCTTGCGGTTTCGCAATGCCGTGCGAAGCCGCAAGCGGCTACTGCGCGACCCCAATCCCCAATCCTCAATCCCCAATCCCTAATCCCCAATCCCTAAGCCCCAATCCCTAAACCCCAATCCCTAAACCCCAATCCCTAAACCCCAATCCCTAAACCCCAACCCCTAAACCCCAATCCCTAAACCCCAATCCCTAAACCCCAATCCCTAATCCCGTCGAGGCCCAACCGATGGCATCTTCCACTTTGATCCAGCAGCCCGTCGCATCACAGGCCACTTGCCCCGTAGCGGGTACCCAACGCCCGGTGATTCGGGTGCTGCACGTGGTCAACGGCGAGCACTACGCCGGGGCCGAGCGGGTCCAGGACCTGCTGGCCTCGGAGTTGCCTCAGTTCGGTTTCGAGGTCGGCTTCGCCTGCCTGAAACCGGACCAGTTTCCGCACACGCGCGAGTCCCAAGAGGCCGCCCTGTACGAGGTGCCGATGCGACACGCCTTCGACTTGCGGCCGGTCTGGAAACTGGTGCGGATCGTTCGCCGGGAAGGATACCACCTGTTGCACGCCCACACGGCCCGATCGGCCCTGATCGCCGGGGTGGTCTCGAAGATCACCGGTGTGCCGATGGTACACCACGTCCACAGCCCCACGGCCAACGACTCGACCCATCGGTGGCGGGCCCGAATCAATGCGTTTTTCGAGCGGATCAGCCTCCGCCGGGCCTCGGCCCTGATCGCCGTTTCCGGCAGCTTGGGCCAGCACGTTTTGGGGCGGGGATTCAACGCGGAAATCGTCTCTGTGGTAGCCAACGGCGTACGCAGCCGCCGGCCGGTTCCCGCCCGGACGCCGTCGAAGACCGAGTGGACCCTGGGCACCGTGGCCCTGTTCCGGCCCCGCAAGGGCTTTGAGGTCCTTCTGCACTCCCTAGCTATCCTGAGGTCGCTCGGACTGCCGGTCCGGCTGCGGGCCGTCGGCGGGTTCGAAACGCCTCAGTACGAACGTCGGATCAAGGAGCTTACCGAACGGCTCGCCTTGACCGACGCCGTCGATTTCACCGGCTTCACCCGGGACGTCGATGCGGAACTGGCCCGAATGGACCTGTTCGTGCTGCCCAGCCTGTTTGGCGAGGGGATGCCGATGGTGGTGCTGGAGGCCATGGCGGCCGGCGTGCCGGTGGTGGCCACCCGGGTGGAAGGCATTCCGGAAGCAATCCGCGACGGCCGCGACGGCCTGATCGCCGAGCCGGACGATCCTCAGGATCTCGCGGCGGCTTTGCAGCGGATCATCCGCGGCCAGCTCGACTGGCACACGCTGCGGGCCAGCGCGCTGCGGCGGCACGCCGAGAAATTCTCCCAGCAGAGCATGGCCGCCGGCGTGGCGAAAGTCTACCGGCGGGTGCTGGGCGACAACTAAGGACTCGTATGGGAATTTCTTCCCGAATTCGGCGCGTACAGTAGCCATCGAAAATCCAGACTGTTTCGGGCTACATCTCGCGGAGCGAGATGGCTACTATACGGAAGTAACTCCCCTACGAGTCCTAACGGTTAACGCGATGCGGCCTGCAGAGGTTCGACGAAGTATCCGTAGCGGGGCTCCCAACTTGACAAGTTGCGGGCCCAGGGGTCGCTGGGCACCGGGTTGAGCCCGACCCGTACGTTGGTCCATGCCACCGGCACGCGCGGTTCGCTTGTCGTGGAGGGCGAGGTGAACGAAGAGCCGAAGCAGAGCACGCTGAATCTGACGGCGATCAGCCAACTCGGACCCGACGACTCCTGGTTCGGCACGCAAGTCCGGACGATCATCCAGAGGAGTGTGGACAATAACAATGAGGACGCCATCGACGGCGAATTCGAGGAAGTGCCCGTGGGCAGCCACTTGGGCTACGGCGTGTTTGTGGAAGCCCCGGGCGTGGAAG
>SDBV01010556.1_pt1 | contig 12084 bp, 16 predicted proteins | sample 2277081 | NCBI WGS metagenome assembly SDBV01 (sample SAMN10402039, study PRJNA504765) | marine sediment metagenome | isolation source: marine sediment core GS10_PC15, 223 cmbsf | place: Arctic Ocean: Southern Knipovich Ridge | collected 2010 | reverse complement strand
GGTCGACGGCGTCTATTCCCCATTCTGCAAGGATAGTAGGTTTAATTGAGCTTCCTTTTGTCATTATTTTGTAGATACCTCCTTACTGATTTCTTTTACGACCAGACTGGTTACCAGCTTGTAGACTGAGATGCCGCTGGCCGCTGCCAGCACCTTCAGATCCTTGACTTGCTCCTGACTAAGGTCAAGAGCTACATGGTACACATCCCTACCTCCTTTCTCTTTAGTCCTGTCTCCTTGCTCTTGTTACTTTTGGTACTCCTGACAGTCAAGATTAAGCATAACATACAGGCACTAACTTGTCAAGCCCCTAGACGTTATTTGCGCTGCTTTTCTTGGCACTTCTCTTGGCCGTCTTGATAAACTCGTCTATTCGCTTCTGCTCATCATCGGCAAGACGGTCTTTGGAGAGCTGGATGTACTCGGCACTGGTGTCAATAGAAACAGAGTCCAGCCCAAGCTGCTCGGCGACAAGGGCGGTGGTGCCGGCACCTGAGAATGGGTCGAGGACACGGCAGGAGATAGGGTCGCCAGCGCCGCAGGCGCAGGTAGGACGCCAATCAATAGTCTGTGGTGTGTTGGTATATTCGGTACCTTGCTCCCGGGCCGCTTGTCGCAACAGAGCAAGACGATTGGCAGTAGACCCAACGGAATAGCCGCTGTCGGTACTTCCATTGTGTGCAGTAAAGCCTTTCTCAATAACCCTAGCCCACGGCGCGCCACACTTTGGACAACATCCTTTCTCGGACGTAGAGGACTTGATACAGGTCTCGGGCAACCGAGGCGGGTAAGAGTTGCCTGTAATAAACATCTTCCCATCTCGCCGTGCAACAAAAGTTGTGTCGGTTGTCTGTGGACACCAAATCACGCCCGAATACAGCGTCTTCCGGAAAAGTGACCTACGACTATTGTACGTTACTCTGTATCGTCTTTTCTCGTAAACACTAACGCAACTACAACCACCGTCAGCTCTTGGGAATATACTAGCAGCATGCCCTAAACGAACAGCTACCGCCTGAAACATACCAAGACGTCTTTTGTCCTTCTGTACGAAGAAACGACGCTCATCCGAACGAGTAACACCATCACCTAGAATCATAGCATCAAACATCGGCATTAGCAGAGACTTATCCCACAACAAGACACCCACAGGAAACGACTTAGCAGGACACAGTTCCCTAATCTTGTGAGCAACAAACCCACCCACGTTAAAAGTTGTCTGTAGTGTCGGTGCCCCACGGGAAAGACGACTAAAAGTTGCTTCTTCAAAGTCGGCTCGAAGCTCTTGGAGCAGACTCCGTATTATTGCCACCTTGTCCCCATTAGCTGTTAGACTCTGGTAAATCTCTATTCCAGAACCAGCCTTCTGCTCATACCCCTCGGTTAGATACCAACCGATAAGGGCTGCCATCTCAGGGGAAATAGGCTTCGCACCTACCACAGAATCATCCCAATCAGCGGATACTAAGATACGATCAGATGCGGATATACCGTCTGCCCTCTTGACAGCAATACTGTCCTTACCCCTCACATGTACAACACACCTATGGTCAGGTGTAAGCAACATACTCAGGCTACGATGTTCAAAGCCCACCATATCAGTATCCACAACATCATAACAGCTAACCGACAACAAAGGAGTCCATCGTAGTCTGCCCTTAACCAAGTCGTAAGACGCAACCATCTCACCGATACGAAGCTCATTGTACCGCTTCCAACCCTGCGCAGTGAGACAGTCGGTCGCATCATCAACACAAGCATAGTGGTTGAACTTCCCAGGCTTGGTTGGGAATGACCAGACGGAACGGGTGTTGCGACCACCGTTGCTATTGCTCTCTGTGTAGTCATACGTCCTGCCCCACTGCTCTGATCCCCCCCGGAAGTTCGGATCCCCTCTGTCGGGAGTATAGGCACGACCCTTAGCTCCTCCAAAATCCACCCTGCCCCGACCGATTGTACTCTCTGCTATCGGCTCCAAAACCGCCTCCCGGTCACAGAAGTAGTGATTGGTCTTGGTTAGCATCAGGATGTATTCGTGGGCATCGGTAGGTCGCCACGAACCTTTGCGGAGGACGTAGCCGTCGTTAGGAGAGCATTTCGGGCAACCGGGACATTCCTGCCAGACAGTAGCCAGTGTATTGGATAACCCACCAAAGTTATCTCTGCGACCATCACCGATCACGGTAGAAGAAGGCTGAGTAGAAGAACGGGCACTCTCAACTTTCACCTTATGATGTTCCCACCTCCAGCCATTCACCGATTCGGGCATCGGGTTGCTCTTAGAGTTGTGAGTAAGCACGCCAGACGCAAGAGCATAAATATGTGGCTCATCTTCAACCCCGATATCATACACCTCTCGGCATCTGGACTTCTGGATAGCAACAACCTCACAAGGATTCTTCTCGTTAGGATGACCATTTCTGCTGAATCTTATCTCCCCCTTATGGGAAGGGAAAGTACCAGTCTGGCACTTAGAATAGGATAAATTCAGAACCAAATGAAAACTTAACCTCGATGCTAGTACCCTTAAATCCCGCTCTAAGTTGTAATTACGCGCAAATCCCAATCTCCATCTTTGGTTCTTCTCGTCCCATCCACCATCCCCACTTAGGTATCCATCCAGTAATTCTCGCAGGAACACATTACTGTACCGCCAACACACAGTAGCCAAACATTTAGTCTTAGCATTGTGACCAGACACAAGCTCAGCGATAATGGCATTTAGAACTTTGCCGTAGATGCGGATATCCATCTTATTGCCCTTGATAGTTCTAGTAGCAACCCCGCCATAACTCGCCACAATACACTGTATCCTTTCCCAACGTCCCTCATCAGACACATTACCCGCTATTTGGATAGTATCATCGGCCTTAGAACCCTCCGCGAGATACAATCCAGCTAACCAAGCAGCATCTAGTCCGATATGTGAACTATCCTTGACCGACACAGGTTCGGGAATAGTAGTAGACAGCAGACAATCGCCAACGCTAATATTGGAAGCGGACAGCAACCCGTGCTCAGTCGGAAACCTATGGTTAGGACTACAGCTGATTCGCTCACCGCTACGCAGTACCAGCTCTAGTTCATCACTAACCCTGTTTGCTTTTGACCAACCCAGCACTTGCGTCCATTTCTCCCCATTCCACAATTTTACCGTTTTCGGGTCTAGCCGTACCATATCCTGAATCATCATAGGCATATCACCCTTTTGCGCCCGCGTGTAGAGGTATGTCCCTCCAGACAAACACCACACCACCATTGACCGGACATACCAACCATTGGAGCGGAGAGCTAGAGCGAGCATTGAAGGGATAAGAATCATATCGAGAGGCTTGATACTGCCATTCTTGAAGTCAAGACTCGGCTTACTAGGAGGAGTGCTAGGTCCCGGACTACGATCCTTCCCAAACGGCCTGTGAGCATACTTATCTCCCCAGTAACCCGCCCACGAATCGCCAATAGACAGCCAGAATACCCCGTCAGGACGCAATACTCGCTTAACCTCTTGGCAAATCTCTACCAAGTGCTGGATATACAGGCCGGGATCAGATTCGCTACCAAGCTGACCCCTCCAAGATCCGCACTTGATACAAAAATTACCCTGCCTAGTTTCGACACCACTAACCTCTCGGAGTTGGTTGCCAACTACTGCTGATGCACCTTTGGCACTCCCACGGTCACGCCGAATCATTTCCTCGCCCCACTCATGTCCGCACTCCGCGGCACCATCCCAGACTTCCTCCCCACCCTCGTACTTCCTTAAACCAAAGTAGGGTGGGGAAGTCACAACACAATGGAATAAATCAGCGGGAAGCCCCTGAAGCACCACTCTAGCGTCGCCCTGCAGAAATATTGCCGTCATTCCAGTCAAAACTCCTCTCTAAATTAGTGGATCCGGTACAGTCTCCATACTGCCTCTCCAGCGCTGCATAAACCAGCTCGGAGCAAAGCGGGAATACCTGTACATGAACCACTTGCTGTTGTCGTCAATCAAAAATACTTCGCACCGATCTTCGGAACTTCTGGTAGCTCGACCGCATTCTTGGACTAGTGTCTCCATAGCCATATAGCTCGTCCAATCCTTGTCGTCGTCGCTACGAGCCTTGGTTACAGGGTCCTGTGTATCGGGGTAGGGTATTTTTCCTACGACAATGTAACGGCAAGTTTCCCCTGCAAAGTCCCACCCGGTAGTGACTGACGGGCTTACCAACACTGCTGGAGCAGGCATAGCCTTGAACTTATCTACTACCTGCACCACATCGCTAGTTGAATGCGTAAGAATGCTATCCTTGAACCGGGAACGGGACAGCAGGAGACGCGCCCGCTCGTAGCTTACGGTAAATACTATCCCCTTACGATCCAAGCGGCGCTGAATAATCTGGTCGACCCGGGATGCCCAAATGGTCGCCCCGAAGTCGTCGGTTCGATAGTTGATACGTGCCGTAGGAATATGCCATATCGGGGTGTTCTCGGGCGGGAAGTAGGAATCCGCCTCTATCCAAGTTCGGTCGTCACCCTTCGGCACTCCCAGGTAGTCAATTGCCCGGTGGGATAGGATAGCCGACATCAGGACAACCTTCGGGACATCGTGGAAAAGATGGTCGGAATAGTTGTCTACCCACTTCGGGACAAACCGATAACCATGGTAGGTCTTCTGAATAACCCAGTCTTCACTGACGCTGGTTAATCGCTCCAAGCGACTCGCAACAGACTTGGCGCTACGAAAAGCACGAGAGATATGGTTGGGTACCTGCCGGTTCTGGGATCGGTACTCCCTGATCTCTGACTCGATGCGGACAGCATTCTCCTGTGCCAAGGGTTGCGCTACTCCCGCCCAAGTACGCCAAGCTCCCCACTCACCTGCAGGTTCAGGGAAGTGGATGCCTACAGGTTCGATGTCGAGCTTGGAGAGGAATATGGTTAAGTAATTTTCCATAGCCCCGAAGGCCATATGCCCCTCGTCACAGACGAGCAGGTCGATTTCCCCCAAGCCAACAGCGAAATTGGTCTGGGCCAACCAGTAGGCGTAGTTGGTAACGACTAGCTGGGAACGGGTCGCCTCGGCGAGCTGGGTGCGGTACGGACAGGACTCCTTGATAGGGCAGGGTAGCCCATCATGGCAGGGACCCTCGTCCGCCCGTAGTCCATAGACGAGAGGACAGGGGAAGTTATTTTGACCCATTACCAAGACTCCACCAAGCGAGCTGATATCTCGGCTATACTGCGCCTGTAGCCCTTTCGTTGCCGTCAGGATAATGGTTCTGGATCCAGATAAGTGGGACAGGAGCAATGCCACCAGCGTTTTACCGCTGCCGGTAGGCACCGATAGACCCAAGAAACGGGATAGCGAGTAGTACCAGTCCATGGACTGGCTAACCAAGTCGTCCTGCCCTGGATACCATGCTTCAAAACGGTCGATGCCGAGTAGGACTGATGGTGGTGGTAGTAGTGTCATCCCATTTCCCCCGACTTTGAATCTTCTCTCAAATCATCAGCGCAACTCCCACAGATATTGCTCTCTACGTCGTCGGTTCGGATGCTGTCACACCGAATACACAGCTCCACCTGTCCCACCAACTGTCTACTAAGCGCATTGAGGAAGTTGTGTGGGCAGTGCGGCGACCGGCTTCGATGAGAGTAGTGTTCTCCACAACAGTAGCACTTCGGTAGTATTTCCATATAACCCGATCTCATTCCGTTTTGCCCCCTTTCCCGAGGATTTTCTCCCTCTCTTCCCTCCTAGCTTCCTCCTGCCACTTCACTTTCAGACCCATAGCAGCCCTTTCGGACGCTTGGGCATAGATAATCGACTGTGCAGCGGCTGCCTCCCCTCCATCAGGCAGAAGGGTGAGGATTTGGTCGGCTTTAGTTCGTGCTTCACATAGCAACACCCATTCTTTACACTCCAAGTGATTGTTACCAGGGTCGGCTATGTAGATCCCGTAAAGCTCTTGAGCCAACTCCTCTCTCAACTTAACTCTATCCAGCCTTTGCTCCAATTGCCCTTCAGCTCTTGTAGCTCGTTCTGCCCACCCATGGAGAGCTGTTTGCCTGCAGGGAATACAAGAATAGGCAGCACCCACCGTTAAGAGGCTGGCAGGTTTCCCAGCTTCGGGATGTGGATTCTCTGACATCGGGCCACCACATAAGCCACATTCCGGCAACTCCCCATCCGGGAAAAGGGCTAGAATTTCCTTTGCATAATTCGTGACCATATAACCATGTAGACCGTGCTTGCTCACACTATCCTTTTCCATCTTGGTTAATACTGCCTTTATCTTGTCCCTCCACCCGATTCTGTCCAGCTTGTGTTCTTGGACCTTAGCTAGCTGTGATTTAGACTCCTCCATTCCCGCTATCACAAAATCTTCCCAACTAGGCTCCATCCCAAACTCGGCCTGCCTAGCAACTTCTTTGGCTACTATTTCCTCTGGTGTCAATAAGTCACTCATTCCATCGCCTCCTTTTCTTCCGCAACATAATGTCCCCACTGTCGTAGGTAAATCTCGTGACCTAACTCCTTAAACCCGGTTTGGTAATTTTCTCGCATAGCCTCCTTGAACATAATGGCGGATTCCCGTCTAGAGCAGCCCTTCCTTTGCAACTTCGGCTCGAACCAAGTGTTGGTAATCATCCACCAGACAGGAGCTATCACCCAACTGTACTTGTCGGGATCGTGCAAAAGACTCTTGGTCGCCCCATCATAGAGATTGTGCCCACGAACCAAGTCGTATCCCTTTTGCCCGAACAGGCGACGACAGACCTTGGCACCCAACTCTCCATGCCTCTTCTTCTGGTCATAATCATCCAAGTAATCCTTACCCCAGTGTCCGACGTCGTGTAGCAGGATGCAAATTACCTGCCACCAGGACGGCACTCTGTGATACAGCTTCCACCAAGCGACCAGCACCACTAAGGAGTGGAAACCGGAGTGACAACCAAACAGAACACTTATAGTCCCCTGACGCATTCCGTCTCCTTCAGCATCTCCTCTTTCAAAACAGTCTATCATCATCAGGTACGGTAGACTACCTCCGTACATCCCCGAGCGTCCTCGGGGATTCGATTATTAGCAAATCGAGCTAGTTAGGTCACGGGTTGAGATCCGTATCGGTATAGCTTATGAGATTGTGTTCAAACAGGTAACCTTCAGGAGTCCATCTAGTCATTTGCCCCTCGCGGTAATCAGAGGATAGCACCAACCAGAGCTTCCCTCCGCCATCGGCTATATTGGGGTCGTCTTCCACTGGAATACTACTGTTAAGATCAACCTCGCCTACCAGGAACAAGTTGCCGGACGCGTCGGTTACACCAGCAGCAATAGCAAACCCGCCGGCTCCTGGCCACGGGTCGAAGTAGTAGATGAGAGTATAGCTGGTGGTGGAGGCTAATCCTGAGACAGACACCAGGTAGTAAAACTCCGGCCCGGAGGTATTGTAGAGCAGAAAGCCGCCCCTTTGTCCGTCAACTATGTCCCAACTACTGTCTTTGGTAACAAGTCCTAGCACAGGAGCATTTACGCCGTCAGAGCCTTGAGAACCCGTTGCGCCGGTCGCGCCAGTTACTCCAGTAGCCCCTGTCGCCCCAGCAGTCCCTATCCCCGCTGCTCCTTGCAGTCCTCGGGGCCCTACAGTTCCAACAGCACCATCAGAGCCTGTCGCCCCAGTCGCGCCAGTAGCCCCTATAGCTCCCCCTTGTCCAGACTCACCTTGCGGCCCCGCCGGTCCTACCAGTCCTTGTTCTCCCTGAACTCCTTGGACGCCTTGAGATCCAACTGAACCAGTAGCTCCCTTAGGCCCCGGTGGGGGACTGGCACACCCAACCGCTGCAAAAGCCAAGGCAACTATAAGAACCAGAGCAAGTAGCCCTAACCTTATTCTCCTTTTCATATTTTGTCCTCCTACTATTTTATTTGGCTCTACTCTAATTGACTAGGCATTTCAGATAGGCATCACCTCCTTTTCCCTCAAAAATCGCCCAGATCTCCCATAGCTCCACCTCCCCCCTCCCCATCTATAATGTATCGCGTGCGCGCGCGCGTGCGCAGGACTATGGGCGTGTGTTAGTGTGTCAACACACACCGTAATCTGTATATCATCCCACCAATACACACCGTAATCTGTATATCACCCACTTTTTCTCTCCACTAATATTTCCAAAGCGCCCAACCGAAAACTCATCCAAGTATCCCATCTTGTCAGCTCCTGTAACAGCCGGGATGCCGTTTCCCCGAACTTCTCGATGTCCCCGGAAACGATAGATTTGATAAGGTAAACTTGTGCGATGCGGTACTTGTAGACCCCGCAGACCCTCGCCATTTCCTCGAAGTCGGAAAGTACCCAAGCATCGTAGAACAGGAGATGCACCGGGTTGTCGTCCATAACCCGCGGGGCGTAGGGTACTAAACTGTTCATTACATCCAAGGTATCTGTGTCATCCTCCGGTAGACAGGCTTCTCGTATAGTAGACTGAGCCCGCTCTAACTTTGAGATAACAGGATCCTCACGAGCAATGGCAATAGCATGATAGGACAGCCATCGACACATCCGGTTGCGGGACTCACCGTAGTCGGACGCTACAGAGTCGATAACGTCCACCAGCGACTTGACTGTAGACCGGCAGTGGAGACGGCTCGGCTGGCTATCGCCCGTATCTTCCTTCTCTTTCCTCTTGAGGAGTTCCACGACCTGACGGAGCGGCCAGTCGGCCACGCTGTCTACCATTGCGCTTGGAGCTAAGTTTACCCCGGGTCGTTTACTCGCCTCTCCCATAGAATCTACTCCTCACACAGTTCCAATGCTTCGCGGTCTTGAGCCAGCTGCTTCAACCTTTCAGCCACCTCCGCAGGTACAGGTGTCTTCTCGTCCACTACAGAAGCCCCACTCTTGTCCTCATGGCCATTGGCACCAAGCAAAAACTCAACCACCCTATCCATACTGAGACTCCCGTACTCTTCCAAGGTTCTGGCGATAGCATCCGGACAGCTCTCCACAGCTGCTTCCTTTGGGAAAGGCATCGGAGACGGGCATCGAATCCACCGGAGCTGTCTGACGTACTCGGATACAGGGACACCGAACTTGAGGCCGACAGTGATACCCCTAGTGAGTCCCTCGGACTGGCAGACGTTGCAACCACCGCCTTTGCCTAGTGTCGCAAATACCTCGAAGAGACGGCCTTGATACCAGTTGAGCTGCACGTACATGTTACCACAGCCGGTGACTACTTTGACTGAGAGACCTCCCAGAACAGGAGGACGCGACGGTTTATCCACCGTCGTCTTCTCCCTCTTCACCACCATCTGAATCATCGCTCGTCCACGTCACATTGTCATCATTCACGTCGCGCACCGCCCCATCGATGACGAGTGTCAACCAACCGATAGCCTCCGGGAGACCCATACCCCTGACCCTGGCATGGTACTCGGTACCATCGCCTGTCCAGATCAGTATCATTCCACGTATGTCGTCGACTTCATCCTTGGTCTTCTCCAGCATCTCCAGAATATCTTGCTTGTTGAGTACCTTGTCCACCGTCAGCATAGCATCCTCCTACTTGGCATCAGGGAATACCTCCCGGATAGACTTCAGTATCGGGCAAGAAGCGGCGTTACAGAGTGTCGCTCTAACCTCCACCGTCTTGGCCAACGGAGTAAAGTCAGCTACGTACCCACCCTTCCGACCATTCGGGCTACGTAGCTCTATTCGCCTGACACTCCGCAATATATCGTATGCTTTCCAGACATCGTAAGGCTCCTCATCTATGGCCTTGGCCACTTGGTGAATCATATTGGTTGCGTCCAGCCAGCTAGCGAAGTCTGAGTCTTTCAACCAGACCAGCATCTTGTCGGCTATATCTCGCTTCTGTTTTGCTTTTAACACCCTCTCGAAAACCCCCACTCTAGATTCACTCATAATCCTCCACACGAGGTCCCTCGAACAACAGACAACCGGAACGGCTATCGTCCAGCTTCCACTTCTCGACCCATTTCTGGTACCCACCCGCCAGTATCACTTCCAAGTTCACGTTATCCGGGTCACCATTCTCGCCCCACAACTCATGTAGCTCCAGACCGTCTACGTCAGCACAGGGAGCCTCGTCCCCATTGACTCGAACGACACACATACCCGAACAGTCAACGTAGGTCTGTCGCCAGTTACCATGGCGCAGTGTCCGTACTGCTCCGCGAGTTACCAACACCCGGCGGCCACGATTCTTGTATGGCATCGGAGTTAGACCAGAGCCCCGGACGGAAGTGGTCTCTGAGGTACGTGCCTCCTCGGCTTCTTACCATTATGGTGGGCAATCGGCGTCGTCCCATCCAAGGAGTACTGCCGACTACAGCCCACCATACACTGCCAATAAAAAGGAGGCTGCCCTCCCGGGTACTCTGACTCCAGGAAAAGGCGGCCTCCGCAATGTGGACACGTTGGTGCTTTTGGTTTGTCGACCGGCTCATATTGATAATACTGATTTGCTAGGTCGGTTCGAGCTATGTAGCCTACCGCCATATTCGCCTCCTCAGTGGAAATACTATTAGCTATAACCTCATGCCTTGCACAAGTCTCGTCCCTAGCTCCGTAACCACCCGCTCGTGCATATCGTTGGCCTTGTCATCCGCATCGATTTCCGCGACGTGACACGGACTCTCGAAGGGTATGTTACGGCTAACATCAATATCATGGTAGCGGTTATCCTCAGAAAGAGCATGGAAAGCCATAGTCTCAAAATAGCTCCCCAGCCCGGCTACGGGGTCGAACAGCTCCTCGGGGGTGACTGCTTGATCCTTCCGCGCTAGATTCTCAGCCAACCCAACAGTAGAAACCACTATCTTGATGTCGCCGAACTCCAGTAGAGTGTTGCGCCGGAACCGGCAGCGACTACCTAGGATATGATGAGCGCCCCAGCCCCGCTCTGTCCTAGTCAGCTTCATCACTCGCCTCCATTTTAAGACCAATAATGGCCATTAGAGAACCAGCAACAAGCGCTATTGCACCCAGAATGTTGAGCCATTGAGATGAGTCGGAACCAAGGACCACCACTATCACGAAACCGAACGATGCAAGTCCCACTCCGCCTACAGTCAGATAAACACGCAACCGCTCCCTAGACGGAGCATCCACCAATCCCATCAACCTCTGAAACCCGCTTTTCATCACTCTCGCCTCCTAAGTGGAAATGTACCACCATTATCGTCCTGACTATGCCCAACTGTCAAGCCATTAGACAGATAACCACAACCCTAGAGCCACCACTGTGCCACGCAGGCAACACCGCATCCTCCCCCAGACTGCCATTTTCGCCCGTTCTCGACTCTTCCCCCTATGCCCTATTGACAACACTGAACAGACGTGCTACTCTGGAAGTAATATGGTAACAGCGACAGAAAGGAACACCGAACCCAAGATTGACCTCTCTGCTCCGGATCCGCTGGCCACAGTCAATCGGTCAGCAGCAGCCCGGGCGCTGCGGATCGATGCGTCCAACGTGTCCCGTATGCTGACCAGCGATAGGAAGCAGAGACGGGTCCCTCACCTGCACGTCTTCTACCGGCTGGCCCGGTACTTGGGGGTGAGTTTGGATGAGCTGTACAGACTATTGTATAGCTAGGAGGAGCCTCGTATGCCGAAAGTCCCACACCTACATTAGACTGAATAACCAATGATATCCTCCTCATTCGATTAGATACCTCCATGTTACCACCCTTGGAACACCTCAAGACACCCCAAAACACCGTTATTTGGGGGAGACTTTCCATTTGCCCCACTTGACAGGATGGATGGATAGGCGGTATCTTGGGGAAAGAGGAGACAGAACACCAAAGGGGAGGTAAAGTCAGGATGGCCAGGAGAGTAAAACTCCACAGCGTCAGAGAGATGTACTGCCGTAAGTGCCGGAGATGGCACCGCAGCAGCAGCAAAGTCTATGATACACACTACCAGCACCTAGTCGAACGCAGGAACTAGCGCTTCCTACTAACCTCTCTCACCACCACTATCCTCACCTCCCGCTCCACTCCAGCATCTCTACTTACCACTCCCACCCCTCACCTCTTCCTACTAATCTGGGAGATGACGATCCCCACCC
>SDBV01010555.1_pt1 | contig 12085 bp, 13 predicted proteins | sample 2277081 | NCBI WGS metagenome assembly SDBV01 (sample SAMN10402039, study PRJNA504765) | marine sediment metagenome | isolation source: marine sediment core GS10_PC15, 223 cmbsf | place: Arctic Ocean: Southern Knipovich Ridge | collected 2010 | reverse complement strand
AATACTAAGAATAGGGTTGTTTATATTTATAGTGTTGGTCCTAATGGGAAGATTGATTATAATTTAAATGATGAAAGTGATGACCTTCCTGTAGAAGGTTTTTATAATGACGAGATTTATAATGCTTTTGAAAATAAGTTTATGCATCAGGTTTCTGAAGGATTTTATGAAAATAAAGCCTCTGTAAATGTTGGTGGTAGTTCATATAAATTAAATGTTAAAGACTTTGTTTCTGAGACAGTTAAATGTAAAGATGTTATGGATGAGAAAGTTTGTACTATATTATTTAATGCTTGTGATCCTGTTATGTGTCCCCCTTCAAGATGTGATTTTGGAGGTCAATACCGGGTCAATAATGTAGTGCAATCTGGATTAGTTGGTTCTCTTATGTTATGTTTACCAAATTTTGTTGGATTTGGAGGGGATGTTGTAATTCCATTTTGTTTGAGTGGTATTTTGGCTTTTTTGAAAGTAATGAAATCTTATCTTGATGGTTATGTTAAATGTTTGACCACTGCTAAGATTGAAGGTAAATCTGTTGGAATATGTGATAAAATAAGATCTATTTTTGTATGTGAAATGATTTGGAATGAAGTCATGACTCTTTTAAATGGAAGAGGAGGACTTCTTGGTTTAATTACTGAAAAATTATTTGGTGGAGGTGGTGGAGAATATTTGGGAGGAATAGGTGCTGGTATTGAAGAATCTAAAGGAGTTGTGAATTATTTTGTTAATAATTATGCTACTACTGCTTTTGCAGCTTATAGAGGAAGATCTACTAAAGAAGTTGGAACTGAAGTTTGTAAGATGGCTATATATGGGAAAGGTCCTGCTTTTGGTGAGTTCTTTGAGCAAATAACTACTCCACAAGATCCAACGCAATTTACAGCATTTTTTGAAGAGCAACCATGGAGTGTTAGAACTAGGGAATCAAGATATGAAGTTTATTATCATATTTATGCTGGTGCTCAAGAAATAAGATATTCTGTATTTTTGAGATCAGAAAATTTACCTACTAAATTTGTTGCTAGAAATGAAAGATTATTAGCTAATGGATATGCTGATGAAAATAAAGATTTGATTGCACCTAGTGGATATCAGGAAATTTGTGTTGAAATTAATGGTAAAATTCAATGTGGATTTGGTAAAATTGTTTCAACAGATTTCGGAGTTAGTAGAATGTCTGATTTTCTTGTTAGTCATGATGTTAGCAGAGAAATAAATTCAGAAGCTGAATGTAGATCTGATCCTGCTGGTGGTTTATTACCAGAAGTTGCTGTGACAAGAAAATGTTCTATTGATAATCCTGGTAAAGGTTTAGGTTCTGATGTAGAAAGAAGATGGGTTGAAGTTGGAAGTTGTGAAGATAGAGGAAGATGTTGGTTAGAAATTGGGGATTTAGCTGATGCTTCGACTAGAAATGATAATCCTGCTTTGATAAAAGAATCTTTTGTTCAAGTTTGTGAGAAACAAGGAGGAGAAATTTGTAATGTTGGACAAATTTGTAGCGAAAGTGGAAAAATTGTTTTTTCAGATACTGTTAAAACTAGTGGTGGAGAGAATGTTAATATAAGATGTTGTAGCAGAGGAGCTTGTGTTAATACTGAAAAAACTTCTGATATTTTAAATGAAATTAGAACTTCCAGAAATGAGATTGATAAGGAAGATTGGGATACTTTTCAATTAATGAATTTGGATGAAGCTATTGATAAGGATAATTTTGAAGATTGGTTTAAGGATGATTGGGAACCAAGAGATGAGGGTGCTGCTGGAATTACAAGTGTTAGAAGACATCATCCATATGAGTTCTTTTATTTTAAAGGAATGAATGCTTTAATGTCTAATAATTGTGCTATTGTAAAAGATATCTTGGAGTGTGGAGATCAAGATATGAGATATAAAGTTTATTCTGGAGATAAAACTGTTGAATTTAGTTGCTGTGAATTTGTTAGCGGTGGTTGGCATGGCAAATTGCTTCAATCTTCTATAGAACATTGTAATGATATTTATGAATCTGAAATACGTGGTATAGTTGGAGAAAAATGTGAAGAAGAAGAAAGAGAAGAAGAGAAAAAGAGAGTAAAAAGAGATTTTCAACTCTGTGAGGTTTCTGAAGGTAGGCGAGTATTATGGTATGAATGTTCTGAAAGTTGCGGTGATTTATATTGGGACTGGGAAATTGAAAATACCGCTTATTATGTTAGTGAAGATTGGGGTCCATATTCGTTTGAACAATGTGAAGATGAAATGGAAAAAAGACAAGAGGAATTAGAAAAAATAAAAGAATCTGAAAAAGAAGAATCACCTGAAGTAATAGAAGAAATAGGGAAATCTGGAGAAAAAGAAATTGAATTTAAAGAGCCTAAAGTGCCTGAAGTGGGTGGAGAAGAGATAAAAGATTCAAATGCTATAGGTATTTTTAATAAATTTGTTGAATATTATAAAAAATGTTTTGATTATACTTCTAAACTTTGTTCTTGTGGACCTTTTGATTATACTGGATTTCCTAATAATTATAGAATTGAACTTAAACAAGAAGGAAGTGATGTTAAAATCTTTTTGTTGAAGAAGAAATTTTTGGCGTTATTTTTGGGATTTGAAACAATAGAAGAAAAGGAAATAAAAAATAATATTTTGTGTACTTATATTCCTTCAACTGAAGAAAGAGAAGATTTAAGTGATTTTAAAATTGAAAAGAATTTTATGGATCATGGAGGGGGAACTATTTTTTCTCGTGATGGAAAAATCTTTTTGATGAAATATGATGAAACACATAGTTGTTTTCCAACTGTTAGCCCTGCTCCAAAAAATTATAATGAATTTGATAAATTGGACAAATGTGGAGAAGAGAGAGAACTTAAGTTTCTAAGCCCTGTAATAGGTACAGAAGAATTACGCGAATTAGAAGAAGAAGGTAGAAGACTTGAAATAAAGAAAGAAGAGGAAGTAGTGGAAACTAAAAGGGGAGAAATAGGATGTTTATTTGCAGAATTAGTTGCATTACAAAAAAAAATAGATAATGGAAAAGCTTCTGTAAAAGATATAGAAAGAAGGGATTATATAAAAAATATAATACTTCCAGAAAAATTCGAAAAAGCAGAAGATGCTCGTGAGGAAATATGGAAAGCGAATATTAAAGAAGTAGTTGAAGGAAAGGCAATTCTAAAAGAACCCTATCAAACATATTGGACTAAAAAAGCTGAAGGATATGGTTGTGAGGATCAGATAGAAGAATTAGATGAAAAAATTGAAATAATAAAAGAAAAAACAGAAAAAGAAGAACCAAAAGAAATGCCAGTTATATCTATTGAATATGGTGGATGTGCTGTTGTGAAATATAGATTTAATACAAATAAAGGTGGTTGGGAATGGAGTGCAGATTTTGGTATTTTTTGGAATTCTGTAGATGAAGAAATGGGTTTTGGAATTTGTGGAGATTATAAAATAATTTCAAAAGATCTTAGAGGTATAGATGAATCAAATGGGTATGAGTATTTTAAAAGTTTATCTGGATCAAATTTAGTGGCAAAAGAAGGAGTTCCTGGAGTGGAAATAAAAGAAATGCCAATAATAAATATAAGATATGCAGGACTTTTTGCTGTAAAATATAGATTTAGTACAAATAGAGATGGTTGGGAATATAATGCAGGACTTGGTTGGAAATCTGTTGATGAAAAAATGGGTTTGGAGATTGGTGAAGATTATAAAAGAATTTCAAGAGCACTTAAGAATAGAAATGAAGTACAGGGGAATGAATATTTTAAAGGATTATTTGGATCAAATTTAAAGATAAAAGAAGGAGTTCCAGGGGTGGAGATAAAAGAGTGGAGATTATGTAGAGTTCGTGATGACATTACTTATGATATCGTAGCATATGAGTGTTATGATGGGCCTTGTAAAGAAAGTGAAATTAGATCACTCTATAAAGGAATATTTAGATATAGTTATCCTGAATCAGGTCCTTATTTAACTAAAGGAGTATGCGAAGGAATAAATAAAATAAAAGGCATAGACCCAGCAGCTTTAATATATTTTAGTATTTTTGTTGAAAAATATAAATGTGTTAAAGAATCTGATACTTCTTGTAATTGTGGATCTTTTAATTATAATAAACTTCCAAATCATTATGCTATTAAACTTGAACAACCAGATAAAGAGATATTAGATGTTAAAATTTCTTTATTAAAGAAAGATTTTGGTTGGTGGCCATTTTCTAAGTATAAAGAAACTGGTATATATGATGTGGTAGAAACTAAGTTTTTGTGTGCTTATTATCCTTTAGCAGAATTGGGAAAGACTAGACTTTCTAAAAAATCTCTTATTCCTTTAGATGAATTTATTATTGAAAGAAATATGCATAGAAGTAAACCAAGTTTTGCTTATGATAATCAAATTTATATTATGCAATATTCTAAGTGGACTTGTTTCCCAAGATTCCAAGCTCCAAGAGAAGGAAGTTATAATGCAATTGATATAATGAAATCTTGTAGTTGATTTAAATGAAATACATTAAAAAAGCTTTTAAAATTTTTAAAGAGAATTTTTTAGTTCTCTTTTGGATAGAGAAGACTTTCCTTTTATTAGCATCTATTTTAATTTTCTTTTCTGTTAAAAGGATTATATCTTATTTTGTGATAGTTAAATCTTTAATGCCTGAATTAAAAGGATTAAGAGATAATTTAGCAAGTAATGTTGACTTAGTTCAATTTAATAATATTATGGCGCTTGTTGGAGAAGGTATTAAGAATATCATTATAGGGATTATATTGACTATAGTTGGATTCTTTTTATTGTGGTGTATTTTTCAATCAACTTCTTGGAGACTTTGTTATAAATCAATTAAAGAGAAAATAAGTTTGAAAAAGTTTTTTAAGAATTTTTCTTGGAAATATCTTTTTAAATTTTCTTTAGTGAGTTTATTCTTTTTAATTTTAATATCTCCGTTATTATTTCAAATTATTATAAATTTAAGGGGTTTTATTCTTAATGATATAATTTCTAGATTTGGTCTTGCTGAAAATATATCTGGTACTGGCTCTATTGGAATAGTAGTCCTTTCAGCTGTAATTTTATTATTTTTAATTTATTTCCTTAATTTAATTTATATTTTTTTAAATGAAAATACTATTTTTAAGGCTGTGAAAAAAGCTTTTTTAATAGGTATAAAAAAGTTTTATTTGTTTTTCATAGTTCTATTGTGTTTAACTGTTTCTTTTTCTCTTTTATTTTTAATTAGAATAAATATATTTTTTGTATTATTGAGTGTTGGGTTAATTTTTCTCTTTTATATTTATTTTAAGGTATTAATTAATGTTATTGTTAGAGAATAATGCGGGAGACAGGGTTCGAACCTGCGTAGACACTAAGTCACTAGGTCCTAAGCCTAGCCCGTTAAGCCAACTTTTCAATGAAAAGTTTTTGACCACTCCGGCACTCCCGCATAGGGTTTTAGAACAAATTTGGCTATAAAAAACTTACTTTTTCTGCCAAGCGTATTTTCTTAATTTTGAAGAATTACCATAACCACAAGAACTACATTTCTTTTTTCTCATATGAAAAGCAGGTTTTCCACAACGTCTACATCTGATAAAATTCTTTTTACCAGATTTTTTACCCATAGAGGGGGTTCCTTTTGACATTTTATTCTATAGAAATAAGTATAATTGTATCCCCTCTTATAAAGATTGTTCCAATTTTTCTTTTAAGTTCTCCATCAACGTGTTCTTCTGCGTCTTCTAAAACAGTATTAATATGAATATCAAATGATTTTAGCTTACCTATGAATTGCTTACCATTTTTTAGTTCTAGTAATACTCTTTTGTTTCTTGCTTCGTTTAATGCATCTAAAGGTCTTAATTCCATTTTAATTCTGAAACTTTTGTAGAAAGAGACTATTTAAACGTTTTGATTTAATAAAAGATAAATTTATAAACACATTTTTTTAAGATTTAAGCATGGCAAAAAGTCGAGAAAGATCTAAGAGGAAACTTACTGGTGGATTATATAGAGATTATAGAAAGAAAAGAAAGTATATGCTAGCTGGAGTTCCTACTTTAACAAGATTGGATAAACTAAAATTAAAAAAAGTAAAAACTATGGGTGGAAATAAAAAAGTTAAGACTTTGGCAAATGATACTGCTAATGTTTATGATTCTAAACAAAAAAAATGTTTAAAATTAAAAATAAAGAAGGTTTTAGAAAATCCAGCAAATAGACACTTTGTTAGAAGAAATATATTAACAAAAGGTACTATTATAGAGACAGAAAAAGGGAAAGCTATTATTACATCCAGGGTCGGGCAAGAAGGCACAATCAACGCTAAATTGCTTTAGAAAGGGTAAAAACTCAATTTTCTTAAAAACAGTATTTTTAGCATATTAGAAACCTTTATATAGGACTTATTTCTATTCTATATTTAAATCACTATGGTTTTATCTTTAAGTGGTAAATTTTTGGGGAATTAATATGTCTACTTATATAAAAAAATGTCCTGAATGTGGCGGAATAAATTTAGTTCTTAATAAAGAAAAAGGTGAAATTATTTGTAAGGATTGTGGACTAGTTATTGAAGAGAAAATGATTGATTTTGGCCAAGAATGGCAAGAATTTGATCATGAACAAGCTGAAAAAAGAAGAAGAACTGGTGCACCTATGACTTATACTAAGTATGATAGGGGTTTAGGAACTGATGTAGGACAAACTTCTGATCTTTATCAATTAAAAAGCAAGGGTAGAAATAAGTTCTTTAGATTAAGAAAATGGCAATATAGAATAAGTACTGCTATTGAAAGAAATTTAAAATTAGCTTTAGCTGAATTAAAAAGAGTTGCAAGTTATTTGAAATTACCAAAGTCTGTAGAAGAAGAATCTGCAAGGATTTATACAATGGCTGTTCAAAGAGGTTTAGTAAGGGGTAGAAGCATGGAAAGTGTTGTTGCTGGAGCTTTATATGCTGCTTGCAGAAGACATGAAGTACCTAGAACATTAGAAGAGCTAAGTGAAGCAAGTGGAATTGATAAAAAGGAAGTTGGAAGAACTTATAGATTTGTAACAAGGGAATTAGGAATTAGAATATTACCTAGTAATCCTGTAGATTATATTGCAAGATTTGCAAGTGCTTTAAATTTAAATGCTAATACACAAAGTAAAGCAGTAGAAATATTAGAACAAGCTCAAAAAGCAGAATTAACTTCTGGTAGAGGACCAACTGGTATTGCTGCTGCTAGTTTATATGTTGCTGCTTTAATGAATAATGAGAAAAGAACTCAAAGAGAAGTAGCTGATATTGCTGGGGTTACTGAAGTTACAATAAGAAATAGGTATAAAGAATTATTAAATAAATTAAATATAGAAATTAAAGTTAAAAGAAAAGATACTAAAGAATAAATAGAAAAGTATTTAAAATAACTAATTTTTAATAAATTTTGTAATGTATTTTGATGTTTTTAAAAAAAGCTGGTGGACACTAAAGAAAAATCTTGTATTGTTTGTTCCTGATTTGATTTTTGCAATTTATACTCTTGCTTTTGGTTTCCTATTTTTGAAAATAAGTGGAATATTAAATTTTATTATATCTAATACTGAAATTACAAATTCTGAAGTTTTATTATCTTTTTTGAGAAGTAATTTTTTTACAATTATAATTTCTTTTTTGATATTTGTTGTTGTAACTTTTGTAATTGGAGCATCTATTGTAAGTATTAAATATTCTATGATGGAGAGTATTGTTTTAAAGAAAAAATTTTCATTAAAAAGTACTATAAAAGAATGTAGAAAATATGTATTACAAGTTATTTGGTTGAGAATTCTAGTATTTTTAATTGGAGTTATTGTTTTATTTTTACTTGGATTGATAACACAAGTGATTTTAAGTGGACAAAAAAATGCAATCTTAATATCTGTTTGGATTTTATTTTCATTAATTGCTTTTGCAGTTATTAAATTATTATTAATGTTTAGATATCCAATAATGTTTTTTGAAGGTAATAATGCATTAAATTCTATTAAAAATTCTATTTCTTATTTTAGAAAAAATACAAAACATGTTTTTGTTGTATTTTTAATTCTTTTAGGTGTTGCTATTTTATCTAATCTAATTTTTATACCTTTAAATTTGTTAATTGATTTTGGAAATAATTTTTTAATTAAAATTGTTGGTGGACCTATTAAAACTGTTATAGTGACTTTAAGTTCTTTTATAAGGTATTTAGTGAGTTTAATCTTTATTGTTTGGGCAGATATGTTTTTATTCTTTTCTTATAAATCAAAGCATTAAAGTTAAAAAATCTTTTGCACATATTGTATTTTTGAATACTTCTTTTGCTTCTTTTAAAACTTCAGTTAAATTTTTATGCCTTTGACTAAAGTGAGTTAGAACTAATTTCTTTACTTTTGCTTGTTTTGCTATTGTTGCTGCTTGTTTTGCTGTAAGATGTTTGTATTCTCTTGCTTTATCTTTATTCTTTTCTAGGTAAGTTGATTCGCATATTAAAATATCTGAATCTTTTGCTAAATCAACACAATTTTTACATGGCATTGTGTCTAGAATTATTGTTACTTTTTTTCCTTTTTTAATTGTTGTTGCCTTTTCTGCTTTTATGAGTTTTCCTTTAAATTTTATGTTTTTACCTTTTTGTAAATCTCCAAGAAGAGGGTGTTTTACTAAACCGAATTTTTTTGTATATTCAAGGTTTATTTTTCTTTTGTCTTTTTCTTTAAATGAATAAGCTAGGCAATATGACGAATGTTTTAAACCTACAGCATATAGTTCATAATGATTTTTTTCTAAAAATTTTCCTCTAGTAACTTCGGAAATCTTTATTTTTATTTGTCCCCTTGGTAGATATGTTGAAAGAATTCTTTTGAAATAAGTTTTAGTACCCTTTGGACCATATATTTCTAAAGTTTTTCTATATTCGTTTGCACCTAAAGTTTGCAGTAATCCTGGCAGTCCGAAAACATGATCACCATGCCAATGTGTTAATAATATTTTTGTAATTTTGGTTGGTGAGATTTTAGCAATTCTTAATTGTCTTTGAGTACCTTCTCCACAATCTACTAGAATATTTTCATTTTCATAATTTATTAAAAGTGCATTATGGTTTCTTTCTTTTGTTGGAACCATAGAACTTGTACCTAAAAAAGTGATTTTCATAATAATGTTAAATAAAAAGTTTTTTATATACTTTACGTTTAATTTTGATTATGGTTAAAAAGAAAAAAGAAAGAAAGAAGAGAGAAATAAAGATTAAAGCTACTTTCTCTGGAGAAAGAGTTTTAGCAGAAGAATCTAAACAAGCTAAATCCTTTTATGATCAAAGTAGATTTGGAAACATTACAAAAGGAGGTATACAATATTCTTTAGTTGAAGCTTTATATTTATTTGAGAAAGGGAAGATGTTAGTTTATGATAACAAAAAGAAAAAATTAACTTCTAGGCAATTTATATTGAGGGCAAGAAATGTTGAGCCTAGTTTCTGGATAAGATACTGTGTTTTTAAAGATTTAAGGAATAGAGGTTATATAGCTAAAACAGCTTTGAAATTTGGTGCTGATTTTAGAGTTTACGATAGAGGTATTAAACCTGGGGAAGACCATGCTAAATGGATTGTTTACCCTGTTCATGAAGGAGATACTTTAACCTGGCATGAATTTAGTGCTAAGAATAGAGTTGCACATAGTACTAGGAAAAGGTTATTGATATCTGTTGTTGATGAAGAAAACGATTGTACTTATTATGAAGTAAAGTGGACTAGACCATAATAATGGTTAAAAAAATAAAGATTTCTGTAATTATTCCAGCTCATAATGAAGAGAGTGGTCTTGAAAAGACGTTAAAATCAATAAAAGAATCAGATTATGAGAATTATGAGATAATAGTTGTATGTGATAGTTGTTCTGATTTAACAGAAAAAATAGCAAAAAAATATGCTGAAAAAGTATATAACGTAAATTTTACAAATGCTTCAAAAACAAGAAATTTTGGAGTGAAAAGAGCTGAAGGAGAATTTCTTGTATTTAATGATGCAGATACAATTGTGAGTAAGAATTATTTGTCTCTGGTAAAATGGGTTTTTGGTCAAGGTGGAGACTATGGAGCTGCTAAATGGATTAGTGAAACAGATTCTTTATTTGGAAAATATTTTGCATGGGCAAATAATCGAGCTAACAAGAAAAGTAAGGTAATATGTGGAAATTGTTTTATTAAGAAAAGTGAATTCAATGAAGTAGGAATGTTTGATGAAAAATTAGTAAGAACTGAAGATACAGATTTAGGAAATCGCTTGAAGGAAAAAGGAAGTAAATATATCTTTATTGAAGATGCATATTATATGCCTTCTGAGAGAAAATTTGAAAAAGGTTTTATAAGATTTTGGGTAAAAGCGTTGTATGTGTCTTTGGAATACTCTCTAAAGAGAAAAAATAGAAAAAAGACTAATATAATAACAAATAGGGATTAATTATAATGCTAGTATAATAAAACTTATATATTTATTTTTTTTCAATAATTCTTATGGAAGAAACTAATGAAATTGTTCTAGATTTTGTAAAAAGAAATGGACCTGTTTTACCTGTTCAAATTTCAAAAGAAATTAAAAGTGATATTTTATTTGCTTCTGCTGTTCTTTCTGAATTAGTCAAGCAGAAACAAATTTCTATAAGTTATGGTAAAGTTGGTGGAAGTCCAGTATATTATTCATCAGGTCAGGAATCCAAGTTAAATATCTTAAAAGAATATTTACCTGATAAGGAGAAAGAAGCTTATGAATTATTAAAAGAAAAAAAAGTAATAAGAGATATAACTGCAGAACCTTGGCAAAGAGTTGCTTTAAGATCAATACAAGATTTTGCTGTTCCAATAAGAGCTACAATAAGAGGAAAAATTGAATTATTCTGGAAGTGGTATCTGGCTTCTAATGATGAAGCTAAAGATATAATTTTAGAGATATTTAAAAATAAACAAGAAATGTTTAAAGAGACTCCTGTGGAGAAACCTAGAGAAATACCTCAGGAGAAACCTAGAGAAATACCTCAGGAGAAACCTAGAGAAATACCTCAGGAGAAACCTAGAGAAATACCTCAGGAGAAGAAAGAAGAAGTAAGAGAGAATATAAAATATAATTTTAAAGATAAGGTTTCTTCTTATTTTTCTGATAAGAATATAAATATTATTAATGAAGAAGTTTCAAAGGCTAAAGATGTGGAGATGGAAGTGAATCTGCCTTCTGAGATTGGAATGCTTAAATTCTTTGTAAAGGGAGTAGGTAAAAAAAGAATAAGTGATGCTGATTTGAGCTTGGCTTATAATGTGGGCCAGACAAAAAAATTACCTGTTTTATTCTTGACAGAAGGTGAATTAACTAAAAAAGCAAAAGATTATCTTGAAAAGAATTTAATGGGTTATTTAATATTCAGAAAAATCTAGAGAAAACTTTATAAATCCCTTTTTAGTAGTTTGATTTATGGGAAGAATTAAAACAACACTAATTAAGAGAACAGCAAAGAAGCTTTTTGCTAATCATAAGGATGAATTCCATAAAGATTTTGAAAAGAATAAAAAAGCTGTAGATAATCTTATAATTGTATCCTCAAAAAAGTTGAGGAATGTTATTGCAGGATATGTCACAAGATTAAAAAAACAATCTAAATGAAGCTTATTTCTTGTAACCACAAAGAATATAAATAATAAACTTAGATATTATTGCTTACATTAAGAATTAAATATTGACTAAAACACCGGAGGATTTAGAAAATGGCAGAAAAAACAGAAAAAAATGATGAACACACCATATTTGTTGGTAGCAAACCTTTTATGAATTATGTTACTGGCGTAGTAATGCAATTTACAACTCAGAGTGCTGGTGAAGTAGTTGTAAAGGCTAGAGGAAAATTTATATCTAGAGCTGTTGATATAGCAGAAGTAACAACGAAGAGATTCTTAGAAAATCAGGTAGAATTGAAAGATATAAGAATTGATAGCGAAGAGTTTGAAAACAAAGAAGGCAAACAAGTTAGAGTATCTACAATAGAAATTGTTCTAAATAAAAAATAATCTCCTTTACTTTTTTCTATTTTTACCACTACC
>SDBV01010554.1_pt1 | contig 12086 bp, 13 predicted proteins | sample 2277081 | NCBI WGS metagenome assembly SDBV01 (sample SAMN10402039, study PRJNA504765) | marine sediment metagenome | isolation source: marine sediment core GS10_PC15, 223 cmbsf | place: Arctic Ocean: Southern Knipovich Ridge | collected 2010 | reverse complement strand
ACCCCCTTTACGAAGTCGAACTACATTAAAATATAAATTCATCCTATCAGGCACATCAAAAGGACCTGTATGAATAAATGTTATTTTTATTTTCGAGTCAACCGTATTTTTCACGATAATATGATGACCATATATGATTAACAAATTGAAAACATTTTACTCAGGGATAGGTCTCGCGGACCGAAAAGATGGGGACCTTGCCCATCCTTCCCTGAGTATTTCTATACAAGGTGTTATTGAAGGGATAACAAATGAGCAAAAAGAAAAAGACAAGCAAACCTAAAAGAACATCAGTCGCTGCGGGTACTAAGAGAAGACGAGTTGCAGCTAATAGAGCAAATCAAACATCAAGAAAGCCTGCTAAAGCCAAACGGAAAAGCAAGGGTAAGCGTAAGAGCAAATACCTTACTTGCGATCATCGACCAATCGTTATTCCCAAAGCTACTATTGATTTGTTCTTGAAGTTACCACATAAAAACAGAGGCAATGCGATTGCTCTATATGTATTTTACTATTATACGGCAACATGGCAAAAGACACCTCAACCTTATGCCACTGACACTTACGTTTCAGGAATAATAGTTGAAGATGAAGAGAGACTCGGTTTAGGTTGGAGCGTTGGAAAAGTAGCACAAAACAGAAAAATACTTGAAAAGATGGGACTCATTGAACGCATAACAGACGGAGTAACCGGCAAAACATACATCAAAATCATTTTCTACCACAGCAAGGGAGCCGTATCAGACGCAACAACGAGATTTATGATTGAGGTAATAGGATTCCAAGTTAAGAACCAAGACATTGAGATTCGGTTACTACGGGACCTACTGATAAAGTCTTTAGACAGGACTTATGTATTTACGAAAGAGGAAAACATCTTAATTGGCAAGGCCCGGAGAGGTTTACCATATAATTATGATGTCAGAGTCAACTCTTGGTTTCCGCGAGTTGACTCTGATGAATCCAAAGAGTCAACTCGCGGAAAAGCCAACTCGCAGAAAACGAGAGCAAATGCTTATAGTAATGATATTCTTAAAAATGCTTATAGTAATCATACTGTTGCCTGCGGCAACGGAGAGAGTAAAGAATCTTCTCTTTCAGTAGATAATAGTGTATCTACTGATAAGAGTAAATCTACTGATAAGAGTAAACTTACTTTTGACCATAAATGCTCTGTCAAATTAGCCAGAGTCATCAAAGAGAAGAAGAAGGATAAACGTCATGCTGATATAGAAAAGTGGACAGCTCAGTTTCAACAGTTCAGAATCAAAGGCAAGTTCAAAAAGACAAGAATTAAACAAGTCCTTATTTGGTACTGTAAACATATCGAAGATAGATATGTTCCAAAAGCATATTCAGCTAAAACCTTTTGTGATAAGTTCCTTAAAATAGAAGATGCAAGAGAACGCCTGATAAAAGACATTAAGAATGGCAAACCAAGAACTGTACACAGAAAAAGAGTAGGTTCAAAAACCATATATGGTGATGGACCTATTAATTTAGAAAATGGTCATCAAGCACCAGGCAAACGAAGAAAATCTGTAAACAGAGAACTTACTGACGAAGAATGGGAGGCAATGGTTGATGAAGAATAATATCAAAACACGTTCATTTTACTTTGCTTTGCCGAACCATTCTCGGATAAGTCCTGCCAGCCCTGGAGACACGGGCGACATATGGTTTTTAATATCGAAATTATGCTCCCGACATTTTTTTATAATAGCGGTAGTTTTTGCATTAAGTTCACGGGCTAAAATGTCAACTCTATTTTTTTCTGATGAGTCTGTTTTTCTTCTTCCAAATACACCACCAACTATCACTTTTTTGGGCTTGTCTTCATATTTGCCACAAAAAGCATCTTTCCCAACACGCGGAAAAGCGTTTAATGAACTTGGCGTATAACACAAGGGTGGATAATAATGACATTCACCTATTGTGTTAGTAGCTTTCGTCCTAAAGAAAAACTTGCACATCTCACAGGTGTATTTACTTTTACTTTCACTTTTGCTTTTGCTTTTGCTTATCTGTGCTTTTGCCATTAGTCATTCCCTTTCAAAATAATATCAAAACAGTTTAATCAACACTGCCAGAACATGCTAATTCCACCTAATATCAATCCTATGAAAGATAATACTCCTGAAATCAAACCAACCCTCCAAAATATCCTACCTGATTCCGCTCTGTTCTTGTGTTCCTCTATCAGCTCACTATATTCAATACGCCCCTCGTAATATTTCTCAACATTATTGTTCCAACTACCCAAAACACATTCAGTCCTGCGAAGCATAATTGCTCGAAGTATACCTACACACACTAAACCAGCAGCATAAAAAACAAGTGCTATTTGCAGACAAATTCGATTACGTATTAATTCCGACGTCCCCATGAAAGCAAGAATCGTAACTACTCCACCCCCATTGACATATAAAAGATATTTGACCATTTCGTCTGTATATTTATGGAGATATTCTCGTAAGGTATTCCCCCCATGCCGGATGAAAGTATTTCTGGCTTCAACAAGTTCTTTGGGAACATCTGTATTATAGCAGTCGTTCTTATCCATTTGAGGCTCTTTGTCTGGGTCATTTGAATCAGGTTTTGTCAAGCATATCACTGACATTTTGCATCCCTTCAAAACAGTCTAATCATCAACTTTACCAGCTATATAATTGACACTGCCCCACCAAGCACAAGGGCTGCAATAGTATGCTGTCGGTATTTCCAGTAAGGAATCATATCGAGTATTCAATGCTATCGCAGTGGATAGTTATCCAATCCTCGTTTTTCACTGCAATTTGAATACCGGGCTTATCAGAAGGTGAAGGTGGATATCGAAAGACAGGACAAACAGATTCTATTTCTATATCTTCACGAGATAATCGTCTGAGCTTATCTAATTGTTTATAGTCGATCCTAATTGGAGGCCAAGGCTTAATTAGAACCAACTGATGCTTAACACCATTTGATTCAATCTTTATAGTTAGTCGCTCCATAACATTAAGAGTTATTTTCCCCTCGATGACTGAAAAACTGGTAATTGACCTGATGCAATCTTTGAATTCGCACATTTTGAATCCTTTCACTTAATAAGTAATTCTCTCATTCCGGTCAATATCCTAACTACCTCTGTCTGTCAAGGAAAAACGGAAATTATCGTCATATCGCCAAATCACCTATAATCCCATCCATATACTCCTCGTCTCGCTGCGTAGGACGCTGATGACTGCGTTTTTATGAGTCCGATGTACGTTATAGCGTAGTAATTGAGATCGTCGATTGTCGTCGATTCTACAGCGTTTTAGATGTTTCTGGTTCCAGTTCAAAGAGTAAGGGTTTTATAGGTATATGCAAGGTGTTGACTGAAAAAAGAATTTTGAAAAATTATTACATTTTGTTCAAAGTAGAGGATGCTTTTACAGAGTAAAAATGGAAAAACTTTTTGATGTAAGTACGGACAGTTTCCACACCTACAGCTTTTATTCATTTTCTTGTCATTTTTGCAATTTTCTTTTGTCACTGAGTCCCATTTTTTACGATTATATAATAGCAAGAAAATAATAGAGGTCTATTACTTTTTGGAGTAACGATGGCAAAGCAAAAGAAGGTGCAGAACATTCCGTATTCGGCAAGGGACCTGCAGAGGGATAGGAAAGATTGGTACCTACTAAAACTCAACAAATTACCCAAGCAAATCAATCACCTTCATTTCCAAGCAGTCGAGGCCTACCAAAATCACCTTAAGTATGCTCGTCAGTGTGGTGAACTCCTTATCAAAGCCAAGGGACTTGTGGAGAAAACCAAAAACAGAACATGGCCCAATAGTGGTATAGCTGTTAAGGGTCCCGGCTGGATGGAATGGTTGAAAAAGAACTTTAACGGTTGTCAATCACTTGCAAATAACTATATGAGAATCGCTCGGAACTGGGATGGTGATATATTAAAAGAACGCAGACTTCGAGAACCCTTCAAAGGTTCAATCGACTCTGCATTGAAAGCATTACGAAAACCGAGAGAGCCAGATAATCAACAAAAAATAGGTGAGAAGGAATTGACTTACAAAGAGGAAAAGGAGGTGGATAAAAAACGCAAATACCTACATCACGGATTCATGGAGGAAATAGAGGAATTGTATGACTATGAATTCGATATACTGTTTGAAGGATTCGAGTGTTATTTTTGGCCTCTGTTGGAAAAGGAATTAAGGAAAACAGTAATTCAAGTGATGGGGAAATCTCCATACTCGAAATATGACTCTGAGGATGATGGTTTCATAGATATAAACTACCATGACAGTGAGGAAGATTATAAAGAACTCGCCCGACGACAGGAAGAATTGAAAGAGAGAGTTATAAAAAAAAGAGAACAAGCCCGGAAGAAACGACTTTGTAAGAAAAGGAAACAGGACAAGAAAAGTACAATACGAGAATCAGCCGCCTAAGAATACTTTGCGATAGGTGTATTATAGAGATAGAACTGTCTGGAAAAAGAGAAAAGAGCAATTATCAAAAATAAACAACGAAACAATAAGAAACAGTACAAATCAATAGAACGTATAGGACAACCCTGTTTAACGTATAATTCCTGTCAATAGAAACTATACCCTGCTATATATCACAAAGACCGAAAAATACCTTCCCTTATAAACGTGCAAAATTCCTTTAAGTCAAAGCATCCGATCAAAGTGTAACGTTTCAACTATATTACAAAATGCCGGGATATTAGCGAAATAACCGTATTTTCAGTAGTTAATTAAGCGTAACGTGTGATTTATAAAAGAAATTTTATTTTTGTTGTTTACATCATATCTCATACAGGATACAATATACCCTATGGAACAGAATAACCTTAACGTACTAATTGAAAGGGTAAAACAATGAGCAAGAAGACCACAGCAATTTATGTCAGGGTAAGCAGTACGAATCAAAGTACGAGAAGTCAGAAGCCGGATTTGTTGCGATGGATTAAATCACAGGACCCGGACATAAGGATTAAATGGTACATCGATAAGGTATCAGGTAAGACGATGGACCGTCCTCAATGGAATAAACTTCAAGCTCGTATTGACAGTCATCGTATAGGACGATTAGTCGTTTGGAGGTTAGATCGACTGGGTAGGACAGCAGCAGGACTCACTAAACTATTTACTCAACTACAGGAATATAAGATTAAGTTTATCTCTGTCAAAGACGGTGTTGACTTATCAACTACAGCAGGACGGCTTATCGCTAATGTGTTAGCCTCTGTTGCTCAATACGAAAACGAAGTACGATCAGAGAGGGTAATAGCAGGACAGGCAGTAGCAATGGCAGCAGGTAAGACGTGGGGCGGTAGTAAAAAAGGTGTACTTCATAAAGCTACTGCAAGACAAGCTGCGGTTATTATCAAGATGAAAGCAGAAGGTGAAGGCGTAGCATCTATCGCAGAAATAACAGGTTTGAGCAGACCTACTGTTTATAGGATAATAGAACGGGTGAAGTCTGGGGAATTAGTCCTTAAAACAACAACGAGGAAAAGACGACATTCTAAGTGAGTTGAAATACCTATCTTGAATCTATTATCGAAGGGGGTGTCCACTTAACGCAAGTAGGCACTATATCTTGTATACGGTAGTAAAGTTTTTTTACAAGTTAATATCGGTGGTAAACAAAAAATGGTCAGCAGGAGTAGTCTTTGTTGCTCTTTCAAACAGAATCCCAGACCCAACCTCTGTCGGGCTACCTGGGGTGCTATCCGGTAACTCTGACAAACTACTCCAGCCTTATCCGTGTGAAGCAACGGGCCTTCCAGTACGGACAATACCTTTAGGCGGGGTCGCTGCCGTATGAAAGGCAGGGTAAGCCCTTTGGCCTTGCCGACCTTGAAAGGTGCATCTTGTCAGACCATCCCCATTGTCCGTAGGGAACGCTGAATGCACAGCCTAAGCATCCGCCCGAGGGCAACGATACATTCGTTACTCATGGCAATGCCCCTTTCTCCGGAGGACCGATCCCCCGGTTGCCCTTATTATATGTCCTTTGTGGTAGGTCAAGCAAGGGTAAATATTTTGCCGCCGATGTAGGATGATTATCTATGCACAACATAAGGGGGATACTTGCATTAAGTGGATACCCCGTTTATCATTATTCATACGAGCCTGTCTGAGTCGTACCATATAGCCTATTTTAACCAACAAAACACCATTCGAGAACACCACAACGCCATATCAAAAGAATTTTAAGTTTTTTCAAAAGTTTTTTTTCGTCGAAAAGTATATACATGATTCTTGCAGTCAATTACTGATTATGTTTTTGTTTGCAACGAGTTATAACGAATCACTCTCAAAAAACATGTATGTACTATTTGCGTACTCTTTACAACATTGTAAATCCACAAGAAAAGAATTATCTTGATTTTTCGTCAAAATAGCGTATATATTTTATGTATATGAAAGACAAAAAAACAAAACGAAAGAAAAGTAAAGTCAGAGATTACTTTAACACGAAGCCGATGTCGATGCCGGACAAATTCACTCCGGGCTTTTTACAGACACTCGACAAGAGAAGCATAATATATCAGGGTGTCAGAAAATCATTCCTTCAAACTTGTGATGATTTGGGCGGTGAGGATAGTCTCAGTCATGCCAAGCTGGTACTGGTAGAACGGTTTTGCTTTGGTGAATGTCTTTGTCAAAATCTCGAAGCTGCAATCATAGCCAAACCACAAGAAAGATTAGTACAAAGATGGTTATCAGTAACCAAGGCTTTAGGTGCTTTAGCAATACGAATTGGTTTAGAACGCAATGCCCGAAGTGTCATCAACCTACAGGATTATGTCAAGAAAAGCAAAAAGAGGCGGAGAGCATGAGCGATAATGGTAATGGAACTTGTATTCTATTTAAGCCAGACAGTGCTGAGCAAAAAGAAGAGTTTAAGAGGGTATGCCAGTCTCAAGGGGTTACGATGAGACGAGCAATTTGTGTTTTAATGGATGAGATGATTGACGGCAGGTATGTTTTCAAACAGAGTGCTAAAAAGGTTAGAAAATGAATATCATACGGAGCGTAAAAGATAAAAAGTTATTCAGGCCCTATCTTGAACTGGATGGAAAGCTGGGCTCATGGAATAACTGGTTTGTTTGTCTGTGCTGTTTGTATGGAATTAGAATACCTAAAAAATATGCTGCTCTTGTTTTACAATGCACCGGTCGAAGTATTGCATCACTTCCAAAAGAAGGTTTCAAAACTGCCTTGCTGTTAGTTGGCAGGCGTGGAGGCAAATCGAAAGTCTCAGGTTTGATTGCTGCTTTCGAGGCTTGTTTGAGTGGTAGGGAAAAGTTTCTGTCAGTCGGTGAAAAAGGTTTGGTTACAGTTGTTTCGCCGTCTCGTTTTCAAAGTGGAATCATTAAGTCATACATAAGGGCTGCTTTAAGTTCACCGATGCTTGACCAAGAGGTTGTCAAAAAAGAGGGTGATGGTTATTTGCTTCGCAATGGAATTTTAGTACAGGTGTTGGTTGGCGATTTTAGGTTGGTCAGAGGCTTTACACAAATTTGTGTTGTCTGTGATGAGATTTGTTATATGCATTTAGCCGAAGAAGGAAAAATTCGCTCTGACACCGAACTTATTGCAGCAGTACGGCCAGCACTGATCACGACCGGCGGTAAGTGTATTGCAGTTAGTACAAAATACCAAAAAAAGGGATGGGCCTTCAAAACATGGAAAAAGAACTACGCTAACGAAAACGGAAAAATTCTTGTATGGGATGCCTGCTCACGACTTATGAATCCGCTGCTTGACCAAGCAGTTATTGACGAAGCTATGGAGGAAGACAGGGCAAGTGCATTGGCAGAGTTTGGCGGTCAGTGGAGAGAAAATGTTGCCAATTGGTTGCCAAGAGAAGTTATCGAAACTTGTGTCAAAAGAGGCAGGATGGAATTGCTTCCAAGAACAGGAATTTCCTACAGAGGATTTTGTGATGTTTCTGGTGGACGTCAAGAATCAAGTGCTGTTGCTATTGCACATCGAGACAATGGTAAAGCCATTCTCGATTATGTCAAAGAATATAAGTCGCCTCATTCTCCGAACGCTGCTATTAGTGATATGAGTGAAAAATTGAAAAGATTCAAGTTGCGTCGAGTAACATCGGACAATTTCGCAGCAAATTTTGTTGTTGATGCTTTTCAAAGTAATGGAATTTCCTGCACAAAAAGTAAACTCAGCAAAAGTCAATTGTTTTTGGAATTGCTTCCTCAAGTCTGTTCGCAGTCGGTAGAAATTTTAGACAACGAAACTCTTATCAATCAGTTATCTAATCTTGTCAGAAAAACACATTCTGGCGGCAGGGACAGTGTGGACCATTGTACTGGTTCGATGGATGATGTTGCAAATGCTACTGCTGGAGTTTGTGTAGCTACCTCTGGCAAACGGAAAATAGTTGGTGGTGTATTTGGGAGACGTAATTAACAAAGAAAGTATATTTGGAAGGACAAAAAATGAGTGGATTAGAAATTTATACCGGACGAGATGGGAAGCAATGGGCTGTCGGTCCGCAAAATGAACGTCAGCTGCTGACAGAGTTTTGTCTTTCGCTGCGTTGTCCGGAAACAGGTGTCAGGGTTGGCCATCAAATTTTGTTCGCAGACGGTTCAAGTTCAAATCTTAACGCCTCTGGCGGTTCTTACCCGCCGACACCAAATCAACATGAAAATCCCGGTAGATGTGAAAAACTGATTTTCAGCTATTGGAATGAGAGATTCAATAGAAGTTCAAAGGCATTCGCTGATTTACAATACGTTTTAAAGCTACATGAAGAACAAGGCGGTGGTCCGACTCGGGACGACATCGACGAATTAAAAAGACTTAAAAAAATTACTGAAAGCACTGCCGTTCAACTAAAAGAAGCCGAAATAAATTGGAGGAAAACACAACCCCGTTTTCATCACGAATTTATCGAAAAAACCGAAGAGGTCAAAAAAGCTCTTGCTGCTTCGGCAGAACATAACCACAAAATGAGACAAGAGGCTGCGAGTATTGAACTTAATGTGTGAATATTTGATTTTTGAAAGTTAATATGATTTTTTTAAGGAAGTAAATTATGAGTAAGTATGAATATGAAATTGATGAAAAAGGTGATGTTACCCGCTCGGTGCCTGGACACAAAACACGATTGGGCTATACATCGGAACATATTGACAAAATGATTTCCAACGGAAAGTTCACTGAGGACGAAGTTAAGAAGATTCGGGCTAATCGTTTGGCCTACGGTCAAAAACTCATTGAGAATGATGGCATCGTAACGAATCCAGGACATACTTCAAGTGAGTCGCATACTGAGGAACCTTTGCCGTTGCCGGCAATGAACTTTGATAAAGACGACACTGAGCAAAAACAGAATGTAAATGTGTCTGATGTAAAAGGTGAGCAGCCTTTGGAAATTCCTTCAACTGCATAGATGATTATGCGTTTGATAAACAAACTTCTTTTAGGTTTCTTTGTCTTAGGCTGCGTCGGAAGATTCGCCTCCTCAGCTTATCATCTGGCGTTAGGCCTTTCGGAGGGTCGGTGCTTTTGTCAGAGATTGTGCCGACCTTTTTAGAATGTTACCAAGGCGGTCTCCTTTACAACCGCCTTTTTTGGTCGGGCGGCGTGGGCTGACAAACCGCTCGACCCTTTCAAAATTAGACGGTATATACCTTTCATTAGATCGCGGATGAGGCGGGGCTGTCAGAGGTCCCGTCCCGTCCCGTCCTTTTCTGTCAAACGCAGCAGGACGGCTCCTACGGGGTCAAGGTCGAGACCGACGTATCCGTACGATGAGGCCGAGATCGTACAGCAGGCAGCGGCACACAGCGTTTTTAAGCGTATTTTAAGGGTATATCAGGTGTATATGGCTGCAATGGGCTCAATGAACCAGAAAATTCGAGTTTTTCTTAAAATAAGGCTTTACATGACAAGAAGTATCGTATAATATCTTTGTGGGTGGCAAGTCAGTCGGGTTGCTCCGATTGATTGCTGCTTCGTCTAACCGGCGGCAGCCACCCAACATTTTTTAATCGGTTAGGCAAAAAAAGGTTAGACGAAAGGTTAGGCGAGATGGTAGCAAAAACAAAAACCAATTCAAAAGCACTCAAGTTCGCAGCACTCATTCGAGTTAGTACCGAACGTCAAGAAAGCAAGGGTGAATCTCTGCGTACCCAAACAACGGCGATTAAGAAGAACGTCGAACTCTTAGAAGGTGTTGTTGCCGAATGGTATGGCGGGGCAGAACACGCAACGCCGGGCTGGGAAAAGAAGGAGGTGAATCGTCTACTGCTTTCAGCACAAAAGAAGTCGTGTCCTTTTAATGCTGTCATCGTTATGGATGCCGACAGATGGTCAAGAGACAATGAACAGCATGAAAAGGGAATACGGACATTTAAGAAACACGCTATTAAGTTCTTTGTCGGTGTAAGCGAATATAATTTGTATGACCCTACACACAATCTATTTCTGAATATGAGTACAATCATAGGACAGTTTCATGCACAAAACCAAGCTCGAAAATCTATGCTCAATAAAATACATCGAGCCAAACGTGGATGTCCGACTTGTGGAAATTTACCTATAGGACGCACCTTCAACAAAGAGACTGAAAAATGGGGTATTGATGAAAACAGTAAAGCTATGATTGTTGATGCTGCTGATAGATACCTAAAAGGCGAAAGGTTAGCTGATATTGCACTTGAATACGGAATAGATCATAGCGGACTACACAGGACACTAACCGATAGATGCGGTATTGTATGGCAACAATCATTTAACTCTGACGACTTAAACATCCATCAAGATTTAGAGATTACTATTCCGAGATTGCTTGCTGAATCTACCATTCAGGCAATTCGCAAGAAAGCGAAAGCCAATAAAACCTACACACACGGTAAAATCAAAAACGATTACTTATTAAGTCGAATGATATTTTGCGGGCATTGTAATTATGCTCTATTCGGACAGACAGCGTTAGGTAAGTATAGTTACTATAGACATGGAAGCGACAAAAACAAAAAGACTTGTTGTCGTCCTAAGACAAAGAGCAATCAAGTCAAAGCAGATGTTATTGAGGATGCGGTGATACGTTATTTGTTCAAGATGTTTGGAGATCCACTAACAGTCAAAAGAGCTATTGAAAAAGCTACCCCAAACTTGAAGAGACTTGAAGAAGAACGAGAGCGAATCAATTTTATTGAAAAGGAATTACAGAAGATACAAATAGGTAGGGACAGAATACTCAGTCTTATCATCAAAGAGAAATTGACGGAGAGTCAAGCATCAAAAGAACTTGACAAACTTCAAGTACGTGAAGTAAAGTTGACGATCGAGCAACAGCGTTTACAACAGAATCAGGAGAATAATCCTACAGCCGAGCAAATTAAAGAAGTAAGCGAAAAGGTGAGTAAACAATTCAAGCGTTCAGTCCGGGTTAGTACAGCCAAGCGTAGGTCAATAAGTAAGGCGTGGTTTGAGAAGATGACTTATGAGGACAAGAGGAATTTATGTGAGACGATATTTTCCGGTCGGAATACAGATGGCAGTAGAATGGGTATTTATATTGAGTGGGATAATAAGGGTAGATGGTCGTTTGATATTCGGGGACACTTAATTGATAAAGGGAATTTACTTTCTGATACTACGTTTAATTTCGATGAGGGTGAGGTAGGTAGTAAGCAAAAGGAACTTTTAAGTAAAAAGACTTCGTATTAACCAGTTCCATCACAAAGTAAGGCCGGCCCCCCTCAGTAGCCCCCGCATCCAGGACCTTGGCGATATTAGGATGGTCCATCATCGCCAAAGCCTGCCGCTCAAGATCAAACCGCCCGATCACCTGCTTGGTATCCATCCCCAACTTAATAACCTTAAGCGCCACCTTCCGCCGAATAGGCCGCTCCTGCTCGGCCATATAAACCACCGCCATCCCCCCCTCACCAATCCGCTCCAAAAGCTTATAACGCCCAATAACCGTCCCCGCCGATTCGCTCAATGCAGATTCATCATAGACGATCTCCGATCCAAGCGCAGCCCCCTTCAGAAATTCACCTGCCCCATTGTGCGAACGGAGCAATTCTTCCACTTTCAT
>SDBV01010553.1_pt1 | contig 12086 bp, 9 predicted proteins | sample 2277081 | NCBI WGS metagenome assembly SDBV01 (sample SAMN10402039, study PRJNA504765) | marine sediment metagenome | isolation source: marine sediment core GS10_PC15, 223 cmbsf | place: Arctic Ocean: Southern Knipovich Ridge | collected 2010 | reverse complement strand
GGCATGAGATCTTGCGTATATTCCTTAATAGTCTTCTGGGAAGCAACCCAGGGGTTAAGTGCCCAGGTTGAGCCAGATAAGCCGCTCGTGTAGATGATGGTATCTAACAGGCCCAGTTGCTCTAAGGCGCTAAGACTTCCAAGCGTTTCATACATGGCGCGTATGCCACCACCACTGCCACAAAATCCTACCCGGGGTATCGCCTTCATATCAGGAAATACGTTCTTAAGTACTTGTGCGGTATGGTCTATTCGCTCTTTGAGAACTACTGATTCATCTAAGGTGTTGTATACGTGAGACTCCCACGTAGAATAGGTGCCCGGACGTTCAATGGTGTAGCGGACCTTTAGGGACTCTTCATAGGCCTTAATGATGCTTGGTATATCATCAATAGCGGTTTCGGTGCCAACAATAGCTTCGTGTGCTACGTATTCAGCATCGGTAAGCAGTTCGGCTATTTCTTGCTCAGCATGCTTAAATGAGTCAGTAAGCCCGTTAGCGAGTACGGGAGTAAAGAGTAATAACGTAAGTATGCGCTTCATAAAGTCCTTTCTTTTGTATAAGGGTACTATATTAAGGAAGTGGTAGGCAAGAGTTTGGGGGTGGTTGTGATTAATCTAAAAAAATGGAATACTTGCTAGTGAATCTGGGTCTACAAAGCTTAGCAATAGGAATACTATGGTACTTGAAGGATACGCATTCAAAAGTGATGATGGACAAGCGTGGCTTGCTGAGGTTCCCTGTTTAGATCTTATGACACAGGCAGATACGCTATCAGAAGTTCCTGAGATGGTTAAGGATGCTATAGAGCTTCATGTTGATGATCCTCTGTTTGAGGTTGAGGTGCACGTGTCTACTAATCAGCTATTGATTAGCGCCAATAATCCTAAAAAGCTGATCGGTCTTATAAGAGAACGACAGCAGATACTCCTTAGGAAATAACTCATCCCTGAGTGAGTGTAGGCAAGAGTTTGGTAAAGGAGTATAATAAAGATGAGTATATCTTTAACAAAAGGGTGACATCATGTTAAAGCTCTATAATATCATCGCTCTGATAATTGTTGGTTGCACTTTACGAGCAATGGACAAATCGCTGTTTCATCTTGTAGATTCTTATGAAGAGCGGGTATATCCCCAACGCACTGAAGAAGAAGAGCTACCACCAATGCTGCGCATTTTAAATAAGACCCCTAACAAGATCGTGATACGACTTCAGTTTGAGCAAGAAAAGCCCGGGGCGCTTACGCTTATTTCAGAGCAAGCGATAACCGTGCCGTATGATAAACCCTTATTGCTATTTAAAGTATTGAGCTATGGTAAGTATAGACAATGGTTGAATGCACACAAGCTAACGTTTGGGTGGTATGAAGAGCCAAACAAAGCAGCTGAAGTTCGTAAGGAGTTTAACGGAACAAGACGACTACAAGTTACGATAGGTTTTGGGGGGACTTTTTTTGGTGAGGGTATACTGAGGCGTATTGTTGGGGAGTTTGTGCCGTACCAGTATGGGTATAAGGGCTTTAATACCCTCATTGAACATGATGTTAAAAAGCAGGAATGTATTGTTGATATCTTTCCTCAGGTTAAATTTGCCCGAGAAAATGATCTACCGATCCTGCCGCGGTATGTTTTGTGTGTTCCTGAAGAAGCAACGGAGGATGAGTGTGCCTTTGCCCATCGGGTAGCTACCTGGTATTGGACCGATGGAGAGGTTGATGAATCACTCCATGGCCATGTTTCGTCTCGTTTTATTCCCCTCATTGAAAAAGCCTATCAGGCCCTCAAATCAGGCGATCATACGACCTTTAATGAGGCCCTTAGAGAGAATAGACACATTTTCATGTCATATATCGAAATGTCCCTTTAGGAGGGAGTATTTGTAGTTTTTTTAACTGCTAGTCTTCTCAATGACCTTATTGGATGGGTAATTAGCGCGAATATTGACAAATTGAATATATAGTATATAATTAATAGTATATTTTAATTCAATGTAGTAATCATAAGGAGATATTATGACTACCAATACGTATTGTAGCCTTATAATAGGGCTTTTAGTGATGACTGGTCTAAGGGCAATGGATCCAACAGACCTCACCACTAAGGAAGGTGTTCTTAGTTGGGCAGCTATGGAAGATATAGACATGACCCCGGCTGAAGCGCAAGAATTAGCGAGCAACCAACGTGCTCAAATAGAGAATAGAGCAAATCCTGTTGTTGAAGAAACTAAACCAGCAGATAATGTTGGTATGGAAACCAAAGCAGCAAACAATAGCAATAATGAGCGAGAAAAGTGTTATCTTTGCTTAGATGAGTTAGATGCTACGCCGGTAAACATAAGTACGAACTGTCCACACCAAGTGTGTAAAGACTGTTATCCTGAGTTTCTTAGGAGTAAGGCTACCGAGTGTGGTATATGTCGACAGGCTATTGTTAAGCCAGAACCGGTTAGACCTACAAGGTCAAACCCTCGAAGAAATGCTCTGTTAGCTGGGCGTTTTGCAAGAGGTTATCGTGGACGACGTGGTATTACGGTACCGTCTCAGGTACGTAATCAATCAATCGTGCAGAATGCACCACGAGTGCAATCTCGACCGGTGGTTAGACCAACAAGGTCAACCCCTCAAAGAAATGCTCAGATTGTTGTGCGTTTAGCACGGCGTAAGAGGCAACGTGGTATTACCGTACTGTCACAGGTAGGTAATCAGTCTACTGTGCAGAATGCACCACGAGTGCAATCTCGACCGGTGGTTAGACCAATAAGATCAAACTCTCGAAGAAATGCTCAGCTTGTTGCGTGTTTAGCACGGCGTAATGGGCAACGAGGTATTACCGTACCGTCTCAGGTACGTAATCAATCTACCGTGCAGAATGCATCGCAGTCTCAACCGATTCGACAAGGATTCTCACGTAGAGGCAGAAACATGTTAGGTAGAACATCTCGTCTTCTACTGACGTTGTATGAAGCGGGAACTATTGATCAAGAAACCTATGAACAGCTGTATAAGTATGCAAAAGAAGGTGATATGATATCCTTCCGAAGTTTCCTTAGGATCGTGCTCAAGTAGGAACGAAGAAAATAGAGGGTGGCCTTTAAGGCCACCCTTTTTAATCGCTAAGAGGGTAGGGTGCTTGCGCGCCCTTTAGTTTATGAAAGAATTCGATTAATCTCTTTTAATTGGTTGAGTAATACATCGGCCTTTTTCGCAAGCTCTTTATCGGTAACATACTTCTTGTTGTAGCCAAGGTTGCTTAGTGTTTTTGGCAAGATGTATGTTCTGAACTGAGCGATGGGGTTTTCTTGATGGCTTATCCTTTCATTAAGTGGTTGTGCTAGCTGGAGCATCGTACGTTTCCAGGTAGATTTATACAAGCCCAGTTTGTTTTCTTCAATAGCCTTCATAACTTCCGATTTCAGCTTTGTCAGATAAAAGCTATACTCTGCCGGCTTTGCCGCCTCTACTTTTTTGTAGGCTTCTATAATAGGCCCAAATTCTTCTGATACTTCCTGGTAGACTTTTTTTAGTCGTTCGGTTGAACGCTTTTCACGGCGGGCAATGACTCTATTTTTGGGAGCCGGTGCAGCTGTTGGCTTTGCCTGTAATGAGGCAAGAGCAACGAGTAGCATACCTAAATAAAACTTCTTCATGATTTTCCCTATAATGTATAGTTATGAAATATATTATCTTTTATATCTTACCATAGGTAGCAACTCTGTCAATATGAAGTTGCTGGATGTATGCTGAACTAGTAGTTTTGGCTACTGCTGAGGTTAGCTAAACAGCTCAGGCTGCTCTTTCTGAGCCTCTTCAACCCAGTTGCCTGGCAGATCTACCACATTAAAGTTCTCTCTGATTGCTTCTATTTTTTGGGTATCCTTAAAGTTCTCAGGCTGTAGCTTGCTCATGGCAAGAGACAACGAGCCTCCCTTGCAGTAATTTGGTGAGTTTTTCTTGGCCGAGGGTTGGCTTATGCTTCTTAGAAGCGGTTATCATGCAGTGAAGGGGCTGTGTGAGAGGTATTAGGGCTATAAAAAGGAGCTTTTTCATGGATATCTTCCTTTGTGTTGTATGGGGCCTTAGTATAGGGTATTAATAGGGGCACGGCAAGGAAGGGAGAACGGCAGCAAGGTTGACAGATAGAAATAATTTTGGTATAATAATACTATATGGATAATTCAATATGAAAACTTGATGGAGATAGTATGAATGTCAGAAAATCACTATTGGTAGTAGTTATAGCAGTAATTGGCATGTCAAAAGCGCCTCTTAGGGCTATGGATCCCCCAGCATATACTCGAGCATTTCAAGAGGCACCTCGGAATATATTCTTTGGGAGCATTAATGCCATCAAAAATAACAATGAACAACGTGTATTAGACAATATTAGAAACTATCCTGGGATAGTTCGTGCTGTTGATGATGGTGGGTCAACCCTTCTTATCTATGCGGCGGGTTTTGGTAGAACAGTTGTTGTTAAGGCCTTACTTAAGGCTGGTGCGGATAAGAATGCCAGAAATCGTGCTGGACAAACGGCTCTTGATCGAGCTCGTCAGTGGAATCGTACAGACATTATTTCCCTACTAGAGAAAAGACCGATAAAGCTGGCGGTGCCTAAAAGGCTACCTGTCAAACGCGCAACTATAAAAGTGGGTGAACTTCCTGAGGGTGATAAAAGAAGAAACTATTTCTTTGCTTCGATTAAGGCTATCAAGCAAAGCAATAATGCTCTTGTTATGCGGAATTTAGAGCAGCATGAGGATTTTCCCTTCTTTGAAGATGACTTTGGTAATACCCTTTTAGCGCATGCTGCGCAGCAGGGTAATTTTGCCATGGTGCAAGAACTTATTCTGCGTGGTGCTGAGGTCAATAAGACCGACAATAAAACGAATACCCCATTGGCCAAAGCGCTAACGGCGCGCCCACAAACTAGGGGCCATAAAGACGTTATAGCTCTTCTGCTACGTAATGGGGCAATGGTCTATGCAAAAGCTACGGTTATGCTGTTTCCAACGACCGAGTTTAGGCAGGACATCGATACATCATTTGGTGAGGAGCGAGATTATGACCGTCTTCCACCGGAAGTTCAAGCAAAAGTAACCCCTATTGCAGCAGATAAGTTGCACATGACGCTTGCCTATGTGGCTATTCCCATAACGTATGATCAAGATGAGGGATATGGGTACAGACATCCAGATATACGGCCTCTAGAAAACGTGTTAAGAGCTCAACAGCTTAACCAAACGTTGTTTGATGAGTTTCAGAGAGAACCGTTTGAATTTAACGAGTTGAAAATAATGGGAAGCTTTGTGACGCTAACTTTTACTGAGCCTGCATGGTTGACTACAACTACGGATGAATTTTATAGGCGTGTTTTCGAAAGTCTACCGACGGCGGTAAAAACCTACAAGGAAAAAACGCCGCCGCACATAAGTGTAGCAAAACTCAAACCAGGTCAACGATTTGTAAAAGATCAGGTGTTGCCACAAACTATTCGCTACCTAAGTACTGAAGACTTCTTTGGCACAGTACCGCAGGATACTTTTGTTAACCTGGTTATACGAGTGCCATCGCAGCATGCTCCTGAGGGTTTTTATGAAGATCAGAGATGGGAACGATTCCTTTAATACCGTGAGGTGACCTGGTAGGTGCCTCGATAGCATAATTGCACGAGAAATAAGCACAAACTAGAAAATAGTAGGAACAGACTATGAACATAAGAAAACCACTATTAATTGCAGGTATAGCAATACTTGGTTTCTCAACTATGCCTCTAAATGGCATGCAAGCGCCAAGCCTTGAAAACCAGATAAAAAGCTTAATAGGAGATATTAAGCGGGGTAAAGATGCTATAGCTCTGCAAAAGATCAGATCAAATAAGGCCTTATCATGGGCCCAAGAGCCTCGTGTGGGTAATACAGCCTTAATCACCGCAGCGAGTCATAACCGTGTAAACGTGGTTCATGCCCTTCTTGAGGCTGGTGCCCAGCCTAATCAAACAAATAAGTATGGAGATGCTGCATTACATGCTGCTGCGCGGAAGGGCTATTTTGATGTCCTTGTGTTCTTACTTGCCTATGATGGAGATCCAAATAAGGCCAATGAAAAGGGTGAAACGCCATTATCTATTGCCTTAGATAGAGGTCATGAGACGCTTGTTCGTGTTATGCTGGGTGAAGATGTTCCTGAGGAGGAGCCGGTGATCGTTTCTCCTGCCAAAAAAGCACCTACGAGAACAACAGTTACACTGGTAGATGATTTAACCATGCCAGAAAGGAAAGAGTTTTATAATGCGGTTAATGCAATTAAAGATGGTCAAACAGGTACGGTAAGAGAGATACTTGCAAGGTATCCAAATCTTGCTCACGTTGAGGATAAGTATGGCAATACGTTATTGTCATTTGCCGCACGTTTAGGAAATATTTCTTTGGTAGATCTGTTCCTTAAAGCAGGAGCTGACGTAAATAGACCTGACAATAAAATGAGCACGCCATTGCACTATGCTATAACACGAAGGCATAAAGAGGTGGTACGATTATTACAGAATAATGGTGGTAGAGTGTACGCTAAGGTGGTACTCACGATACAACCGGATTATGCGTATAGCCAATCGGATCTAGAGACCTCTTTTGGTCGAAGTAAATATAATTATATTCCAGTTAAGTTGCGACCCAAACTAGAACTGCTGGGGGCCGAGACGTATCATATTACGCTTGCCTATCTTTCTCTTCCTATGGCTTATTCTGAAACAGAAGGAGCTCCTTATCAAAGTAAGGTGAAATATTATGCACATGTCTTGCAAGCCATAGCTTCCAATATAAAGCTCTATGAGAGGATATATGAAGCAGCGTTTAGTGATCCCTTTAAGTGGGATAAGGTTACCTGGCTTGGCAAGTTCCTCGTGGTATCGTATGAGCCTCCTAAAGGTTATCAGGATATTATTGAAACGTTTTATAATGAAGTGAAGAAAGAGTTTCCGGACGCGGTTAAGACCTATAGAACCATACAAAACCCTCATATCAGTGTTATGAAGCTGAAACGTGGTGAAGATGTGTCTGGCATTCGATTAAATCAACCGATTGTCTCAGGTACGGTTCAACCAAGGATGTTTGAGGATAGTAGAATCGGTGGAGAGTTAAATATTCGTGTACCGTCAAAAGAGGATCCTGGGTACCTTGAGTATTCTAGTGAATCAAATCCTGAACAGGTAGCAAAGTATTAAAAGAGGCGTAGAATGAAAGCAATGAGGATGCCATACTATAATAGGTCCTGTTTCAGTGCTCTGGTTGGACCAGTTCAAATAACATAATGAAAGGAATACTATGAAGAGATTACTCCTTATAAGTCTCATCCTCGGTGGCACGTTGAGTGCTATGGATGAACCTAAGGTACTTCTCAAGGTAACAAATGTTGGTGATGAAATAGTCTATGTTCAGGCTTTAGAATATGTACCAGGCCGTTTCTATGGTGGTACCTATAGAGAACTCTCTAAAGCAGTACCTGTTGAACCTCAAGAAGCAGAGGAGATTCTCGTAGATGCTCAGTCTGCTAATAAGCGATTTCTGTATTATCATCATAGTGCTACCATAATGCCCGATGTTGTCCCAACACGCTTGAGCATACCGGGTAACCTAGAGGAAGAGCATGTAGTGAGTGTTGTCGGTGTTAAGCCTGAAGCTACCGCATTATTACGGGTTACCAATACGGGAGACATTCCCCTCTATGCACAGGTGTTTGATTATCAGTATGGTACCATTAAGGGAACCTATAAAGAACAATCTAAGATTGTTCCTATAGGTGCAGACCAGACCGTAGAAATAAAGATACTGAAGGTAACAACATTGCCTAAGCGCTATTTGTACTATTCCAAGAGTGAGGTTATGGGCAACACCTGGGTTGATATCCCCGAAGTACTTGATGATGCCGGGTATGACATCTCGGTAAAATGGGAATTTCCCGTAGGTGAGCGTGGTGCTACCTTTATTAAGCAGTATAATGAGGAGCATCCTCAAAAAGCTGAGCTTACCTGGGTACGTTCCGGTGCTCCAGAGCTTACCAGGCAAGAGCAGCTGTTCTTACAAAATAGAGAAAAGATCACTAAGCCAGCTATTCAGAAGATGCTTGCTGAGCAAGGATATGAAAATATAGATAACTGGCGCATGCCACGCGTAGCCGTTTGTACTAGTGGTGGTGGCTTCAGAGCCATGCTAGCAAGTCTAGGGTTTACGCAAGCGCTTTCAGAGACGGGGGTACTTGATACCGTAACCTATGGTGCTGCGTTATCAGGGTCAACCTGGATGTGGCTAAAGTGGCTCCATGACGGGGCTACCCCAGAAGTACTACCTGGCGTAGTAGAGGGTATAAGTGTGGCGCTAAGTAAAGGACTTCTTGCTCCTGAGATATTGCAGCAATCTATTATGCAAAAGTTATTCTTCCTTGCAAAGCATCAGTTTGTATCACAGATACCGGTCAGTAATGACTTTAAGGCACGGTTTGTTGCTGAAAGCACTGAGCATGCTCCTGCGTTAGTAAACCTGTATGGTATGCTCTTAGCTGATGCACTGTTTGCTAATGATCCAGAGAGGTATAGTATAACGCTTTCATCATTTGCAGATAGGGCGGTATCAGGTACTATGCCATTGCCGTTATGTACGGCAATTAGTACCAGAGATATTGGGTTCTTTGATAAGCCGGGGCAAGATGTGCATCCTAAGGATTATAGCTGGTTTGAGTTTAGTCCGTTTTCTGTAGGAATTCTTGAAAGTACCTCCTTTTCAGGTAATGGGTATATTCCAACCTGGGCGTTTGGTAGAAGGTATACTAAAGGCTTTTTAGGTGGCGTTACCTTAGCTAAAGATTCGGTATTGGCATTTAATAGTGATGTGCAATCAGATCTTAAAGGTGGCGAGTATTATGCCATTGAGCCAGGGCTCAATCAGTTAGTAGCTGCCTTTGGCTCTGCGTTTACCGTAGACACCAAAGAACTTGCTGCAAAATCTAAAGATACCCCCATTGTAGGGCTCTTAGGTAAAGCCAGATTATTCTATGGCCTGCCGGTTAATAACTTCTATGATCCTAAAGACACCACTAAGAAGGTCGTCATTGGGTATGATAGGGAGCATGAGCCTCTTTATGAAAAGGTCCCCGTCAATGCAAACCCGTTTGAACTGCGTGATGGAGGTATAGCATTCAACTTACCATTACCACCGTTGTTCAACCCCCACAGGGACATTAATGTTATCATTATTCTAGATGCCAGTGGTGATCTTAATCAGAACCTTGGTGGTGCGTTGAAAGAGTTTGTGCTCTATGCTAAGCATTATGGGATGAAGATACCTGATACGCTTGAGCATGAAGAGACTCTCACTAGAGCTCTTGAAGAGATGAAAGAGTTTGGTAGTAAAGTACGCGTGTTTGGTGATTGGAATAAAAAAGATGAGATGACGGTTATCTACATCCCAACCATCTTAAATGATAAGCTTTCTGAGGAGGTACGTGAGACTGATCCGATGAAGTTTGATACCTTTAAGCTGCACTATACTCCTGAAGAGACAAAAGAGCTGGTTGGTTATGCTACTGCTCTTGGTAGGCATCATGCTGAGTTTATTAAGAAGGTTATTGTGCAGAAGGCTCAGTCGCTGAATCAGTAATGAATGGGTTTGTTTGTCTCTGTGTTTATTTCTTGGTTGCTGAACGAATGATGAGTACAGCTTTAAGGGATTTGCAGGGATGGTTATTCGTGTAAATCCATATGATGAGGATGATAGTTGCCGTATATTCTTTATAGCCAAAAAACCGTTGGATGAGTCTCCGTATAACAGTGCTGATTATAGAAAGAAAGCGTTCTGCTAATAGGATATATGCTTACTTTGCGTAAGCAAGATACTAGTTGTATTTGGCAATGTGGAGTAAGCACAGTTGCATTAAATGTTCAAATGGAATTTTTGTTGGCAGATTTTGTAAAATAGTTGACACGGATGTAAGTTTTCTATATTCTTCCTTTAAGTTAACAATTGAACGGGAGATATCTCATGCAAGATCATACTAATGTAAAGAGTTTTGATGAAGTTTTTCAGGCACTTCAGGATTTAGATGAAACTGATTGGATTGAGGCTAAGAAGTATTCTACTGTTCTCGGTGCGAGCTTTCTTAAGACGGTGTCTGCGTTTAGTAACGAGCGTGGACTTGGCGGTGGCTATATACTTTGTGGTGTGATTCGCAATGAGTCTGATGGAAAATATGTTATTTCAGGTGTAGAAGATGTTGACGATCTTAAACTACAAATTGCTGATCAATGTAAGCACAGATTTAATGTTGAGATACATCCCATTATAAAAACGGTGAAGCGTCCAGAGGGTAATGCGTTATTAGTGTTCATACCAGAGGCAGAGGCTCATAATAAGCCGATATTTATCAAAGAGAAGGGACTGCATAAAGGTGCTTATAGAAGAATTGGGTCTGCTACTCATGTGTGTATAGATGATGAATTATCTTTTATGAATTTTGAGAAGTTTAATATTAAGTATGATGAGTTACCACTTACAGAAGCTTCTCTAGAAGATTTTGATTCTGCAGCAGTAAATGAGTATAGGCGATTAAAGTTTCTTATTCAACCTAGTGCTTCAGAGTTAAAATGTGATGATAGGGGTATGTTAAGATCATTAGGTGCTATCGTTGAAAGAAGTGGGAAAGAATATCCGACAGTGGCAGGACTACTGTTGTTTGGAAAAACACAAGTGATACAAAGGAAATTTGGTGATGCAGCTCGTATAGAATATAATTTAATAGATGGTCTTGAATGGGTGCCAAGTACAGAGAAACGATATACCGATGAAGAGTTCTGTGGGCCTCTTATACTCGTCTTTCATAAGCTATTAAAAGCGATTATGGATGATATTCCTAACGAGCATGGATTAGATGCGGAAGATATTATGAGAACCGAGACCCCAATTATTCCGCGTAAGGTTGTTAGGGAGGCTCTCTGTAATGCTCTTATGCATAGAGACTATGCTTTTCGGCGGTCTATACGAATCAATAAGTTCTCAAATCGAATTGAGTTTGTAAATCCGGGATTTGCGCTTAAGTCAGAGTTTGAGATTGAAAAAGCTGGCTCCGCTGCACGAAATGGAACGATAACAAAAGTGTTTCGAGAGCTTCTTTTTGCTGAAACGAAAGGAACAGGCCTTAAGCTTGCTCAAGAAGAAATGCTTAGTAGGGGGTATACAATTCCCTTGATTGGATCAACTAAATACAATAATCAATTTCAGTATACTATAGTTCCACTTCACATAAGCGATGAGAAAAATACTGAATGGGTAACCCGCTTTAAAGATTATGATCTTTCTCAAAACGATCTTAGAATTCTTATACTTCTTAGAGAGTTAGGGGATATTAGAATTGCTGATTATAGAATGCTTTACAAGGTAGATGCAGCTACGGCAACTGCACACTTAAGAAAATTAAGTGAGTTGGGACTTATTTATGATAGAGGTGCTGATAGTATTGTCTACTATGTTCCAACAGATAAGTTTTGGCGCGTACTTAGTGGGAAGGATACTGCTCAGAACCAATCAGCATTAGCTGATACAGCGTTAACATTTATACCAGCAGAGGTTATTGCTGACATTAAGAGGGACAACGTTGAAATGGTGGTTGAAGTGTTGAAAGAAGTTCAGGCAGCAGGGAAGAAAATACCTAATAAGGTAATGAGAGGATTTGTTAAAAAGCTTTGTTCAATACAGCCTTTTACATCTGCTCAGCTTGCTATTATGTTTAATAAAAATACTCGTAAACTCCAAAAAGCAATCTTAAAACCAATGGTTGATTCGGGGGATTTGAGGTTAGAGTTCCCAGATAGTCCAAATCATAAGAAGCAGGCCTATCGGGTATGCTCTGTATCTGAGTAAGTTTCATTTTTATAGTATTTTAGAAACTTGGTGTTTTATGCTAGTTTGTCTAGCATAAAACACCAAGTAGATTGTCAAAGGTACCAAGTAGATTGTCAAAGGTACCAAGTAGATTGTCAAAGGTACCAAGTAGATTGTCAAAGGTACCAAGTAGATTGTCAAAGGTACCAAGTAGATTGTCAAA
>SDBV01010552.1_pt1 | contig 12087 bp, 9 predicted proteins | sample 2277081 | NCBI WGS metagenome assembly SDBV01 (sample SAMN10402039, study PRJNA504765) | marine sediment metagenome | isolation source: marine sediment core GS10_PC15, 223 cmbsf | place: Arctic Ocean: Southern Knipovich Ridge | collected 2010 | reverse complement strand
CGGCGTCAACACCAGGTCGAAGACGAGATACGCCAGATAGAAGACGAGCAGGTTCCGCAGGAGGTTGATCATTGTGCCCAGGACGAAGGACAAGGTGCGGATCGACTTCACCTTGGCGAGCTCCAGGCCGAGGATCCTGTAGTTCACGCGGTCGAGCCGTTTCACCTCCTGGTCGGCGAGCCCGAGGCTTTTGACGAGCTCGATGTTCCTGAGCGATTCGGTGGTGCTCCCGGCGAGCTCGGCGGTCTCGCGGACGATCCTCTCCTGCACTCTCTTGATCCTGCGCGAAAGCACCCCGGCCACACCCCCAAGAACCGGGATGCTCGCGAGGTAGGCGACGGGAAGGAACCAGTGGATCGTGAAAGCGACGATCACCACGAAGATAAGGCCGACGCCCGTGATGAAGGCCGTGCCGATGACAAGCATGACGAACTTCTGCATGTCTTCGCGGCACTTACGGATGATTCCGAGCGTCTCGCCGCTTCGCTGATCCTCCAGCACCGAGTAGGGCAGCCGGATCGAGTGGGCGATGCCGGCGGAGTAGATGTCGGTGCCGATCCTGAGCGTGAAGACGTTCGTGAGGTACTCCTGGATGTTCTTGGCGATCCTTCCGACCATGATGATGCCAATGCCCAGGAGAAGGAGCAACCCAACGCCGCGCAGGAAGTCCGACCGCGCATACTCGGAATGACGAAGCAGGTAATCGTCCATGATGTGTCTGGTGATCATCGGGCCGACGAGCGTGGAGCAGATGTTGACCGCCGCGAACACGAGCGCGAAGAGGGCCGTGAACCTGTATCGGAATACGTAGCGAAGCAGTCGTCTCATACTGCCCTCCCACACGTAGTCTGCCGCCCGACGGCGGAGGTTACAAGGGGAGGAGACACCTCATGCCGAAGCTCTGCCGCATCATCTTCGACGACCCCGAGCGCGACACGCGGGTCGTCGCGTACGCGGACCGGTACGCCGCATGCTGGACCCGGGCTATCGACGTTCCGGGCCGACGTCCCTCCTCAGCATCAGGATCACTATCCCGAACACCATGTTGACCGGTCCCTCGCCGACGGTCCAGAAGAGAGGCATTCCTTCGAGCAGATCAACGCCAGTAAGCACAACACCGAAGAGGACCACTACAACGCCAAGGTAGCCCAGCACCAGGCGATGGCGCTGCAGGTCGAAGGACAGCACCCAGAACAGACCGCCAAGCAAGGCATAGAAGATCGAAGTCGACCGTGCCAGATAGCCCACGATCGGGTCGCTGGGGAGTGTGCCCATTCCAAGCCATCCGTGGACGGCGTTCATCCACGAGTAGGGCATGAACACCGCGAAGATGGCGAGAAGCGCCACGCTGCCGATGGCCCGGAGGAAGAGTTCCAGGGCGCGTTCGGACCCGGTCATTCTGGATCCTCCTCACGGCCTCTACGCGGCGCAGCCACGGCCCTTGCGGACAGGAGAGTCTTCGGGGTGTTGCCGTACGTCTTGCTCAAGTTGACAGTCATTCATCACTACAGGCGCTCCTGCTGGAGGAGAACAGGTGCGATGGGCCGTGGACTGCATGTTCCGGGCACAATCCCGCAGCCACCATGCGCTCCGTAGCCCGGACGGCGCTGTCTCCCCCTAGTCAGAAAGCCTGTCCGCTTCGACTCGACAGAGCGCCGCTTTCGCCACCACGAGCTTGCGATACTCCGCGAGGAGCTTCTTCGCGTCACCGGCAGCGGCGGCCTTCAGCATGTCACCTTCGAGCTCGGCGACATCGAGGAGCGCGTAGTAGTCGAGCGATTCCTTGAGGTGCGCCAAGACAATCTTAGCGGTGATGATCGGGTGGTTGTTCGTCACGTTGGCATCCTCGAAGGCCGTGCCGTGTTCGAGCTCCACCTCAAGCCCGCGACGGAACTCCCCAAGATCAAGTCCCATGCCCCCGGTGCCTACCTCGTCGAGGATCGTCTTGGCCTCCTCAGCCGTGACCTCTGACGACTTGAGTTCACTCCAGTCGCTGATGCCAAGCTCCCCGCATACTCTGGCGACCTCGGCCTTCGTCACGTACTCCGGCATGTCCATTTCGCCCTCCTCCTCGGCCTGCAAGCGGCCCCGGCTGCGAGTCTAGCTTGCCCGCAGGCTCGTGCAAGCGGGTTCCGGTGCCGACACGTCAGCACTCGCGGCGCGCACGAGACGGTCCGCTACGTTGCCAATGTGCGGCGGGCCGCGGACAGCCTGGCCCGTAGGCACGGCAGCGACACCCGATGCCTCACCTACATGCAGCAGCTCTATGGAAGGGAGTGTGACCCCATGAGCAGGCTCTGCCGCATTATCTTCGACGACCCCGAGCGCGACACGCGGGTCGTCGCGTTTGCCGACCGGTACTGCGAGCGATCCATGCCACGCCGGGTAGCCTCACTGGTAGAGCCTGACGCCACGCGGTCTTCCGGGACCGAAGCAGCGGGCGCGCCTGGACAACCTGTCCGGGGGATGGGTTAGCCTTCCGGCTGGAGGATGGACAGTGCTTCCCGCCTGTCTTTGGCTATCGTGAACATCTCGGTGAGTCCCAGATTCAGTATCTTCTGTACCTCGCCCGCGGGATTCAGCAGCACGAGTTTCCCGCCGCTCGCCTCGGCTCTATCGGCGGCCGACAGAAGCACATCTACTCCTTCGCTCGTCAGGTTGCTTGCCTCTGTCATGTCAATGACGATCCTGCATCTCCCCTCTGCCAGGAGTGCTTCGATGGCCTTTTCAAGCTCGTCGGATGTGCGAGCGTCGAGTGGCCCCGAGACCTTGACCAGATCGACATCGCCGCTGACAGCTTCGTGAGAAACCGTGAACCCATACGGTTCCGCTTCAGCGTGCAGTTTGGCGAGATGACGGTTGACCTCGGCGGCATCGACCTCCCTGGTTACCATGGTACCCGTTGATGCCTTGCCTCTGGGAGAAGTCGAAGCGGCGACGGGCTCCTTGTCCAGGGCATGGTAGACGAGGATGTGAGGCACGATCGCGATCCTGTCTCCCTCCAGTAGCCTCTGTCGGTCCACTCGCACGCCGTTCAAGTGTGTTCCGTTGTTGCTCCCGAGATCCTCCACGGAGTATGTATCGCCGCTCGCGAGGAACCTGCAGTGCTCGCGGGACACGAGCGGCCCGCGGAGCGTAATGTCGCACTCATCATCCCGGCCCACCACGACGACGGGCTTGTCGAGGCGATAGGAAGCGATCAGCTCGCCGGCACGTAGGAGCGCCAGTGTTGGCATGGCCCACCTGTTTCTACCGATCCCCGGCGCCAAGGCGTTACGCAGCGCCGAGGTTCTCGAAGAAGAGGCGCTATCCGCTACCCTTCAGCATCTTGTCCGCCAGGCAGTCTACGGCCTGGTAGTGGTGTGTACAAGGAGAGGAGATGTCTCCGTGAACCGCCTCTGTCGCATCATCTTCGACGACCCCGAGCGCGACACGCGGGTCGTCGCGTACGCCGACCGGTACGCCGCCGACCGGCACGGTGAGCTCTACTTCCTGTCGATAGGCGGCGAGTCGATGGCCGTCCGGGCGGTCCTCGCCGCCCTCGCTTCGCGCCACTCGGTCACGGTCGAGGGCTCGACGCAGCATTCGTGGCTCATGTTCCCGTGGAACGCGCGGGTGAAGTTCGGGACCGCGAGGCTGCCCTCGGGGCTCGCGCACGGGATCGCGTGGAACGAGGACAGGTCGAACGGCCTCTTCGTGCAGGACGTAACGCCCGAAAGCGTGTACCGGGCAGTCTACGACGCGTTCCCGGTGACGCTCCTGCCCGAGTGGGCGGGATGGCTCACGAAGCGGCTGAGGCAGCAGGGATGGCTTGTGGACCTCGACGGAGTCGGGATGAAGGCGGGGTTGATACGGGCCACGACCGGAGGGCTCGACAGGCTCGTGGCGGAAGGAGTGAAGGCGGGGAAGATCAGGATGCTCGCCAGGAGAGCGGGGTAGGCGGCCCGGAGGAGGGGCTACCTCTGGCCTCCCCCACGAAGGATCTTCTTTCCTGTCGCCCGCCAGCGGCAGTAGGGACCGTTCCAGCCCTCGGCGGCGTGGCGGACAGCTACGTGCTCATCCTTCTTGGCACACGCCTTCTCCTCAACGGTGAGTTCCCCCCAGCGCCGGAGGAGGCACACCGCGGCCTTGCGCTCGCCCCAGTGTTCGGAGGCGAGCATCTCCCGCGCCGTCGACAAGGCTTGTTCGCGCGCGCGGTGCATCTCCTGGAGGGTGGTCTCTGCGGTCCCGCCGGATCTGACGGCCCGCTCGCACCTCCGCAGAACATTGGGGCTACGCATCCTGAGCATCTCCCAGAAGGCGGCCTGAGCGACCTTGCGGGGGCATGTCTCGCGAAGCAACATGCGGAGCCTGGGGATTGCTCGCCCGCCATCGCGACGCGCCAGGATTCGCACCCCCGCCGCCCTGGCGCTTGGTGTCGCCGCGGCGAGCAAATCATCTGCTTCCTGCGGCACGTGCCTCGGCGAGAGCTTCGCGAGCATCCACAGGACAGCCTGGCGATTGGCCGCCGGAAGTCCATCCAGTTCGACCTCAGTCAGGATCTCGCCGCGGTACCGTCGCACAAGGGCGCTGGCGACTACTTCGAGCCACCTTCTGTCGGGCACGGGGGACCGCAATGTTCTCTTGAGAAGATCCAGGGCGCCTTCATTCCCCGCGAAGGCAAGAGCGACAGCCGCCGCCATCTGGACGTCATTCGGCCCGGACCGCATCGCTTCCTCAAGAGCGGCTTTCCCGCCTTCACCGTGCTCCAGGACCAAACGCCCCATCCACGCTCTGGCCCTCGCAGGCACGCCGTGCTCCAAGCCCTTTAGGCACGCATTGACAGATGGCAAGCATCCCGAGACATGGGCGAGCCAGGGAACGAGCCCTCTCAGCCGCCTGTGCGGCCCATTCAACACATCCGTCAGCAAGTCTGCAGCCTTGTCTGGCCTGATACTGCACAAGGACCAGAGCACTTGATAGTTCGGTCGGGTTCTGAATACAGAAAGGAGAGCTTCGTAGACTTCCTGGTCGCCCTCCGCTCTGGAAAGAGCCTGGACTGCCCAGTAGTGTTCGTCGCCGGTCCCCTTGCAGGCGATGTCGAGCAACTCCTCGCGCATGCCTGGCACGGCGAGCACGGCGCCGCTCCTGACCAGGTCTCCCTTTTCCTTCCAGGAGCCGGTCGAGTAAAGCAGCCTCAAGATCGGCTTGAGCGCGCGCGCGTCGCCGATTCTGCACAGGGCTAACGCCGCCGCCCTCCGGACCGTCACCCGCGGATCACCGAGCGCCTCGCACAATGGGTCGACCGCTGGCGCGCCGATCTCCGCGAGGTGTTTGATTGCGTCTTCGTGCTCCCGGCCGCGCTCTGCGGCGGCATCGAGCAGCCTCTTGATCTCTTCGGCGAATCCCTCCGGCAGCTGCTCCGCCTTGAATGTATCCTCGACCATCTTCAGATCCTTGCGCAGCCGCGCGCGGGCGCGCTGAAGCCGGCCCTGCACGGCCGTCTCTGTGACCCCCAGAAAGCCGGCTATCTCGTCATACGACAGCCCGTCAACGTAGTAGAGGCCGACGGTCTCTCTCTGCGAGTCATTCAGCCTTTCGAGAGCACGTCGCACGATTCCGCGGCGCTCGGCCTCCTCGCTCGCCTTGTCCGGCGACGGCGCCGGATCGAACGGCCCTTGCGTTCGGCGCATCTCCTCGGCGAGCTCACGCACCCGGGCAAGCTCACGAATCGCGCGGCGCGACATGTTCCGCACGATCCCGCGAAGCCATCCACCGAAGCGCGACGGATCGCGGAGCTTCCTGAGATCGCGATACGCGGACAGGAAGGACTCCTGGACAACGTCGCGGGCGAGCTCGAAGTCAGAGAGCATCCCCACGGCCACGCCGTAGGCGTAGTCCTGGTACTTCCTCACGAGGGCGGAGAAAGCCTCCTCCTCCCCCGCGAGCGCCTGTTTCACCAGCGCTTCGGGCTTCTCGACCATCGCGATGTCTCTACCGGTAGCAGATGAAGGTCCGGTGGAGGAGGGACTCGAACCCCCGACCCCTCGCCGAAGCAAGTGCTCTTTCCACTGAGCTACTCCATCCGGACTTCACCATTATGTGCCCGGAAGGCGGTGGGAGCTAACGAGAATTCTGCGATAAAGGGAAGGACTGTTGCGAAAGTCTTCCTCGGGCCGACACCTCGCCGCGAAGGTCGGTCAGAGAGGGTAGGCGGCCCGAGGGAGGGCGTGGCCACCACTCCCCCGGGAGCGGCCAGCCCTTCCTTCTGCAGACCACTGCAGAACCTCCGGGTCCGGCCGCCTCTTACCGCCGTCTACTCGGGCTCCTTCTTCGCTTCGCGCGCCGTCAGTACGGCCTTGAGCAGCCCGATTGCCGGCACGGGAAACCTAACCCATCGGAACGGGGTCTCGTCTGGGTCTATCTCTCTGCTCATGGCCGATGCAACAGCTTCAAGTGGCACGTCTTCCGCCCAACCCCTCAGAGCATCGTATGCCGCGAGCCGGACCCTACTGCTCCTGTCCGCCAATAGGGGTATGACCAGGGGGACGAATTCCTTGCGAAGGCGATCCTCGCTGATGCCGCCTATGTTTGCGCGGGATCGCCACAACGACCCGCCCAGGAGAATGCGCACGGCAATCGCCCGGACCTTCTTGTTCCTGTCAGAAAGCGCGCTCTTGAGCAGATCGACAATGGCTTCGCCGGACGGCCTAGCGTGGTCCAGCATCTTGAGCGCGAACTCTCTGGTCTTGCCTTGCGGCGATTCCAGCGCCTTGATGAAACCTTCGACACCATCCGTGCCGTTCTTCCTGATTTCGGCGATGAGGTCTTTCCAGATCGCGTCCGACGGCTTCCGGCTATCTGCCGGCCTGTTCACGATCTTGAAGACACGTTCGGCGAAGTCTTCCTTCGGCGCCTCGGACTTGAGCACTTGCTCGACCATGCCGATCATCTCCTCTTTGAGTCTCTTCCGCGCGTCATGGAGGCGCCCTTTCACCGTGCCGGCCGGCACCTCCTGGATCGCCGCGACCTCATCGACCGAGTAGCCGTTGATGTAGTAGAGCGTGGTCGTCTCGCGCTGCGTCTTCGAGAGCCGCCCGATCGCCGCCATGACCTCATCGCGGAGATCACGACGCTCGGACCGGTCTCGCCACACCGATACGCTCCGCTCGTCGTCCCCGGCCTCGTCGATGTCCACTTCCTCCTTGCGGCGGCGCAGGCGGTCGATGCTCTTGTGGATCGCGATCGACCTCAGCCACGCGCCGAGCCGCTTCGGCTCCTTGAACCTGTCCAGGCGTTCGTAGGCGTCGAGGAAGACGCTCTGCGCCACATCCTCGGCGTCGTGGAAGCGCCTCAGCCTCGCCAGCACGACCGCGAAGACGGCGTCCTGGTAGCGTTCGACGATTGCGCCGAACTCCTCCGGTCCTCCGGCCAGGGCCGCTTCGACCAGCCTGGAGTCGTGTTCTCTAGCGTTGTCTTCGTCCATCTCTACATACCTGTCGCACGAGCGCCCGGGAAGGTTGGGTGAATTCGCAGAATCCCGAAAGATTCTGCGGCACGAGTCTTCGCGCCACGCGGCATCACGCGTCGTCCGCGAAGAGAAACAGTTCGTCGCGCAGGATGCCCTCCAAAAGCCTGACCGAGATGTCGGGTCGCGGACCAGCTGATACGGAGTCTATCGTCCGTTGAATCAGATAGGACATGGCGCCTACGGTCTTGCGCATCCCCTCTCCGCTCTCGCGCTCATAGCCGTCCCGCAAGCTGGGCCATAACCCGCCACATTCCATCAGGTGCAGGCGGAGGCAGAGAACCATTACCTCGTAGCGCGGATCACCGTAGGATACTCTTTCCCAGTCGAGCATCCCCGAAATGTGCGGCACGGGATCGGCAAGGCACAGGAACTCGCGAACATCCTGATCGGCCTTCGAGAGACTCATTGGGGAGTTCTCGGCCAGAGCAGCCCGAGCGTGATCCTCGAAGAGCTCCACCACTCGCGGCCTGTGTTCGCGCAGCCAGGCTGAGGCGCTGGAAGCGGCCCCGGCCGGGATCAGGCCATGCCGCACCGCGTGCCAGTCCGCGCAGTCGTCGAGGCGGGATAGACCCTCTCTTGTGCGGTCTTCCAGCCATTCCTGGCGTCCTGCGATGTGTGCCCGGGGGACCGCCGGCCTTGCCGGCAACCGAGGATCCCGGCCATCGCGGCCGGTGCGATGGAACACGGCCAGACAGCGTCCCAGGTCTGCGGCCACAGCGTCCGCCTTTTCCCGCGGGAGCTGTGGCAGCGCGGTGCGGACCTGCTCGCCGGGCATCCGCTCCATTACCATCAGTGCAAGGTTGTCACCATCCGGCGAGCAGCAGTAGTGCTCGGGTATCGGCAGTGCGGACAGGTCTCTGACCGCGTTGGCCACGCTAAGCTGGGTGCGAAGTGTGTCCGGGGCGCGCACGTTGATCTTGATGGCGTAGTCCCGTTCCCGCGCGTGCCCGAACACGACAGGATTCCATGAGTCCGGGTCTGGGCACGGTTCCAGCGACTCGCACGCAGGGAGGTTGTTCTCGCGCAGGATGGTGTTCGCCTCGTCGAGGATCCTCGCCAGCGGAGGCATCGGCGCACGGCCTTGGGTCCGGCATGGCCCGGCTCGCAGCGTCACCGGCTCCTCCTGTTCCTTGCGGGCGGACTCCACGATTCTGCTCGTCAGCGGCTTGCCGCACAAGGCCAGGGACAGGCGTTTCGGGTTCTCAGTCGCCGGGGACACGCTCCGCAGCGGTCAACGCCACTTTGAAGGCTCCCGTGCTCCAGGCGGCCAGACCGCGGTGCTCTCGGTGGTCAAGCCGCACGATGCGCCCTCGCAGTCCCGGCGGCGCTTCGAGTTCGAGCGGCTCCCCGTTCGACAAGACGGTCGGCGCGACGGCGGCTACGAGGTACGGTTCCAGTTCCAGGAGATTCTTGACCTTCACCGGGTGTATCCCGTCCCACGCTGCCCGAGGGTGACGGAACAGCTCAGTCGTATCGAAGAAGAAGCGGACACCAGGATACAGGTCGGCGTCGATCTCCTCGCTTCGAAGTCTTATGCCAGCGCGCCTTTCGCTCGCCACAATGTCCGGCGCAACGCAGTTCCCGTTGGCGAGGTTCACATAGTCGAAGTGGTCCGGGGGATCGCCGGCTCCGTCGGCACAGGTTCCGCGCGAGAGCTCTTCCAAAGGTCTGCCTGTTAGCCGGTGCTTCGATAGCAGCGCGCCCGAGCGCAACACGTCTTCCGCTGCCTTTACCGGCGCCGCATGGCAGACGAGCCGTCCGTCACAGCCCTCGTGGTAGGGCCGACAGCAGCAGGGATCACTCGGAAGAGGTCGGTCCCCGGGGCGAACGGTATCTTCTGACGTTGCCGCATCGAGAACTGTCTTGCGCGCCCGCTCGTACCCGATCCAGAGTGAAACTGTACGGTCGCCCGACCGCTCGAATCGAACGAAGTCCCGGACACGCTGGAGCTCGGAAGGTGACGGCGCGTCCGGATCGACCAGAGGTCGTACGTAGCACCACAAGCCGCCCGGCTGGCCCGAAGGCCAAGGCGTCAGGTCGTCGGCGATGACGAGAAGACTGGCAACGCCCGCTTCGGCAAGCCGTGTCAGCACTCCCTCGTCACGCCGCGGCCCCGGCCCGACCGGCCGGTGGCAGTCCGAAAGCAGGACGACGCCCTGCCCGATCTCCTCGATCCTCATGGTTTCTCCGGGACGACAGTGTCATCTCGAACGGCCGAAGTCTATCCCACGAACCTCGGCCCGGGCGCCGAACGTTCCTTCTCAGACGTCACCTCATCCACCTTCTCTATGTCCTCACGTCGCAGGGGGCGGTGCATGCGGACGGTGAATCCGTCTTCTTCCTTCGGCAGAGCCTCGTGGACTGACTGTGCCGACACCGGCAACCCTCTATCATCCAGAACGCCCGCAACGTTCTCGCAGAAGCACTCGAACGACCCCACCGGAAGCGCCGCGAAGCCTGACCACTTGCCGTGTCCGTCGAAAGCTGGACAGGACCGTCGGACCCAGATGACGACGCTCCAGTGTTCCGGCGACTCCTGTGAGACCCACTCGTTCACCTCCCCAACAAGCGACCACTCGGCTTTGCCCATCACTTCCCGTACGATGGGATCGCCTTTCGCGTCCGGAAGGTGATCGGTGATGTACTTGAAGTTCTGTTTGAGCTGGCTCCCCTGATGGCAGTCCGCGTATCCGCACGCGTCGCCGTGGCTGGACGTGAAGTCGATCCCCGGGTTCCCCAAGTCGTTGCGTGTCCAGCGCAGGATAAGGCCGAGATCTTGCTCGCAGACGTGACCGAAGTGCTCCTCGCGGACCGTGAACTTGAATCCCGCTTCTACCAACGAGCTGAGAACCTCGATCAACTGGTCGAGCTTCGGCCGGATGAGCATGAAGGGATCAGCGGATGGGTCCAGCCCGTCGCCGAGGTCTTTCGCACTCATCCCGTGGAAGACGAACTTGCCTTCCACCCTTTCCTCCCACTCCCGGCGGAGGATGTCCTTTGCATTCATGGCGGCGGCCATCCCATCGAAAGATTGCAGCAGTGTGTTTCGAGAACGTGCCAACCGCGCGGGCCGCGGCGGCCCGGTCAGGAAGAAGGAGAAGAAGACCCAACTCCATGCACTCTCTCTATCGCGGTCCTGGCTGTCAAGTCGGAGTTCAGGACAGTTGCCTGCCGCGGAGATAAGTGTACGGGCGGCTGGGCGAGCGTACCCGCCTGCCGTAGTCGACATCGTGAAAGGATGGCCATCCGTGGGCAAGATTGCTAGCGTCACCGCGTACCTGCAGAGGTACGGCCCGGCCCTTGCCGGCCGTATCGCCGACAGGTTCAAACCACTTGTCACGGCGCCGCAGCTCGACGTGCGGCGCGAGCTCAAGAAGCTCAAGCGCGAGCCCTTTCCCGCCCAGGCGGGTGTGATCGAGGGGCTCGTCGCGCTGTTCAAGTCGGGCCGCCGCCACGGCTTCATCGTGGCCGAGTGTGGAACGGGCAAGACGATCATGTCGATGGCCGTCCCGTACGTGCTGCAGAACGGAAAGCCATACCGCACACTCGTTATGTGCCCCGGGCACCTGGTTGAGAAGTGGAAGCGCGAGATCGAGGAGACTGTCCCCGATGCCGCGGTCACCGTCATCGGTGACTGGAAGGCTGTCCTGGAGATCGCGCGCACCGAGCTCGGGACGAAGTCCGACAGGCCGTCGTACTACGTTATCTCCCGCGACCGGGCGAAGCTCTCGTACTTCCGCCGACCGGCGACCGTCATGCGCCGCGGCCAGCACGCCTGCCCCGACTGCTTCAAGCCCGTCCTCGACCGGGACGGGGTGCCCGTGGACGACCGCTGGCTCAAGACCGCCCGGCGCTGGTGCGGGCACTGCGGCGGGGCGCTCTGGCAGGCGGACGAGAAGCGCTGCAGGAGGATCGCGCCCGTCGAGCTCATCAAGCGGAAGCTCGGAAAGGGCTTCTTCGACTTCGGGATCTTCGACGAGTGCCACGAGCTCAAGGGGCCGACCGCGCAGGGCACCACGCACGGCATCCTCATGGGTTGCTGCAGGCGCACGATCAGCATGACGGGCTCGATAGCGTCGGGCTACGCGGACGATCTGCACTACCTCGCCGCGAAGGCCGACATCCGCGCCCTCCACGCCGACGGCCTCGAATGGGGCGCAATCGGGCCGTGGATGGACCGGTACGGCGTCCGCGAGACGATCACGCGCATCAGGGTGAACGACAGCGATAACGTCGCGAGCCGCGGCAGGCCGTCGAAGCACGTGAGGCGCAAGCCTGGCATCTCGCCGCTCGTCTTCTCCAAGTACCTTATGGGCAGGAGCGTGTTTCTTCGGCTCGACGACGTGGCCGAGGGGCTGCCCGCCTTCGACGAGGAGGTCCTGCAGGTTCCGCTCGGGAAGCTCGAAGCCCCGTACCGGACGCTGGAGCGCACGGTCACGTCGGCCGTGAAGGCGGAGCTCGCGCGCGGATCGAAGAAGCTGCTGGGGCTCATGATACACAGCCTCGTCACGTGGCCGGACCATCCGTTCAAGTGGCGCCCGCTCGTGCAGAAGGAGCCGAAGAAGATCATCGCGCGG